>Ga0307435_1000108_pt1 | contig 36691 bp, 40 predicted proteins | sample SalMarWE160470MG_FD_202164 | JGI IMG/M metagenome (GOLD analysis project Ga0307435, IMG submission 202164) | Salt marsh sediment microbial communities from the Plum Island Ecosystem LTER, Massachusetts, United States - WE1604-70 | ecosystem: Environmental > Aquatic > Marine > Intertidal zone >... | reverse complement strand
TTCGCTAATCTTCTGGGATATTCCCGGAGTCAGGCAAATCAGCTGGTAGTTGAAGTGCTAAAAAACGTTGGCCTTTCTGAAGAAGCGGATAAGAGAGTCGCCAAGTACTCTGGTGGGATGAGAAAAAGGTTAGAAGTTGCGACAGCGATTTTCCCTGGTATAAAGGTCCTTATCCTGGATGAGCCGACGACTGGACTCGACCCCGCTGCCAGAAGATCCTTTTTCAGTATGGTTCAAGAGATTATGGACAGGAAAACCAGTATTATTCTGATTACTCATATCGGGAGCGATGCCGAGCTAGCCTCAAAAGTGGGTCTCATAGACAATGGTAAAATGATAGCCGAAGGCACTCCTGATGAGCTCAAGAGGAAACATGCCGTCGAGGATGTGATAACCGTGGAGACGGCTATGAAGACCGATAGCGTGCTCTCAGTTTTAAAGGGTTATAGCATCAATAGAAATGTAGTGGAATCGGAGGCTGGCTACAAGATTTACTCAAGAAACGGGGACAGAGTACTGGCAGATGTGGTAAGAAGCCTCGATCAAGCCGGATATAAGGTGATGCGTATCGAAATGGCGCGGCCAACCCTTGAAGATGTCTTTTTCAGGCTGACCGAAAGGAACTTACAGGAGGCAACCGGATAATTGAGGCAGATATCTGCAGCCTATAACAAGGCAGTCAAGGAGCTGCTCAGGGAGAAGGCGGCACTGTTTTGGACCATAGCCTGGCCGATAATCTGGGTACTCATTGGAAGCTTCTCATTTACAGGTAGTGCCCCTCAAGAAGTGATTCCTTATATCAAGGGTTCTATTGCAATTTCAATGATGGTTTTTGCGCTGATGATAGCCGGCATGTCCAACCTTCCCGCCAGTATCGCCGGCGATAGAGCGAACGGTTTACTTTCCAAACTCATATCAATGCCCATAAAACCCTACAAGGATTTCATTGGCAGAATCTCTGCTGTTATTACCCTTTCTTTGCTGGCAGCAGCTCTGGTTCTAGTAGTTGGCATCGCAGTCGGTGCACGTTTCACAGGAGCTGGAGTCGAGATTCTACAGGCGATTGGCTTTGTCCTTCTGGTAATCTGTGCCTCTGCTGGAGTGGGGCTTATAGCCGGCACATTGATTAAGAATCTTCAGGGCGCAATCATGACAGGGGTCGGCATTGCAGTAATAACATCCGCCATATCAGGCCTATTCGCTCCCTACGAGTCTCTACCGGTGCCACTTCAGATGTTTTCTCGAGTCTATCCCATTTCCTCAGCACAGGCATCAATCGTACACTTGCTGGCCGGACCAGATATGGTTGCGTATAATCCTCTAACTTCCGGCCAGATAGCTCTCACTATAGCTCTTTCTTTCGCACTTCTCCTTGTCGGTACGGTCTTATACTCAAGACTCGGCTGGAAGCTCGAGTAATTAATCAACCTCTATAAAATGAGTGCAAATAGCCCTGGCTGATGTCACGAATAGGAGCCAAAAGGATAAATGCTTGTTGAAATCGATGTAGCAATCATTGGCGCTGGGGTGATTGGCCTGGCTACGGCTCGTGAAATCGCACAAGAAAAAAAAGGAGTTTTCGTCTTTGAAAAGAACCGCACCTTTGGGCTCGAGACTAGTAGCAGGAATAGTGAAGTAATTCACGCCGGCATCTACTATCCTGAGGACTCCCTTAAGGCTAAGCTTTGTGTAGAAGGCAAAAGCCTGCTTTACAAGCTTTGTGACAAGCATAATATCGCCTATAAGAAGACTGGCAAGGTTATCGTGGCAGCAGACGAAAATGAGATTAAGTGGCTCGAAGAACTTTGCGAGCAAGGAAGAAAAAATGGCGTCGAGGATTTAGTGCTCCTTTCCCGGACGGAATTGAAGAAACTCGAGCCAAACATCGAAGCTAGAGCTGGACTATTATCCCCATCCAGCGGAATTTTGGATTCCTACACTTTGCTGAAGTTTCTTTACAGCCAAGCGAGGGAAAAGGGAGCCAGGTTTGTCTTCGACACCGAGGTGATAGGAATAGAAAGGGCAGGGGCAAAGTACAAGGTTCAAATAAAGGACCGAGATGGGATTTCTGCTTTTGTTGCCCATGTTGTCGTGAACTGCGCTGGCTTAAACTCTGACAAGATAGCCCAGCTAGCTGGGCTAGATATAGCTAAAGCAGGTTACAAGCTTCATTATTGCAAAGGCGAATACTTCAGTCTAAGTTCAAAATATAGAAATCTTGTAGTCAGGCTCATCTACCCTGTCCCAGAGCAAGCTGGACATGGAATTCATGTGACCGTGGAGCTCGATGGTAGGGTGCGGCTTGGCCCTAACGCTCGCTATGTTGAAGCAATAGATTATGAGGTTGATGGGACTCAGAAGGAAGCCTTTTATAACTCGGTCAAAAGATTCCTTCCCCATATCGAACTTGAAGATTTAGACCCCGAATCTGCTGGCATAAGGCCTAAGCTTCAAGGGCCAGACGAAGCCTTCCGTGATTTCGTCATTGCCCGTGAAGAGAAAGCAAGCCTCCCGAGCTTAATAAATCTAATAGGCATAGAATCCCCGGGTCTAACTGCCTCTCCTGCCATTGCCAGATACGTGGGCAGAATGGTGGATGAGCTTTTTGCCTGAGGTTATTAGGGGTGGGGCTGTGGTTGTAAAGGCACCACACAGTCTTAGTTGCATGGTATTTATCAAAATTCTGCTGCAAGAGGTTTAAAAATTTGGCATTTAATTTTTGGCAGGCAGCCCCCCCTAATTTAAGTTTACATAATGTTCTCTTTGCCTGATTCTAATCTGTCTTAGCCAGAGGATGGTATTTGCGGTGAGTCTCTTCAGCATACTTATCGGAGGCATGGACATAGCGGGTGGTGGTATCCAGGGATTCATGACCCAGAAGAATTTGAAGGGCTGCCGGATTAGCACCTTTTTCAGCCAGATAAGTAGCGAAACCATGCCTCAGGGAATGTGCTGAAGTTGGGACGTTGATTTTTAATTTTTCCCGGTATCTCTTAATCCTATCCTGAAGGTAATTAGTGGAAATCCTTTTCCGTGATTTAGCGACATTTCTGCCGGCATAAGGGATAAAAAGGGCAGGACAATCATCATGGCGAGTCACTAAATACGCATCCAGGTGTTGTTTAGCCCGTGGAGTTAAGTAAACGAAGCGTTGCTTTCTGCCTTTACCGGTAATAAAAATCCGCCCGGTATCGTCGATTTGGCTACGGTTTAGATTGCATAGCTCAGAGATGCGCATGCCAGTAGCAAATAGCACTTCCAGCATGGCGCGGTTCCTTAAAGCCGTTTTGATATTTGACTCTAAGGAACTTGGCGATTCAATCAGTCTAATTAAATCCCCGAGCTCAGCTACTTGGGGATGTTTTTTCCCAGCCTTGGTTAATTTCACCGCTTCAGGCGGCAAGGGACAAGGGTAATCAACGTCAATTAAGTAACGCAGGTAAGCTCTCAGCGCTGACAGCATGCGGTTTATAGAGCGGGAATCAAGCTGTTTTTCGCCTTGCTTTCCCAGATTCGCTGTTTTGCGATCACGCGAAACTAGATATGCTTTGTAGTAGGTGATAGCGCGCTTATCAACCTTATCAAACTCAATGTTGCTTTCATCCAGGAAATTGCTGAAAACATTTAAATCTCGTTCGTAGTTGTAAGTTGTTTCAGAAGAATATTTATTGGCCTGTAAATTTAGTAAAAAATCATCGACATGCGGCAGCATCGACTTTATCTCCTTACAGGTTTTAACTGAGTGTAAGGAATATTATACTCAATCAAATCATGCCTATAAACACTCTTTTTGTCAACCCCTATTTACCCGAGACTGTGTAATAACCAGTTCTCCTTCTGGGCTCTTCGCTTCTTGTCCTCTCAATAATCAATTGCCTCATAAATTCTCCCGGGCATCCCAACTTTGGTTAGAGGTGAGAAGGTCTTCCATACCTGCAGCGTTCCTTATCCTTGAAGCTGGTAAGCTTAATGAATTACAATCATGATGTGGCAAGCGAGCTAACTAAACAAAACATTGCCCGATTATTAGCTGAACTCCCTGACGGAGTCGAGGTGGTGGCAGCAGCAAAAACAAGAACACCTGAGGAAGTTCTGGAAGCTGCTCAGGCAGGAATAAAAATCATTGGAGAAAATTATGTCAAGGAAGCAAAGGAAGCATACGAACTGGTGGGAAAGAGAGCACAATGGCATTTTATTGGAACCTTTCAAAAGCATAATGTCAGGAGAAAAGTGCTGGAAATGTTCGACATGATAGAAAGTGTCGATTCTTTAGAAATAGCCAGGGAAATTGATATAAAGTGTGCTCAAATTGGCAAAATAATGCCAATATTGATTGAGGTAAACAGTGGCAGAGAACCTCAGAAATCAGGAGTGCTCCCGGAAGATGTGGAACAATTAGTAAGAGAAATATCCGGTCTTAGAAATATCAAATTGATGGGTCTTATGACTATGGGACCTCGTTTTGGAAACCCTGAAGACTCCAGGCCTTATTTTGTGGAGACAAGAAGAATATTTGAAGTAATTAAAGGGCTGAAGTTGCCCAATGTAGAGATGAAATATCTTTCCATGGGCATGACTAATTCTTATAAAGTTGCCTTGGAGGAAGGCGCTAATATAATCAGAATAGGCACTAAGATATTTGGCGAAAGGGTTTGTTCTTTATAATTCGATTACCAACCCTGCCCCACACTCTAAAGTTCTATCTTTAAATAAATCTCTTATCTCCTGCTTGTACATGGTGCAATGACAGGGGCAAATCAACGATAAGCCACGGAAAGCTTCAAAATTATGAAATCTATGGAATCCACCGGCAATTCCATAGAGCTTTCCAAACTTTGCAGCAGCAGCGAGAATGCTTTCCGTCGCAGGGTGAGCACAACCTGTAAGCACAAATATCCCCTTATCAGTTTTGAGGGCCAGGGATTGCTCTACTCCTTCGAGTTCACCAGTCGAGAAGATGTTTTCACGAATTTGAACGGAATTTTTAACCGTGGTTACCTTCCTCCCTGGAAATGCTCTCCTAAAGGAGCTTGGGAGGTAAAGTTCGGCAACCTTATTTATTCTAAGGATTTCAGAAAGTCCTCCGGTATGGTCGCCATGGGCATGAGAGATTACGATTATACCTATGTCCTTTGGGTCGATATTAAGCTCCTTCATATTATGTAATAGTGTAGGGCTATCGGCGCCTGTATCAAACAAGAGCGGTGATACTTCCGCATGTTCAATAAGGGCAGAAAATCCCCAACCCTGCCTTAGACCCACCTTTCTTACTTCATTGTCGTAAACAATTGTAATTTTCATTTTCTCCTTTCTGATAGGAGACTAACTCCAGTGACGTTTTTTAATTCACCTCCTAAATAACTGGCTATCTTATTTAGGAGCTCGTCCATACCCCATCCTTTGGCGGCAGAGATGAGAACAATGCCCTCGTTCGGCAACAAGATTTCTTCCTCGAAGTAAGGAATGGTAGTTAATGCTTTCAGCTCTGCCTCGCTGCTTAGAGCCAAGTCTAGCTTATTGAACACGGTGATTTGCGGTTTCTTTTCCAGATTTAGCTCGCCGAGTATCTTTTCTACTGTGAAGCACTGATTGGCAGCGTTCTTGTGTGTTATGTCAACTACATGTAGAAGTAAATCAGCCTCATCCAGTTCCTCCAAAGTGGCTCGAAAGGCGGCAATTATTGAAGGCGGAAGCTTGTGAATAAAGCCAACTGTATCGGTGATCAGAAATTTTTGCCCAGTAGGCAGAGCCAACCGCCGAGTCACGGGATCCAAAGTAGAAAAGAGCCTATCTTCCACATCTACACTGGCTTTGCTTAAGGTGTTAAACAAAGTGCTCTTGCCGGCATTAGTATAACCCACAAGAGCTACTATGGGCGTGCCGGTCTCCTTACGGTGCCTCCTGTAAAGTGCTCGATGCTTCCTCACACTTTCTATTTTATGCTGAAGGAGGTTGATACGCTTATAGATAAGGCGGCGATCAGTTTCCAATTGTGCCTCACCGGGACCTCTGGTGCCGATGCCACCGCCAAGTCGCTCTAAATGGCGCCACTGCCCGACAAGCCGGGGCAGAAGATATTGGTGCTGGGCCAATTCAACCTGGAGTTTTCCTTCGTGGGTTTGAGCTTTTCGGGCGAATATGTGTAAGATCAGAGCGCTGCGGTCAATAACCTTGACTCCAAGTGCCTCTTCGAGATTTCTTTGCTGCCGCGGCGACAGCTCATCATCAAAAATTACTGTGTCGTACTGAGTTTGCTCTTTGAGGCTAATTAGCTCCTCAATTTTACCCTTACCTATATAATAGGTAGGCGAAGGCGCGTTCAGGTTCTGAGTTAACATACCTACTACTCTGGCGCCTGCTGTTTTAGTCAAGTAGGATAGTTCTTTTAAAGAATCTGTAACTGACCAATCATTGTTAGAGGTCTTGCTTCCCACCCCGACGAGGAATGCTCGTTCTACCTTGGCTTCAGTAGTAAAAAATTTCTGCTTTATCCTCCCCCCCTACACACATTCGGACTTGCTTGGTCGCTAACGTTCCTCACAATGACAATTTCGGGCGTGCCAGGCCGATAGACGATTTATCCCCTCCTCCAGGCGGTTATCGGAAATGGTCAAAGAAAGTCTGATGTAACCCTCTCCCCCCTTCCCGTAGCCAGTTCCCGGAGTTACCGCTATCCCGGCTTCGTCCAGCAATTTCTTGGCAAAATCCATAGATGTATATCCCTGGGGAATCTTAGCCCAGATATAAAAGGTTGCCTTGGGTATTCTGGCCTTCAGCCCTATCTCATTAAGGACTTTTAGTAACTTATCTCGGCGACGTTGAAAAATGGCATTATGCTCAGCGATATGTTCCTGGGAGCCGCGCAGAGCTTCCACAGCGGCATATTGAATTGCCTGGGGAATGCCTGAATCCAGGTTGGATTTAACTTTAAATAAGGCATCCACCATGTCAGCGTTACCTACCGCCATGCCTATTCGCCAACCTGTCATATGATAGGTTTTGGACAGGGAATGAAATTCCACACCTGTTTTCTTTGCCCCAGGTGTCTGCATGAAGCTCGGTGGCTTATAGCCATCAAAAGCAATTTCGGTATAAGGAGCGTCATGGCAGATTGCTAAGTCGTGCTGCTGTGCGAAATGAACTGCTTTCTCAAAGAAATCAAGGCCGGCTATAGCGCCGGTGGGATTGTTGGGGTAGTTAAGCCACATAAGCTTTGCCTTATCGGCTACCTCGGTTGGAATAGCTTTAAAATCAGGTAGAAAATCATTTTCTTCCTTTAAAGGCATAAAGTAAGGCTCGCCACTGGCTAATATGGTGCCCAGAGAAAATGGCGGATAGCCCGGGTCAGGAACCAAAGCCAGGTCACCCGGCTCGATAAAGCATAAAGCTATATGTCCGACCCCCTCCTTGGAGCCAATAAGCGGCAGGACCTCTTTAGCCGGATTCAAGATAACGCCAAAGCGTCTTTCATACCACTCGGCAATGGCTTGACGAAGTTCGAGCAAACCGCCGGTTTCAGGATAACGATGGTTTACGGGGTCTTGTGCTGCCTGGCACATATGTTCGATGATATGAGATGGCGTGGGTAAATCAGGATCGCCAACAGCAAAGCTGATTATGTCCTCTCCCCTAGCCCGAAGCTCAGCGATTTTCTGATTTACTTCCACGAAAAGATATGGAGGCAATTTAGTAAGTCTTTTGGCTAATTTCATTAGCTCCTTTCTTCAAGCCATTCGCCAGTGAAAACTTCCTCGACTGGACCGCTAAGCAGCACCTCCCCCAACCTATCCCAGGATACGGTCAAAGTCCCACCTTCGAGTATTATGTCAACTTGTCTATTTACGTAGTCCAATAACTGGGCGGCCACAGCTATGGCACAGGCGCCACTACCACAGGCCAGAGTTTCTCCAACACCGCGCTCCCACACCCGGGCTTCTATCTTCCCCTTGCTTAAGACCCTGGCTACCTCAAAATTGGTCCTTTGGGGGAACATGGGATGCCTCTCTACTTTTGGTCCTATCTCAGCTAAGGGAAAATCAGCAATTGGCCGGGATAAAAAGCTCACTGCGTGAGGATTACCCATAGATAGAAGAGACAAAGTCAACTTTTTTCCGTTTATCACCAAAGGATACTCCAATATGGGTATTATGTCAACTTTAATTCTAATAGGAATTTGCTCCGTTTGGAATTGAGGCAGGCCCATATTTACCGCGACTCGGTTGACCTTATTACTCGACATATAAGCTTTAACCTTTCTTACGCCTGACAAAGTCTCTATGGTCAGAGAGCGATTGCCTTGTCCCGCTCGCGATGACATTTTGCCAATCAGGCCTTTCTCAATAACATACTTGGCAAAACATCTCAGCCCATTTCCGGAAACCTCGGCCTCAGAACCGTCGGAATTAAAAATACGCATCTTTAAATCAGCGATGGTCGAATTATGCACCAGTATCAGGCCATCAGCTCCTACTCCAAAGTGACGGTCACAAATAGCTCGGGCCAACTCTCGCCGATCACCTTCTCCTGGTCCTGTGAGGGCATCCACCAGGATGAAGTCATTACCCGTGGCCTGTAACTTGGAGAATTTCATGATATGAAGCCTTCTATGAGACCTTTCACTTTGTTCAGGGTGGCGATGCTGGCTTTTCCTTCTGTCTCACTCACATCAAACCAGTGAATTCTGCTATCGCTGAGGCGAAACCAGGCATACTGGTGACGAGCCAGTCTATGGTTTTCATATTTTATTTTATCAATAGCCTGGGGCAAGGTCATCTCGCCTCGAAGGAACTGTCCTATTTGCTTGTAACCTATTCCCGACATAGAAGGCAAGGCAGGGCTATAACTTTTTTTCAATAGCTGTTCCACTTCTTCAACCAATCCCATTTGTATCATTTTATCAACCCGCCAATCAATCTTTCTATACAGCTCGCTTCTTTTTCGGGTTAAACCAATGACCATAATAGGGAAACCTGGTGCCTCTTTACGCTGTAATTGAGAAGGAGGCTGTCCTGTCGTATGATAGATTTCCAGGGCCCTTATAATACGCCGGATATTACTGGGATTGATTTTTGCTGCCGCCACGGGGTCAATATCCTGCAATTCCTGATAAAGGCTGTGGTTACCTTCTTGCTCTGCTCTGTCTTCTAACTGGCGTCTTAGCTTTTGGTCAGGTGGCACCTGAGGTATCTTCCATCCCTCCACCAACGACCACACATAAAGGCCGCTGCCACCGACCAGTAAGGGCAATTTGCCTTTCTGCTTAATGGCTTTCAGCGCCTCAGTGGCTAGTTGATGATACATAGCCAGGCTAAAATCTTCGTCAGGCTCAATTACATCGATGACATGGTGAAGGACCGATGCCCTCTCAGCCAGACTCGGCTTGTTAGTGCCAATATCCATATACCGATAGACCTGGCGGCTATCGGCGCTTATTATCTCCAGGGAAAAGTATTGAGCCAGGTGCAGAGCAAGCTCACTTTTCCCTACTGCAGTGGGACCAATAATGGCAACAAGACACTTCATCGAAGGCTAAAGGGGTCTCGCTTTGATTTCAGCGGTTTGCTCAACAATACTTACAAATTCTTCGGCTTTGAGGCTGGCTCCGCCAACCAGGGCACCATCGATTTCTGGATGGGAAATGAACTCGGCAATGTTAGCACTGGTAACACTGCCGCCATAAAGGATGCGTAAATCCTGAGCTATATTCTTATTCCACAGCTTAGCCACAACATCACGAATAGACTGGATAGTAGCTGCTGCCTGCGCGCTGCTTGCCGCCTTACCTGTGCCAATAGCCCAAACCGGCTCGTAGGCAATCACCAAGTCACGGACAGGCTCTATCCCATTCAAAGCTGCCGTCACCTGCCTATTAATCACCTCCTCTGTCTTGCCAGTTTCATTCTCTGCAAGCCTCTCCCCAACACACAAGATAGACTTGAGCTTGTTTGTCAAAGCTGTCTTTACTTTCTTGTTAACTATTTCATCAGTTTCCCCAAAATAACCTCTCCGTTCAGAATGTCCTAGTATGACAAATTCGCATAACTGGCTAAGCATTACCGGGGATATCTCACCGGTATAGGCCCCTTTAGTCTCAAAATACATATTTTGTGCACCGAGCTTAATAGATGAACCCTGAAGCATCATATTTAGGGCAACTAAAGATACGAATGGCGGACAAAGTACCTTTTCTGCTCCTTCTATCCTGTCCAGTTTATCAAGCATCTCGAGAACAAGCTGTTCGGCTTCACTAGCCGTGGTGTTCATTTTCCAGTTGCCGGCAATGAAAGGAATTCGCATTTCGCAACCTCCTGCTATTTCTTATCTAACAAAACCTTTACACCAGGTAAGGTAGTGCCCTCCAAAAACCTCAGGCTGGCACCGCCCCCTGTGGAAACATGGGTCATCTTATCAGCTAGTCCCATTTCCTGAACTACTTCGGCAGAAGAGCCACCGCCAATAATAGTAGTGGCATCTAGGGTGGATAGAAAACGGGCGATGGATCTGGTTCCTTGTGCAAATTGAGGCATTTCATAAATCCCCATAGGGCCATTCCATATGATGGTACGACATTTTCTTAGCTCATTATAGAAAAGTGCAATAGATTTAGGACCAATATCTACGATATGGCTACCAGCTGGTATATTAGTTGTTGGCGCTACTCTGGTTGGGACTCCAGCTTTGATTTCTCCCGCCACAATTGCATCAATAGGTAGTAGAAATGGGACCCCCCACTCTTTGGCTTCCTGTAACAATTTCTTGGCCAGGTCCAACTTATCGTCCTCTACTAAAGAATGCCCTACCTCATATCCCTGTGCCTTTAAGAAAGTTGCGGCCATGCCACCGCCGACCAGCAGCATGTCAACCTTTTTTAGCATATTCTGCACCAACTCTATCTTATCACTCACCTTAGCACCGCCTATAAGGCAGGCCGAGGGCCGCTCTGGATCATGCAATAGCTTCTCCATAACGTTTAGCTCTTTTTTCATTAAAAATCCAGCCACCGCAGGTAAGTATTTAGCTACACCTACGGTAGAGGCATGAGCCCGGTGAGCAGTGCCAAAGGCATCATTAACATAAATATCAGCTAGGTTGGCTAGCTTCCGGGCAAAGTCGGCATCATTTGCTTCCTCTTCGGGGTGAAAGCGCAGATTTTCTAAAACCAGAATATCGCCCTCTTTGAGCTTATTTACTTCGTTTTCTACTTCCTGCCCTATACAATCGGACGTCGTGCTGACAGGTAAGCCCATAAGCTGTGACAACCTCTGTGCTATTGGTGCTATTCGCAAATTTTCGACCACTTTGCCTTCAGGGCGTCCCAAATGAGAGCAGAGGATTACCTTTGCTTTATGGTCAATGAGATATTTGATAGTAGGTAGCGAAGCTCGGATACGGCTATCATCGCTAATAGCACCAGTGTTTATGTTTAGGGGGACATTGAAATCGACTCTTAGTAGGACTTTTTTGCCTTTAACCTCTATATCTTCAACAGTCTTTTTCAGCATTTTCTCTCCTAGAGGTCGCGCTTCAATAGGAAACAAGCTGTCTCTTTAAGCGGAGCTTGCCTGGATGTGCCAAGCCGAGTAGCCTCGAGCTGTGCCAAAGCTTTATAATAGTATTGCTCAGCCAAATTCTCAGCATAATCCCTGGCGCCTAAGTGGTCCAGAATCTTCGTAACCTCCGTGATATCTTCGCCCTCGATAGATTTTTGAGAATAAAGCTTCTCCAGTCTCTTTCTTGCCGCACCTTCACTATTTTGCAATCCGTAAACTACGGGCAAAGTTTTCTTCCTCTGAGAGATATCGCTGACAGATTTACCAGTGCTTTCCTCCATTCCCCAAATTCCCAATATGTCATCATAAATCTGATAAGCTATGCCTAATTCTTTGCCGAACAGGTGAAAAAAATCCACCAACTTACTATCTTCGCTGCCCAGGTATGCTCCCAAAGAAGTCGATACGGCAAACAGGGCTGCTGTTTTTTTGGCTGCCATGTCAAGGTAGTCCTCGATAGTGGTGTCGAGACGGTTCTCATATTCGACATCTAAGTATTGCCCATCACAAAGCTCCAAACAAGCCAGGCTCAACATTTTAGTGGAACTAGTGATCTTTTCATCGGCTATTCCCCTCTCTTTTAGTTTAAGTAACGCTAAATAAGCCAGAGTGAACATGGCATCGCCGGCGTTTATCGCTTGAGACTGACCCCATAATTTCCATACAGTTGGCCGGTGATGACGCTCATCGCTGGCATCTTCTATATCGTCATGGATTAAAGAAAAATTGTGGATGAGTTCGACGGCTGCTGCGGCGGGCATTATCTGCGACGTGTCACCCCCCACCGCTTGGCAACTAAGAAGGCAAAGGGTAGAGCGAATAAATTTGCCTGATTCTCTGCTACAGGAATGTCCATGCTCATCCTGCCAGCCCATATGGTATCGTAGCATATCACAAAGAGCCGAAGGACAGCTATCGATAACCTTTTTTAACTCAACTCGCACTGTGTCGCGATAAGATGTGAAGGACTCAGGCACGCTATATTTTATGCCCATAAACGCCAGTCCATATTAGCGGCTCAGAAAGCAGATTGTCAACAGGTAGCCATAACGTACAAGACAACTGCCAGCAGAAAGCTTGATAAAACCCTATAAGCACGCTATAATTAGCACTTTGGTAGCAAGAGTGCTAATTACAGGAGGCAATTATATGAATTGTTCTGTATGCGGGAATCCATTGCTTTTTGATAGGGTTGTTTTCCATTGTTCCTGTGGTGCCTTTATACACTCCTACTGTTGGGATGAGCATGTATTGCAAGCTCATCGACCATCCTTTGAGATAGGTAGCGTCAATTTGGATGGCGAATTTAGAGCAAGAGAAAGCAAAGTAGAGGAACAGGTTTCAAAGGTACAAGTCTTGGGGGAACAAATATCGGTGGAGCGAAGCCCGGAAGAACAGAGCCCGGAGGAGCAAAGCTCGGAGGAACAAAGCCCAGAAGAGCAAGCAACACCTCTTTTAGAATAAAGGAGGATATACATGCCTACTTATCAATATCGATGCCTGGACTGTAAACTGCAATTTGAGCTTAAGCAGAGCTTTAACGATAAGCCGATAGCTGATTGTCCTAGTTGCCACGGAATTGCCCGTCGCCTTTTCTCTCCTGTCCCCATCATATTTAACGGGCCAGGCTTCTATGTAACCGACTCCAGGGCGGAAAGAGGGAAAAGGGCCAGTCCTGAAGGGTTAAGGCAAAAAGGAAAAGATAGTGGAGGCAGTGAATCATGAAGTGTCCCGTCTGTGGCAAGGAAGCCAGGGCCCATATTTATTACTGTGCCAAATGTGCCGTTTATGTGCACGAGAAATGCTGGCAGAGGCATGTAGCACAGGCTCACAAAGACTAGCTCCCAGCAGTTTAACTGATTTTAGGGGAGTATCTATATTCCCAGAATTTGCTTAATTAGCTTCTTTCTTTCTTCAAAGCTCGGAAGACGCCGAGGATTTGTCAATGCTGCTACATCGAAACTCATCCCATCTATCGCTCCAGCCAGGAAAATTTTCTCCGGGTCCTTAATCTCTTTGGCGAATTCTTTTGCATCCTTCTTGTATTCCGTACTAGCCCTCATAGAGTCTGCCTTCGCTCGAATTACATCCTCGACAATTTTATCTAGCATTGATTACCCTCCTCTAACATTTATTGAATATTTCCCTTTTTAAATATTATACTACATTCCACTCAGGTATTATGTCCCCCGAATATCCCTCCGGGATCTGTTTTCAGTCCTACAGTTTAAGAGGTAACCTTTGGTTAGTGATTCAAGACTCGTAGTGGTAACTAGAGATTCCGAAAGTAGTTGGCCTACGGCTTGTTTTGCCATACGTTTTGTCGTAGAATTTGAGTGTGCTTTACATGTCCCTGTAGCTCAGTTGGATAGAGCGGCTGCCTTCTAAGCAGCGGGTCGTGGGTTCGAATCCCTCCAGGGACGCCATTAGTCTAGCTACAAAGTGTTCACAAAGTTCACAAAAGTTCACAAGGGAAATCCTTGATAACTTCATCAAGTCCAGAGCATCAGGAACAAGTCCAAAGACCATCAATGTATATCACCTGGCACTGGACAACTTCATTGGTTATCCCATCACCCCTGAAGGCATCAATACTTATCTGAACTCGCTGACCTGTGGAAATGCTAAGCATAATTACTATAGAGTCATCAAGACACTGTGTAGATGGCTATATCACACTGACCAGCTTCCCACTAATCCGATTGAAAAGGTATTACCACCACGAAGACAAAAGAAGCTATTGCCAGCTATAAGTAGAGCCCAGCTAAGCATCCTGGTCAGCCATGCCCTTGCGGAGAGGGACAAGGTTGTCCTCAACCTTCTATGGTATTCAGGCATGAGGCTATCTGAAGCTGCTAATGTCAAGGCTAGTGATTTCAACTGGGAAGAAGGAACTGTCATTGTCTTGGGTAAAGGCAATCGCTACAGGAAGGCACTAGCTGGTAACGGTACTGTGAGGGACTGGTTTTCGAAGCATGATAGCCTAGAGATAACAGCAGATGGCATATCCACCATGCTGAAGAGGTTAGGTAAGGCGACAGGTATTAAGTGCAATCCTCATAGCTTTAGAAGAGGCTTTGCTGTTCATCAGGTAAAGTCGGGGTTATCCAACAAGGTTATTCAGGCTCTTGGCGGTTGGGAAACACCTAACATGGTAAGTCACTATGCAGCAAGCCTAACCTTTGACGATGCTTTGAAGCTGTACAGGGCAGTGAACTCCAATGCCTAAAAAGCTATGAGCATGCCTTGAGTTACTGTACGATCCAAAGCAAGCTGTGGTTTTGACATCATGTTATAATCAACTATGTGTAGTCCAGCGACCCAGAATTCCGAACTATCGGGAGTTAGCTAAGATGTCTGTAACGCCACCATCACCTGCTAAACAAATTGAACAAATATTGGATAGATACGAAAAAGCCGCCGCCAGGGGTGGTAGGTCTCTGATGTTTAGCTCAGAAGCTGTACAAGTGGAGGTATATACTTCTTTAGTCACAGTTATAGAGCGTCTTGCACCTGCTGGAACATACTACTTCACGAGTTTGAGTAGCATTATGAAATATAATCGCACTTCCGCTATTGAGCTTCTGGTAGGCACCGTTGAAGCACTGAAAACTGCATATGAATCTGGATATCTACACGAAATTGAGGAGTTAATACATGCCGACCTTTTCTCCGATTTTCTTAATATGGGCGAGTATTTGTTGGAAGAAGGCTTTAAAGACCCCGCTGCTGTTATTATTGGTGGTGTCCTAGAGGAACATCTGAGGAAGCTTTGCCTGAAAAACACAATTGCTATCACAGTAAATAACCGTTTCAAAAAAGCAGATACTATGAATGCCGACCTTGCCAGGTCACAAGTGTACAATCGTCTAGACCAGAAGAATATTATTGCTTGGCTTGACCTTCGTAACAAGGCTGCTCACGGTAAATATAATGAGTACACTGATGACCAAGTTAATTTAGCACTATTAGGAATACGAGATTTTATCGCAAGACTCCCAGCTTGACTTCCAGTAACTGTATATCATCAAAAGGAGAGTGACTTGTTGCCTAGCAAGCAGCGGTTCATAGCTAAAAGTTCACAAACTGATGGTCATACTGAGTGTGAACTATTAATTTCACTAGTGGTACGGTCAGGCAACTTTGGTGAATGGGTATTCTCTCTATTAGTCAGGCGAGAATTCACTGGAGGAAATCTTGGTTAAGTATAATCATGGTTGGCCTGGTTATTCTTATACTGGGCTAGGCGGTCCTTATTGTTGGTTGTGGAGTGTATAATAGAATGTAGGAGAAGCTTAGAAATGGCAAAACAATTTAGACTTAGTGACACTAAAAAAAGACAACTACGGAATGAGCTTTACAAGAGAGATGGGAAACGGTGTCACTATTGTGGAATACTAGAAGACGAATTCTACCAAATATGGGGTGGGCCTTTCTATGGTGGGTTTAAGAGAGGAAATAGGTTGGAAATAGACCGAAAGGTCAATAGTCTAGGATATGATATTGAAAATTGTGTTTTGGCTTGTCCAATTTGTAATATGGCTAAAAGTGACAAATTTTCTTATGATGAGTTTAAGAAAGTGGGTAAAGTAATAAGCGAGATATGGCAGAATAGGAAGAGACCGAGAACTAATGATTAGTGAGGTTTGAGGATAGATGAATAGCTTAGTAGCTTGGAGCGCAGAAATTGTGAAGGCTGTGATTGAGAAACTACGAGGGAACTGGAAGAAGCTCTACTGGTTTGGTTTCGTTGCCTTTCTAAGCTATCTTGTCGCTACAAGATTCTCCTCTATAGTGAGTGGTAATCCTACAAACATGGATATAATCATATTCATAATCTGGGTGGCTCTAATTGTTGTACCTTTGTTTCGTGAGGTCAATATTTTTGGCGTAGGATTGAAGAATGAAATTGACTCACTCAGAAATGACTTTCGTGGTGAAATGCTAAACCTCAGGTCTGAGATTCAGAATACGATTAACCTTAGGCAACAGATTATTGTGGGTCAGGTACCGTCGGATGCTGAGCTACGGTCTACTGAGGAGCATATTAAACCTGTGTTAGAGCGAACTCTAAAAGAATTGGATATAAAGGGGTCAGTTTCTGTAGCTAAAGAAACAAAAGTTCCAACTGATACTCAGTTTCTGTTTTCCGTTCGGTATACTATAGAGAATGAGTTAAAACGGATATGGAATTTTGTAGCAGAGGACAAACGTCGATTAATAGAATATGAAATAACTCGGTCGGGAATATACCCCAGATCAATTCATCAAATTGTGAATGGACTTACTGATGTGCACTTAATTGACTACCAATTTCGTGACTTAATCCAAGATATATATGCTATATGCTCGTCTGCAATTCATGGTGGTGATGTTACAGAAGCCAAAGTTAAGTTTGTCCGAGAGTTTGCACCATTCGTTATGACCTATCTCAGGCTTATCAAGTCAAGCACCAATTCAACAAGGTAGAGATAGTCAGAGGATTAGCTTTTAACCACCCAGCCACTCCCCTCCCCTTCATATCGTATTTTTGCTATTCCTGTTGCAGGATGCAGCAAGTAGACGTGTCAATACCTACCTACTTTGGTTAGTGGCTACTCGTCTCGAAATTACTTGAATAAAACTAAATCAAAGCTATAATGGATGAAATACAGGTCTTCCTTCAGCTATTTATCTCACTCGTCTTCTTCAGACCATTCAATTAATATCTCCGATTCATCATCGCTAATTGCTACCGTCTGAGCAGGGACTATTAATGCCCAGATGGAGGTTGCAATTGCCTCTCGCTGTCTCTTAGTGAGTTTATCTAAAAAGGCACGTGATGCCTCTACGTCAATCTTACCTTTTGTAACTTCTATTTTTAACCCCTCTAGCTCAGGACCCATATGTAAGATAGCTGCTTTGAACCAACGAAATACATCAGACGCAAACCGGCTCCACATATAAAATGCCCCAGGTGCAGCCATCGCAACCGCCAATATAGCTAAAAGTAATTCAATATCTATAGACTGCTTAGTGTGTACTGCTGAGATAACAAATCTAGGCTGTTCTTCATAATATCTTCCATCGTATTCGCCAGGATTCAAACCAGCTATGCTTCTGAGAGCAGCCTGAAGCCTAATCAATATGTTGCCCAGTTCACCAACTGTAATATGGTCGTAGCAAATATGAACTGCTAGGGAGGGCTTTTCAATTATCTTAACCTCTTTTCTCATAATAACCTCCTATAAGGAATAGATACTGCGTACAGCATTATATCATTAAGTTAATAATATACCATCTCATTCCAGTCACATACAAACTTCCATCCCACCCTCATAAAATATAATCAAATAATCAAATATTCGAGCATTTGACTGAATTGGGAGCGAGCCAGCATTCATTCAACAACATGAGTATTGTCCTTGGCAGCCTCCTTTCCTGGGTTAGTAGTATAATTACTCTATAATCGAATATGGATTGGAGATAGAAGCAATGAATAGAACTATTGTAATTATCCTTGTTATTGGTCTTATATTAGTCCCTATTGGAGTCGGAGTCGCTGTAGCTAGGGCTACGGGTGAGATAAAGGATGCCTTTGTGCCAGCACTTACTGCAGCTTTAGTTTGGGTAACTGCTTTCTATGCTGTCGCAACTGGCCAAATTATGGAATCTTCTAAAAGACAAGTGAAAGCTTCTGAAAGACAGGCAGCAATAATGTTGGAATCACAACTAAATGCTGCTGCTCCTGTAGTTACGTTTGAAGCTGACCTAAGCGACCCATACATGATTAGGATATACCTACTCAATACTGGAAAAGGTCCAGCTCTCAATTTCAGATGTTGGATAGAAGACCCTGAACATCCTGAATTAAGAGTGGTCAGTAGAGCTATATTGGAGAATGTGATACCTGTAATATCTGGCAGCTACACCTACACAGAATGGCATACCATCCCAGTCCCAGAAAGATATACATTGAGATTAGGGAGATCAGGCTATATTAGAGCCCAATATGAGAGCATATTCGGCAAAACATACGAATCTTGCCTTATGTTCCCTACCGATAAATCACCTCAACTTGAGTGGGGTGCAGCACAAGAAGTAATAAAATTATGATAAGCTCACTCTTAATCTAAGAGTCCCCTTGTTCAGCGTAGCGAACAATTTCGCAGACACCGCAGGGACACGCCAGCGATGTCTGCCCTAGGACGACGATTGCTAAAATGGAATGTTGGCAGTAATTTGGCACTGATGGTATTATAAACTAGGCGATGACCGATAAGTATGACGTAGAAGTGAAGTTACTTGCCGTCACCCCTGATGCCGAAAAATTGATAGAGACGGCGGGTAGGCTGTGTTGGGACACACAAGATAAAACAGGCACGGTACCCGACCGAATTCAGAAGTGGCTGGATGTCGGGCATGAGTCAATGGTTGAACATGCCTGCGCCACCTTCTACATCCGTGCCAGCCGCGTCCTGACCCATGAGCTTGTCAGGCACAGATTGGCAAGTTACAGCCAGAGAAGCCAGCGATACGTGAAAGAAACTGAGCCAAGATATGTCGAACCGCCTCCAATTAAAGACAACGAACCTGCCCATCAGCAATTCGAGGAAGCGATGACGACTTGCTGGCAAGCCTATGGCGACTTATTGGCCAAGGGGATAAAAGCTGAGATTGCCCGCTACGTCCTTCCCAACGCCTGTGAGACCCGGATAATCTGCACGTGGAATTTCCGCGAAATTCGCCATATCATCAAGCTGCGCACATCCAAGCGGGCGCTTCCCGAGTTCAGGGCTGTCGCCGAGGAAATACGGAAGATAGTAAAGGAAATAGCCCCCCAGGTATTTGCGGATTTGTGAGTGGTAGAGCGGGGTCATTTCTTGGACTTCTTATTGCTGACTTCCTTCGGATACCAGCGTTCATTAAAATCAGGAATGTTTTTGATATGGGTTAAGATGACAATCTCGTCGCCTTTACGGAGTTTTGTGTCGTCATCAACAAAGTGAAATTTGTTGTCACGATAGTAAAAAACGACCTGCGCATCTTTGGGAAGCCCCAGTTCACTAACACAAATTGCGTCCTCCTCACCAGCCGTAAAAGTGAAAAATCTGGCGTCTTCTTTTAACAATGCGGATAAATTGATATTATCAAGTCCGCGTACCATATTGTCCAGGTGTCGGCTCATTGCCCATACCGGGATAATAGTATCTTCAAGCCCGAGCTCACGGCATAATTGCACCAAATCCGTATCTTCGATGCTGGTTATGACGCGCTTAAAGCCCATCGAACGTCCCAGCAGGGATGTGATGATATTAATCTGGTCGCTATTGGTCAGGCAAAATAGAATATCGCTGTTTTTGGGGTTAACTTGACTAAGTATTGCCGGCCTGGCCGAATCGCCATGCAGGAAGCTGCAATCCAGTTCATCTGAAATCTGATCGATTTTTTCCTTATTGACTTCTATAATAATCACTTCGTGTCCCTGTTTTATCAATGTTTTAGCTGTGATAATCGTTAACGGGCTGGCTCCTGAAAATACAATTCTCATATTATTCCTCCAGTCTTCTTCCAATCCAAGTCCGAGGATAGAATAGCACTATCCAGGCAATAATTTCCAATCTCCCAAGAAGCATATCTGCACATAGAACTCCTTTGAGAATCGGATGCAGGTCGGGAGCACTTATTCCGGTCGATAACCCGACTGTACCAATCGCCGAGACAACCTCGAATAACGAATCAAGCGGGTTATGCCCCATGCCTACAAATACTAGCCATGAAATCGCAATGGACGTCAGAAAAAGAAAAACGATGCTTAGAGCGCTCTGTATCTCGTCTGTTTCCAGCCGGCGCCTGCCAAGACTAGCTTCGACAACAGCTCGCCTGGGCATACTGGCGCGCTGTAGGAAAATATAGAGTAACTGCACTAAAATAAATAAACGTAGAATTTTGATGCCCCCGGCAGTAGACCCGGCGGCGCCTCCCAGAAGCATGGAAAAAATAAGCGTAACTTTTGCACCAGCGTTGATTTGAGAAATATCCAATGTAGAGAAGCCTGCCGTTGATTGAGCAGAAAAAGCATTTAATGCTCCATGGCGCAGGGCTTGAATCCAGCTAAAACCATCCTGGGTAAGAAACAATGCCATAAGCAACGCTGCCACCAAACCGGATATAAGAAGCCCCTGCAGCTGGCGGTCTCGTATTAACACTTTTCCGCCCTCTTTAAACGAGCGAAAGTATAAAACCAGAGGAATAGAGCCTGCCACTGATAGCAATATCACCATCGCTTGCAGCCACTGACTGTTCAATCCTGCTAGGCTGGCATTATGAGGTGAAAACCCTCCGGTAGATACTGCGGAGAAAGAGTATATTACGCTATTGAACCATCCGGCGCCCAGTAATCCTAATACGATAATGCCGAAACCGGTCAGAATTGAGTAGACAATAAGCACACGGCGAGCATGTGTCCTGGTACTACCGACCAGGTCAGCCTCGTAGTCTTCTAAATCGCCAATACGCTTGGCTGCCAGACCCGGCCGAATCATGGTTGCCACCGCGAGAATGACGATGCCCAGACCCCCGACCCACTGCATCCAGGCACGGGAAAATAGAAAAACAGCCGGTTTATCTGCCACCAATGCCGTAACGCTTAAGCCTGTTGTCGTTATGGCGGAGATGGTCTCGAACAGCGCGTCTGTAAAGCTTAAGCCGGAGGCCATGGTAGGCCACGTCATCACCATCGGTGCAAATAGAAATATCAAAGCGGTAACGACAATGGCTTCGTCCGTTTGGATGCGTCTGGGAGTCGGCAGCCTTTGAAGGAAAAAACCCATAGTAAAGACACCCACCACAACAATGGCATACCGGAGTGTAACACGGTAATCGCCGAGTAGAATGGATACAACTAACGGCACCAGCGTAAGCAGTGCCAGAACGATGCAGAGCTGGCCGAAATATTTCAGTACCGGCAGAGGTCGAACGGAATACCTCAGTGCACGCACTATTAACCCCGGTTCATTTCAATTCTATCGTTGATATTGACTCCATAGCCGGTTCTTGATAATCATATGAGCTTAGAGATGCAAGTCGGATACGCAGTATATATATATATCAATTACAACCTATTATAGCTCTTTTAAACAAGATATTGTGAGGACCAATCGTGCGATAGTGGTAGCACATTTTGAAGAAGGCCGATGTGAGTTTTATAGCTGGGCACCGCGAGCCGAGAAAGTGGAGCTGAGGGGATTCGAACCCCTGACCTCCTCCGTCCAAAAGAGGTCATGTCACTGAGACAGAGCAGGCTCTGGTACCTTACCTTTATTCCTCTACTATGAGCCAACCCCTGGCCCGTTCTAATGCTCTTGCCCAACCACGGCGCAACGCCTGACGTTCTGTGGCTTCCATGCATGGCGTGAACCGCTGGCCTACTTCCCGTAGTGCTTCTATCTCCTGACCAGATTTCCAAAACCCTATCCCCAAGCCAGCGAGATAGGCTGCTCCTAGAGCCGTCGTCTCTAACATTTTGGGCCGGGATACTTCTACCTCGGCGATGTCAGCCTGAAATTGTGCCAGGAAGTTGTTAGTCGCAGCCCCACCATCCACCCGTACCTCCGCCAGTCGAAGACACGAGTTAGCCACCATCGCTTCCAAAACGTCCGTCACCTGATAAGCGATTGATTCCACAGCAGCTCTTACAACCTGGGCTTTGCCGCTACCACGAGTCAGCCCGACGAGCGTACCGCGCGCATACATGTCCCAGTGAGGCGCCCCCAGGCCAACAAAGGCGGGTACCAGGTACACACCACCGGTATCCTTTATTTCCATTGCCAGTTGCTCCGACTCCCCTGCCTCCTTAATCAATCCTAAATCCTGTAGCCATTGGATAGCTGCCCCCGCAATAAATACACTGCCTTCCAAAGCATACTCAGCCTTCCCGTCAAGGCTACAAGCCAGAGTAGTCAGCAGACCATGTCTGGCTACGACAGGTTTCTTGCCTATGTTCATAAGCACAAAAGCACCTGTGCCGTATGTCACCTTAGTCATACCGGGCTGATAGCATGCTTGGCCAAACAAGGCCGCCTGCTGGTCACCGGCTACTCCAGCAATGGGAATCCCATCCTCGGTATAGCCAAAATTGTTAATCGAGGGGTAAACATCTGGTAGCATAGAACGCGGAATGTTAAAAAGTCGCAGTAGTTCGTCATCCCAATCCAGGGTATTGATGTTGAACAGCATGGTGCGAGATGCATTTGAGAAATCGGTGGCATGTACTCTGCCATTGGTGAGTTTCCAGAGCAACCAGGCGTCCACGTTACAAAATAGAATCTCACCATGTTCTGCCCGCTCCCGTATCCCGGGCAAGCTCTCCAAAAACCACTGTATCTTTGTTGCCGAGAAGTACGCATCGATTACCAAGCCAGTCTTGGCTTGAATGATTTCGGCCATCCCCTGTGCTTTGAGGTGATCACACCTGTCTGCCGTCCTGCGGCACTGCCACACGATAGCCCGCCCTATAGGCTCTCTGGTTACCCTATCTATAAGTATGGTCGTCTCCCGCTGGTTGGTGATGCCTATGGCGGCGATATCAGCGTCCCCAATTCCGGCAGCGTGCTTGGCTTTGCCGACCGCTTGTAAAGTCTGCTCCCAAATCTCCGACGGGTCATGCTCCACCCAGTCTGGCTTTGGATAGTACTGGGTAATCTTGGCGTAACCACGCCCACGTATGATTCCATCACGGTCAACAATAAGTGTCGTTGTCCCGGTGGTACCTTGGTCAATAGCAAGAATGTAAGTTCTCACTCTACATCCTTCAATGCGCTAACTCATGGATATGGGCTCGCCATCGTCCGGTAGTTATTGAAGTGCAGCAAAGCAATCCGATATAGCAGCTTCTACATCCTTCCCTTCGAAAAGAACTGCGTAAACTTGCGTTAAAAGGGGCAAGTCATTTATGTTTAACTTACCATTTTTGCTCAATATTTGCGCCAGCTTATATACTGCTTTAGTGGCTGGATAAGTCTCGACGGTTTGATGCCTATTTTTCATTTCCTCAAGTGCCTGTTCTGTCGACATGCCACCCCCGAGCATCTTCCCAAATAAGCATGTCCGCCCCCCGAGAGCGGTGACATATAAATCCCCGATGCCTGCTGGTCCTAATACAGTTTCTTCCTTTCCTCCCATTGTTTGGACAATTTTGGATAGTTCAACTACTGCCTCCCATAGCAACGCCGCTCTTAAGTTGTGCATTTTCACTCTGACATCTGTTTTGCCTTCTACTCCGTCGCAGAACCCCATGGCAACAGCGAATGCATTTTTTAGTGCCGCACACAGCCCGACACCTATAACATCAGTGGTTATCTTCATCTTGTAAACTGGAGTGGTGAATACTTCTTGGCAGTGCCGGGCTGCAGCCAGGTCCTTTGAGGCGAAAACAACTTCAGTGGGCACACGCTCAGCAACCCCCTTAGCTATTGAGGGGCCACCTACTGTTACCATTGGATTTTTGCCGCGGAGTGCCTCTGGGAGTTCGCTCTCGATTACATCCAGCATTGTCAGCATATTCCCAGTTTTAGAGTCTTCCTCCAGCCCTTTGGCAGCATTTACTATGATCATCCCGTCTTTTACAAAAGGAACTAACCTCTGCATTATAGACCTGATGCCGGAGGATGCAATCGCTAACACAACAACCTCTACATTTTGGCAAGCCTTTTCCAACTCCGCAGCGGAAAACAGGGTGACACACCCTGGCAACGTAATGCCTAATCGGATGTGCTGCCCGGTCCTCGCCATTGTCTCCAGGACTTCGGCATCAAACTCAGTCGCCCAGAGATTCACTTCCTGTTTATTCTGGCATAGTGGAACGGATAAAGCAGTGCCCATATTTCCAGCGCCCAAGACAAGAATCTTGCCCATTTGCTCACACCTCTTCGTAAGTAGAGTCGTCTACAAAACCATTATAATCAAAATAAGGTGACAGTTTGGTTTCCCCAAAACCTTAGTCTATAGTGTATCATCCCCCCTACTCTTTGAAGTATCTTTTGGTTTTTTCACGAGGCATGTAACCTGCCACTTGGGGGCGAGTTAAAATTGGCTAGTGGTAGATAAGTGAAAGATACCTCATTTGGTCTGCCTCGTCAAGGCTTACGAAGTAGTTCCCTTCTGCTATATATTACTTCGGACAGAGCGTGCGGCTTTCACCAATTGAATTGACATAGATGGAGAAAAGGCCCAAGTACACTACATTCTGCCGATGTTATCAGACGGGAAGATGAAGAAGTCTCTCAGAGTTCTGCCTATTGACACCCTTGGTGGGCCAAACAAGACTTTTACAAAACTAATCGAGACTTTCTTGCCATATATGTGGAGCAAGAAAGATTAATCGGCAACATCTTGCATCTCCGGGGTGAAGCGAATTGTCTGAGCCGCTGAGACCAGCCAGGGGCGGCTTTCTCCGCCCCTTTGGCTGCGGTTGGTTTATCAGGGAATTTCTGCTGGGGAACGGCCCTGAAGGCTCGCCCGAGATAGACCTAAACATCGGTGCTTGCCAAGCGGATGTCTTTTTCTATTACAAGAAGGCACTTCTGAAGGCAATCGCCACGTATAGAGCCACCAGGCAGGAAGAACGAGAGGCAAAGCGTAGAAAGCGCCCTATCTCCCCTGACAGGATAGAAAGGAAATGATAGAGGTGCCAATTCTTTGGGCCAGGGAGCTAGGCTCCCTGGCCCAAACCAATTCTTGCGGACGTGCTATTCTTCTAAGGCAGAGTTCTTATCACATCGTCCCTGGTCAGCCCTTCAGGGCGACCGACACATCCCTGACTGTAGTCAGCGACTCCATCCGGAAAGATCTCGTTCAGCCGATCTATCTGTGCCTCGGTGAGGACAATAGGATCATAGAAGCCTCTTGCTATCGCTTCTTCCACCGGTATGAGATAGGTCTTGAATATATCTCCCTTGATGTCCCCGCCAGCCACCATACGAGGTGAAGAGAACGGTGGGAAAGCAATGGTCCCGGGACCAGGTGGATCGTCATCCAGAATGCCGTCCCACACATCAGGTCCAAGGGCCTCGCTTCCATCAGCAAAAATAGCCATATCTACTGCAGACTCCGGCTTATTGCCGACGACACCTAGTTCAGGATTGGCCTGTATGTTAGTTATCCACTCATCGAGAAGCTCGAAGGCCTCCCCTACCACGTCCCTCGGGGGAGCCGAAGGATGGGTAACCCAAATGAGCTGGTTGTCGGCGTGGCCTTGGGCATCGATCATCCGTTGCCGAGCAGAAAAAGACTGCCGTGCATTGTGCATATTCAACCAGGGATCTAGGTATTGACGCATATCGATGATGGGGACGTCGTCAAGTTCACCGAGAAAGATGCTGCCCGACTCAAATGCCGCTTCTATCGCCCCGATATCAGCTTCCGTTCTTGGGGCAACGCCGTATTCATTCACAGCTATATTGGCATTACGAATACTCCAGGGGTCGAAATTGAACGGGTCAAATCCCCCGACGAAAGGAAAGCCTTCCTGCACCATGTCAATGGGTGCTTTCCAGCCGCCGATTCTGGCGTTGATATCCAGGAATTGCTCCACGGTAATGTTTTCATCTTTAAGTGCCTGTAAGCCGTACTGCACACCCACGTTGTCCCAGGTCGTTCGTGCATAGCCATCTTCGTCCACACCAAAGATATTTACTAAGTCTTCATAGTGGGTCCATTTGGTATTCTCCACCTGTTCTTGAGGATGCCAGAGATCAACGCCCGAAACCGCGCCCCATAACGGGTTCAGGCAACTCGGGGTCAATCCAAGCCACCCATTGACCATCTCGGTGCTTCCCACAAACCCGAAGGCCGGAGTGTAAACAGGGTGATACATCGTATCGGATGAGCTCGTCCCCTCGATCCATGTCCTGGGTAATACGGAGCCCGTCCAAGAAGGCATAACAAATGGCCACCCTGAAAGGTCTATGCCACCGAATGTATAATCCCCCTGCCCCGGAGCAACAACGTCGAAATAATACTCCAAGAGCATGCCATCTCCAACCGGGATCGTTTGTGTATGCATATCTGGGTAACATGCTTGTGGCATGATCCCGTCGAGTAGACCGGGATGATTCTGAGCATACATATACTGCTGAATGCCGCCTCCTGAGCCTCCTATACTGATGGTGTACTCTGGTTCTCCATATCTAGTAACAAAATGGTCTTTGACCATCACAGCCGTTTCCCCGCCCAGCACAAGATTATAATGGACACCGGTCCTGGTTCCTGTTGAGTACGCCACAGCATATCCCATTGAAAGTGCATAGTCGTCCAGAGCAGACCCGACACCCAATGTTCCCTGAGAGTGTCCTATGCCCACACCGCCGTCAAACTTGTAAAGCAATCTGCCATTCCACGCCGATGTATTCCAAATATCCCAGGGAGATTCCAGGTCATCAGAAGGCGCCAGCATAGCGAGAGCGTAGATAAACCGGTTGATAGTTCCTCTCTCCAGACGGACAATATAGTCGACAGTGAGACCTTCAGTAGTTGTAGTCTGGGCCAAATCTGCCGGACGGTCTGCAGGATCATCCAGACGTAAGAATCCTCCAGCCGTTGATCGATAGAAATAGTCCACCCTGGTGGGTATACTGCCATCTTGAGAATATCCCATCATCACTTCTGTTTTCGTTCCAGTCTCATCTACTTCGTAAATGGGTATACCCGTTTCGTGATTATCAACAAGCGGTTGTCCTAGACCGGATTGCTCAGTCCTAGGAACAAATGGATATTGGTGGGGGCCTGACCAGATCGGACCGGTCGGACCTGTTTCATAGTCAACCTGAATAGTAAGGTAACTTCCCGGTTTACCAGTGATCGTCACCACAATCTCATTATCCTGCTTCAGTTTCACCGGTACCTCCGTGCTAGCAAGCGTAGGCTTGAAGTCGCTGGAGCCCAAGACTTCGTTCCCGTTGAGCAGAACGGTAGCGTCCGTAACCAGGGTGCTTTTAGGTCCCCCTTCCTCACCGTTGCTCACGATAAGCCTGCCCATAGTGACCGTACCGTCGTAGTCACCTCTTACGGAGAACTCGTCGACATACATATTGTCTGCCCCTTTGGTTCGCAAATACGTCTCCGGCCCAAAAACAGTCTTCTCAATCTCAGAAGTTACACTAGTAGTCCCTGCTACTACTGTCCCTCCTCCAACCAGTGCTATGGTTAAAAGTACAGCTAGAATCAAAGTCAGTAACTTGTTCATAATGGATTAACCTCCTTCTCGCCTTATGTTAGATACGCTTGTGAACCAGAAGCAGCTGGCCGATTACCAGTTGCCTCCGGCAAGTCAATACCCTCAATTTTATCACCCCCTTTCTGCTTGCGGTCTCATAAACAGCCCTTGCCCCGCACATATCTGTAATTGCCTGACCTATCAGGCTCTTATCGTCTGATAATTTGAACAACCTTGGGCTTCGAAGGGGGAGGTAGATTCTGCTGTAGCAGAAAAGAAGAGCCGAGTTCACATATCCGTATCTACGGGACTGAGCACAGTGGGAACCACCGCAACCCTCTAACACATACATCTAACCAGCAACCTCATCCTGCCTTGTGTTCTACTATAATACCACTACCGAGGAATCCTGTCAATACTGAGTAAGAGTGGTCAGCTCTTCCTTTCTTCAAGTCGAAGAGGGACGAGGGTGACTGCTGCCCTGTATGTTCGCTTCGAAGTCACAGAACAGGCGATTGTTGTCTGAAACGAACAATATTAACGATTATCACTTTCTGGTATTCAGCAATGGCATTATTCCTTCAGTCCACCTTTCCCACGGCTGCCAGATATATGACAAATTCATCCTTCCCGTCAATTTTCAACAATTGGTCCATCAATTTCCTGGTCATAGGCAGCAACCGTGCATGTTCCAGCGCTAATCGCTTCGCAGGCGAGGTATAGATTCTGACATACGTGCCCGGCATCCAGGAGAATGACTTTGTGAGCAGCCAAACCATAGCGCCATTCCATTCTGTAAGGAATTGCTGACCAGACGAAAACTACGGCAGCGCTTGACATCCAGTTCTGCCGGAAAGCTGCCCAACCTATCCTTTCTGCTGCTCTTTTATCCCTGTATTCGACGCTATCGTGCAATTCGCATCTGCTTCTTTAGAGTAGAATGACCGCTCATTCGCTCAAGAAGGTGGGTGTGAATCAGGGCAATTCATCATTAAAACACCGGCATATTTTGCAATGCAGATCCAGTGAATGTCACATCTTGAGTGATTGTTAACAAAATCAATGAGCGTCATGTGGAGCTGAGGGGATTCGAACCCCTGACCTCCTCCGTGCAAGGGAGGCGCTCTCCCAATTGAGCTACAGCCCCACGGTCAATTATTGTATCAAATACTGGGTGGTAGCAAAAGATTTATCCTTTTTAGTTTATGGCATAGCTGCTATACTAAGGAGGATATAGATGTCGAGCATAACCTTCTTAACGGCTCTCGTCGCGGGGATTCTATCTTTTTTATCACCTTGTATTTTACCGCTGGTCCCGGTATATCTGGCCAACATAGCTGGAGCATCAGTTCTTACCCCAGACCTTCCTAATCGAAGACATATTTTCCTTCATACCATCAGCTTCATAGTCGGTTTTTCTCTGGTTTTCACCGCTTTAGGAGCTTCTCTTGGCTTATTAGGAGCTGCGGTGCCACAGGGAGTGTTGGAAAAAGTGGCCGGTGCTCTATTAATCACGTTCGGCATATTCCTAATAGCTGCTACTAAGGTGCCCTGGCTCAATTATGAGAAACGCCTTGATTTTGGCAGGGCCAAGGGTACAGGCTATCTGAGGTCTCTGTTAATAGGGGTAATATTCTCCCTGGGCTGGATTCCCTGTGTTGGCCCGATTCTGGGGGGCATACTAGCCCTGGCAGCGAGCTCACAAACAGTGTGGCAGGGAGTTTATCTTTTACTTGCTTATTGTTTGGGGTTGGGGCTGCCTTTCATTGCCGTGGGTCTATTGTTGGGGGCAGCATCCCGATACCTAAGATGGCTTAGCCGCCATGCTTTCGTCACCTCAATTGTAGCCGCGGTACTGCTTATCAGCATGGGAATTCTGATGTTGACCGGTTACCTAAACTATCTCAGCGGGCTTATGCCAGGAGGTTACTAATATGGCTAGTAGAATGTCAAAAAAGTTAATACGGATAACTCTGATTATCGCGGTTGTTGCTCTAGCTGGAGTCGCTCTGAGTTGTAGTTCCTCGCTATTATCCCAAGAGGCACCAGACTTCACCTTGCCTACTATGACAGGGGCTAATATAACCCTGTCTGAGCTAGAAGGGACTCCGGTGGTGCTTAATTTCTGGGCTACAACTTGTCCCCATTGTGTCACGGAGCTGCACTATTTTGAGGCTGTAGCCCAAGATAGTGGAGGAGAGATAAAAGTCATAGCCATTAATGTAGGTGAAAGTGATTCAAGGGTGCAAGACTTCTTCGACGACTATGAACCAACAATGATAGTGGCGCTGGATGGGAATACGGAGGTTTTTCAGACATATAGCCAGGAGGATAACCCGCGAGGGTATATTCCAATTACATTCTTCGTCGATAGCGAAGGTATAATTCAGTACATAAAAATTGGCGCATTTCAAAGTGAGACGGAACTGTGGGAGGCCCTGGACAGCGTTTTTTGAAGTACTATTCTGCGAACTTCCTGAAGACAAGGGTAGCATTAATGCCACCAAAGCCAAAGGAGTTAGAAAGAGCTATATTTACCTGCGCCTTTCTGGCGACATTAGGGACATAATCCAAGTCACATTCAGGGTCAGGGGTATCATAATTTATGGTAGGCGGTATAATACCATCCCTGATAGTAAGAATAGTGAAAATAGCTTCTACTGCACCTGCTGCCCCCAATAAATGACCGAACATAGATTTATTGGAGCTTATAGGCACCTTTTTGCTTTGTTCTCCCAAGGCTGCCTTTATAGCCTTAGTCTCAGATAAATCATTGAGAACGGTAGCCGTTCCGTGAGCGTTAATGTAGTCAACATCGCTAGGCGAGATAACGGCGTCACTCAGGGCCAGCTTAAGACACCGTGCTTGATTTTCCCAATCAGGCTCGGTTATATGAAAGCTGTCGATGTTGGAGCCGTAGCCGACAAGCTCGGCATAGATTTTAGCCCCTCTTCGTACGGCTGAGTCCATTTCCTCCAAGATAACAACCCCGGCACCTTCTCCGACTATAAAACCATCACGGTCTTTATCAAAGGGGCGGCTCGCCTTCTCGGGCTCATTGTTCCTTCGGGATAGGGTTCTCATTTTGTCAAATCCAGCAATGGCAATGGGGAGAATGTAGGCATCGCTCCCCCCAGCAATCATGGCATCTGCTTCGTCATATTGAATAAGCCTGAAAGCATCACCAATACAATTGTTTCCGGTAGCACAGGCAGTAACGACACATTTGCTCGGTCCCCGGGCACCAAAAGCCATGGAGACCTCCCCTGCCGCCATGTTGGCTATAAATCCAGGAATGAAGAAAGGGGAGACTTTGTCTGCCCCTTTATCACGAAGGGCGAAAAGGTTCTTTCCATACATAGTCATGCCGCCAGCGCATGAGCCCAGCACTACCCCTACTCTGCTGGCGTTGTTATCGCTTATAACTAGTCCAGCATCGTCTATTGCCATACGAGCAGCTACTAGCGCATACTGTATGAAGGGGTCGGTCCTTCTAATTTTCTTCTTATCCAGAAAGTCCTCAGGATGAAAATCCTTGAGCTCGGCAGCGATTTGCACGTTAAATGCAGAAGGGTCAAACTTGGTGATTCTGGCCACCCCTGATTTGCCCTGGCATAGCTTTCGCCAGGATTCTTCAACACCCGTGGCTAAGGGAGTAACAGCACCAAGTCCAGTGATTACTACTCTTCTTTTAAGTGCCCTGTCCACTCTTGTTCAACACTTATTTTCCAGCCTAAAAAGCTCTTTAAGCTGATTTTCTAGCCCTGTCGCATCGTCACAAGCAATAAATGGAGGCATGAGTGCTTATTCCGGCAATGGCTACTTTCTAGATTTTTGATTCGATGTAGTCAATTGCGTCTTGAACAGTTTGTAAATTTTCCGCGTCCTCATCGGGGATTTCGATTTTGAAGGTATCTTCCACCGCGGTAATCAATTCAATAAAGTCCAGGCTATCAGCATTAAAGTCATCGGCAAATGATGCTGTGGGGACTATTTTTGATTCATCAACCTCCAACAGCTCCACTATCAAATTTTTTAACTGTTCAAAGGTTTCGTTCTCACTCATTTTCTCGTTCCCTTTCTGGCGCTAATTTCTTAAGTTCTACTTGGATCATATTGTCTGAAGTAGTTCTGCTTGATTTACCATCGTGATAGTTTAGTTTTTGAACCCCTAAAACCTGTATTATATCACCCCCACACTGTCAAGGGAATTGGGGGCGCACAGAGTGATTATAAAAATTTTGAGATGAATTCCAAGCTCCCCGGGCAGGACTCGAACCTGCAACCAAGCGGTTAACAGCCGCCCACTCTACCATTGAGCTACCGGGGAACGAATACCTTGGCGCAACTGCTCAAATTCGCCAGGCTGATTTTGGCATTTTTTAGGATTTTCCTCAAGTTGCCTTTACCTAAGTCTCTTTGATATAGCCCTCGTCCACAGGTAAATTCGGTTGCTGGGCAGCTTGCATGGCTAGCTCGTCGCAGCGTATATTTTCGGGGGTTCCGGCGTGCCCCTTAACCCAGCTAAACTGTACTTCATGATACTCGCATAGTTGCAAGAGCCTCTCCCAGAGGTCGGGATTCAACACTTTTTCCCGTTTACTGCGCTTCCATCCGCTTGCTCGCCATCTCTGAGCCCATCCTCTCGACATCGCCTTGACTAAATACTCAGAATCACTGTACAACGCCACCTTGCATTTCTCTTTTAGAGCCTCTAATCCGACAATCGCAGCCATTATTTCCATTCGGTTATTGGTAGTTTTGCGATAGCCCCCTGATAGCTCCCTTTTGTGACCTTGATAGAGGAGTATTACTCCATACCCACCGGGGCCAGGATTTCCCAGGCATGCGCCATCGGTATATATAATCACGTGCTTAAATTTTTCCATTATAGTTTTTGTTTTGAAATCAAGACGTCAAGTCTTTCACTTTTTTGATTTTAGTTGGCTGCCGGGCCAGGATTCGAACCTGGGCTAAAGGATCCAAAGTCCTCTGTGCTACCGCTACACAACCCGGCACTGATACCCATTTAAGTTTGCTATCTGTAGTGCCGAAGGTCGGACTCGAACCGACACGAGGGTTGCCCCCCAACAGTTTTTGAGACTGCCGCGTCTACCATTCCGCCACTTCGGCGCACTTACCCTAGAAAACTTAACCCCCTTAAACATTCTCAGTGACCTCCCCTTTGCAAGGAGGCGTTCTACTGCTAACCTGGTTCTGCTCTACAACCTCATGGTTGGTGCCGAGGAGCGGAGTCGAACCGCTGACACGCGGATTTTCAGTCCGCTGCTCTACCACCTGAGCTACCTCGGCATCAGGGATATTGTAGGTTTTCCCTATCCTAGTGTCAAGCAAGTGTACTCGTGGTTGTTTAACCGCCGCCTTGAGCAAGGGGAGTGCTAAACGGGCTGCTAGCTTGGGGCACCAGGCTTGACCAAAGGGATGTGAGCAGCACAAAGGGGGCATTCTTGAGGTGAATAAACTGTGGTGGGGGCACGAAGACAACTGAAGAAGGGCAGATTAAAGTCCAAATTTTCCTCACTGCGGTCGACAAGCACTCCAATACCGATGACAATCCCCCCCAGTTTAGCTACAGTACTTATCGTCTCTCTGAGCGAGCTTCCTGTGGTCAGGATGTCATCAACAATAAGGATGTGTTCGCCAGGCTCAATTTCAAAATCGCGTCGGAAGACCCTTACCTCTCCTTCTTTTTCGGCAAAGATGCTCCTCGTTCTTAATTGGCGGGCGGTTTCAAAGGCCAAGATAATGCCGCCGGTGGTTGGGCCAGCAACTACGTCTATTTTTTGTCCTTTAAAGTGTTGGGCGATAAGGCGACACAGTTTCTCAGTAAGATGCGGGTGCTGCAAGATGCGAAACTTTTCCCAATAAACAGGTGAATGTAATCCTGAGGCGAGCAGGAAATGGCCTTCTTTTATTGCTCCGGCCGTCTTGAATATCTCTAGCACATCGTCACTCAAGTTGTACCTCAAATGAATGGCTAGCCATCATTTCTTGCTCACCGGCTTCGTTCAACTCCGGGTAGCTGTAATGCTTGACTACCTTCAATCTGCTTGGTGGCCAGTAGGTAAACCAGGCCTTGCCGATGATATTATCCCGTGGCACCGTCCAGCCTTTACTTGAATCTGTGCTGTTGTTGCGATTATCGCCGAGGACGAAGTATTCGTTCTCGGGAACTTCTGTGGCCGACATCGTGTAGTTTGGCGGCGCCATGATATATTCCTCCTCCAGGGGGGTGCCGTTGATAGAAACTTTTCCATCTTTAATCTCCACGGTCTCGCCGGGCAAGCCGATAACGCGTTTGATGAAAGGATATTGAGAATTAAACGGTGGGTCAAAGATTATTACTTCTCCTCGCTGTGGGCCAGCAGAACGGTAACACACCTTGTTAACCATAATGCACTCACCTTCTTGGAAATTGGGCTCCATACTGGACATTACCACAGTATAGCTTTGTACAGTTAGCCGCAGGCAAACAAAAACGACTACGGCGATAAGAATAGTTATGCCGACTTCACGAAGAATTTTCATTAGCGAAGGTTTATTTTATCATAAACCATGAGGTTAGTTAATTCGTTATAGCTCTACTTGTCTGCGCTGCTCCTTAATGCTAACATTATTACCTCGGGCCGCTAGCTCAATTGGTAGAGCAGCTGACTCTTAATCAGCAGGTTCAGGGTTCGAGCCCCTGGCGGCTCACGTTCAACCCCATCACCCTTTGCTAACATTTTGCTAACGGACACCCCCAAGTTTTCGTTATTAACTTCTTCAAAAATCCTATCGAACCTTTCAGCTGCAGCCTCTTGTAGTCCCGGAAGTACGTGGCTATATGTATCAAGCGTTATGCCGATATTTGCGTGTCCTAGACGCTCTGATACTATCTTGGGATGTACGCCTGCCTTTAACATCAACGTAGCATGAGTATGCCTTAAGTCATGAAGCCTAATATTCTTTAGCCCAGCTTTTCCTGCTATCCTGTGAAAAGCTTGTGTTACCACATCGGGGTCTAGCGGTCTGCCATCAGGCCACGAAAAAACAAAGTCTACGTCAGTTAGAGGATTGCCTATCTGCTTTCTTATGAGCTCCTGGTCTTCTCTATATTCACTTAATAAAGCAGCTAGCGATGGTGATAAAGATACAGCCCTTTTACTATGAAAAGTCTTCGGCTCTTTTATGATGAACTCCTTACGGATTCTATATGCAGACTCGATTACATGTAATTTAAGCTCTAGCAAATCAATATTCTTCCACCTTAAAGCAATAGCTTCACCTCTACGAAGCCCAGTATAGAGTAACATTGCAAATAGAGTATAGTACATTGTGTTACTGGCAATATCTAAAAGCCTTGACGCTTCATCGGCATCAAGCACATTAATCTTTGCTCTTGCTACTCGTGGTGGTGTGATAAGCTTTGCCACATTACGGACAACCAGTCCCATCTTTACCGCTTGGTCTAATGCCTTGCTCAAAATGCGGTGGTGATAGAGAACGCTTCTGTTTGATAAGCTGCCTTTCCCATCAACACGCCCTTTCGCCAGCTTGTCAGCGTAATATGTCTGTATTTGCTGCGGTTCGAGTCCTGACAATCCAATCGAGCCAAGCCCCGGTTTTAGATGACGGTCTATTATAGAACGATAACTCACGTATGTCCTCAGAGTTGTGTTCATGCTTACGAAGCTTTCACACCACTGGTCTAACCATTCACCCAGCTTAAGCTTGTTTGGTTTAACATATGACCCATTTTCAAGCGAAAGCAGCACTTCACGCAAAGCACGCTCAGCATCTCTTTTCGTGCCCTTTATTGTTTGCGACTTCTGTCGCCGCTTGCCTGTTACAGCATCCATCGGTAAATCATAGACGATTGTCCAGCTACCTTTGGCTCTTTGATAGATATGACCTTTCATTGTACGCCACCCTTTTCCAGCATTTTCTCTAATGCAACTCTTGGTATTATCAACCTCTTACCTAATCTTATCACAGGAAGTTGCCCTTGCTTTACCAGTTCATAAGCAAAATTCCTCGATATACCGAGTATTTCGGCTGCTTCCGGCACTGTGAGACATAATCTCTTTTCAATATCCATGTTCAATTTTGTAACCACCCTCTACAAGTACCCTTTCCAGTTGTTCAGGATGTTCAGCTTCAACAATTTGCCATCTCTGCCATTCCGATTCTCGCTTTTCAATCTTGGTCGAGAAACCTCTGGAAAAGCTAAACATCCGGCATTTACCACACCAAAGCAAGGCTAGATGAAGGTCTAACCAACCCCTCATCTTACGCAGGTACTTTGAAATATAAGCGGCACAATTAACCTTGATTCTCTTAGGACTCTCCACGTTAGCCCTGCCTTCTCGCCAATTACCATTGATAATCTTAAGTGGTGCCAGCCATCTCAAATTCGGAAAGAAGATATGCACGTGTGGATAACCAGTGGTAGGTTGCACTTCTACAACCCATAAATAGTGTAATCTTCGCCAGCCTCTTCTTTTCCTATACTGGTTTACTGCATTAAGAAACCGTCTGGTATCTTTGCCAAAACTAGCCCAGGCTTCACGCTTTCCAATTCTCTTGACATCATAGGTCAGTGTTTCCATCAATCCTGGCACCTTCTCATATTTACCGAGCCTTCTCCGGATTTTTCGTGACATATATAATCGCCCATCGTCAAAATATCTGCTTTTGCAACTTGTTGGCATAATCTTCAAAACTGTAGGCTCGTCTCTCCTATTCAGAACGACATTTGTCCTACCAATACGTCCTTTATATACCTCGAAATCCCACAATGCCCGTAAACACTGTGCCCAATAAAGCTGACCGTTGACATTATTCATAATAAGACAAGGAAAGAAGGAGATGCGGGCGTCTGGCTACCGCCACCGCCCTCGCCAATATCGCTTCGCACTAATTGCTCTTTCACTTTAATATCCTCGAA
>Ga0307435_1000107_pt1 | contig 36888 bp, 28 predicted proteins | sample SalMarWE160470MG_FD_202164 | JGI IMG/M metagenome (GOLD analysis project Ga0307435, IMG submission 202164) | Salt marsh sediment microbial communities from the Plum Island Ecosystem LTER, Massachusetts, United States - WE1604-70 | ecosystem: Environmental > Aquatic > Marine > Intertidal zone >... | reverse complement strand
TGAATTTGCCCTGCAGAATATCGGCATAGTAGGGCGGAAGCATCCGCAGCGTCTGTTCGCTGCCCCACATAAAGAGGCTGTTTTCATTTGTGATTTCGACGATGGCCACAGCGGGGTCGTCGGCGTAGCGGAGCTTGCGATATTGGTTGACGTGGGTCAGCAGCTCGCGGGCATATTGTTTCTGAGCATCGATGAGTGCGGGCGTGAAGATGTTGAACATTTTGTCGTATTCGCGATTGGCTTTAGGCAGATTGAGATACTGGCTGTGTGCCCGGCCTACGTGGAGATTGATATCGACATAGATACCTCGGCGGGCAAGCTGGTTGATAAAAAAGTCTAATCTGTCCAGTGCTTCGGGAGCGATTGTTTTGCCGTCTTTGGAGTTCCAAAGCCCGCGGGGCCAGCGAACGGAGTCCATGTGGTGACATCGGACGGCGTTGACGCCGGCTTCGGCCAGTCGGGCGGCAATATGTGGGGCATCTTCGTGGGTGGGAAAGTTGGCCCCGAAGGACAGGTTGACGCCCCAGAGACGAACGCGGTTCTTGCCGCTATAGAAGTGGCTGGAGTGGGCAGCGAGACGGTCGCTGTTGGTCTTGATTGGCTGTGAGGCCGGATACGCTATCAGCGAGTCAGGATTCGGCCGAGCGGGAATAACGAAGGGGACAAAATCCTGTGCAACCACACTGCCGCAGATAAACAGCGTTATAGTGATAAGTATCGAGAATTGAATTCCGAATTTTGAAGTTCTAAGTTTCTTTTTCATCTTAACTCCTTATAGATATGCTTAAGTTATTGTTTGTGGTTACTACGAATTGGTGCTTTATTTCTGCATCGGTCCATACGTTTGAAGCAATCGCGGAGGTACTGCACGCGCCATTTATTGACTGTTTTTGCTCCGGGGTGTCCTCTTTCGGCAAGAGCCGGGTCGGGGTCGTCCTCCCACCAGTGGAGACGGTCTTTTCTTTTGACGAATCTTCCACCCCAACTGTCTTTCGTCGGGTCGTCCGGGGTTCCGCGCAGAAGGAAGGCATAACTTGGGGTATCGCCCATTTTTATAGAGCCGCCTTTCAAAGGGACAAAATATTTACCCAGTTCGCCATGGTCCTTAACGTGCTTATCGACAAACGACTTGTTTCCCAAATCTGCTTGCTGGTTACCGCCTATATACCAGCCGCGGAAGGTGCTGTTATTGTGAATAAGCCACAAATCCGGGTGGTTTTTGTCGATATACATAAAGGCGTTTTGGTCATTTTTTTGGTTCCACGATGCAATAAAGTAAACGCGGATTTTTTTCTTTATGCCGGGGTCATCGTGCAGGGCCTGTGCGACATCGGTAATTGCGCCCCATACAAGCACATACAATGGCCGTGGGTCTTTTTTCTTTGCACAATGGACAATCCATTTTGAACCCTCAGTCGGATTACTATACCCTTTTTCCGGTGCAGGATTTATCGCCCCCTGTTTTGCTATTGAACGCAGATAATTTGGTTCGGGGTATTTGTCCGAGTATGTTTTCAGGTTGGGATAATCCTTTTTGTATTTGTCAATCACTTCGAGGATATCGGCCTTTCGACCTTTCTGGGGAGGCGAGGAAATGATACCTTCGGTATCGAATAAATCGGAATAGAGAAGGTAATGGACCATTGACTGAATATCATCCTCGTCCCCTCCGCCGATGTCTGTTGATATAATCACACGATATCGATTGCCTGCAAGAGCACCGCCGCCAAGGTCGGAGGCAGTACCTGAAGAAATAAAGACAGCTATTATGACAATTATAGTCGAGAGTGTCCATTTTTTGTGTTTCCGAATGTTTTTTTTCACGTTTGAGGCTCCTGCAGGATTGTTTCGGTTGGGCCTTGGCCCGTTAGAGACTTTTCCCATTATGTACTTTTTCCCCAAGGCTAATGGTCTCTAACGGGCCAAGCAGTTTATAGCGTATTCCCCGCCAACAGATAGTTCTGCCGAAGGCTGAAGAGATAATAAAAAACAACAGCAGCAGGGACCACGCCCAAAAGAAGAGGATGTCGGCGGCACAGGCGAGCTTTAATTTAGGCCGGTCTTTTTGCAGCACTTTACTAATCATTTTCTGGCGCAGTATCGCACTGGACAGTTGGCTTACGAAAAAGAAGACAGGTACTGCGACGATAATTAATAATTTGTAACCGGTGACTGATGATTTAAGCGCTGCGTAGATTGCGAGTACGGCACCTGCCCATAAGCCCAGGACCGAATAAATGCCGCTGATTAAACCGAACCACCAGGTTTTGGGCGCGGTTATACGGGTGATGAGAAATTGTCTGTGAGCAAATTCAAAGAGCTTTCGCCAGGTGGTTGATTCGTATGAAGCGACGAGACAGGCGGGGACAAACTCTACTTTCTTGCCGGCCTTTTTGACTGCGCGGCTGAGCGATAAATCATCACTTATAGTCCTGGGCCAGATTTTATCAAGGCCGATTTCCCGAAAGACGTCTACACGAATAGCCATAGAGCCGCCCCAGGCTTGATTGAAACTGGTGTTTCCAAGCAGTTGGGCGACCTTGGCGTTCATAACCGACAGGGCCAGGCTGGCCGGATTGTTCCTTGACGGTATGAACAGGCGATAGCCGGTGGTGGCACCCGTCTTGGACAGTCTGAGATGCCAGACTAAATGACTTAACCAATCACTGCGAACGCAGACATCAGAATCGGCAAAGGCAAGGACGTCGACGTCGTCGCCAATACTCTCGTAACAACAGAGCAAATTATGTATCTTCTGACTGCAGGCGTATCTTATTGTTGGCTGCTCGCGGTCGTTGGTTTGTTTGTTACGGTCGCCTACTTTTCCAGCAACGAATATCCGGACTTCGTGAGCTTTTGAGCTTTGACTGAGCTGGTTTTTTAGTTTGCATAATTCATCATAGGCCGGGTCGGTCTTCTCTGCAACAACAAACCACAACAGATAATTTTCATAGTCCTGATTGAAGAGCGGGGTGATATTTTTGTGAAAGGCGGAATCCAGGCCCTTGCAGGGTACAATCAGTACGGCCCGCAGTTGATGCCACGAACGCTTTTTTTTGTATTTGGCAAGTATATAGCGATAGTTGTTAACAGTCTGAATTAAAAAGAGTAATTGTGATAGAATTACTATTAGGGCTATGTAGTAATACCAAACCATTCCTGCCTCTTGTGGATGCGTTTCAGCGCGAAAACCGTAAAACGTTTATTCGTTTTGCTTTTAGAATACACGCCTTAGGCTATTGAAGTCAAGGGTACAATTGAATCGATTAGCTGCTCTACTGTGTAAGATTGAGTTAGGTTGATTGGAAGCAGACAGCCATGATTGTGGTTGGAGGCGATAATAATCAGATTTTCGCCGGCCTGGCCCCATCCCTGCTGTTGTGGTTGATGGCCGAGAATAAACGTATCTGCGTCAAGGAGTTCAGCCATTGTGTCGAGCGTGTGCTGGTTGTGGTTTCTGCCCCAGGTCAAAAGGTAAGCTGAGCCCGGCTTTACACAATCGCTGATTTCCAGTTGCTTTTGCAGGACCTGTTCGTCGAATTTATTGACATAATGATTTCCGGGCAGTGAATGAGACATCCATATTCTGTTATCACATCTGACAGCTAAGGGCTGTGAGAGCAAAAATTGCCTCATAGCCAGTTTGATATCAGCACTGGCCTGCTGAAATTCCCGGTCCAGGGCCAGGTTCATTGGCCGGTTCATTTCTTTTCCATTTTTCATTACCTGGCTGTCATTGATGACGGCGGTGTCGTGGTTTCCCATAATAATGTGAACACGGTCGGGGTAGTTTAATTTGTAGCGGACGGCGTCAAACAGCAATTTATATGATATACAACCACCTTCGGAATCCTGGGGGCCTCCGTGTATGATTTCCTGCAGGACAACGTGTCTGGCCGGATTGTTGGATAAATCAGCGAACGTGACAATTCGTTCGAAATTTCGGCGGTGTCCGTGGATATCACCGGTCATAATCAGGCTGCCTTCAGCAGGCAAATGAATCACATTACCGCGTCGAAATTTGTCTGCGATGCAGGCCTGGGCGCCCTTGTTCAGCAAGTCGACTATTGATTTAGGCATGTTTATTCGTTTTTATCCTGCTGCCTATTAAGCTGTGTATTATCAGGTCGAGCCTGGTAATAACCATCATCATATTTGTGGGGCGCTGCGCAAGATCGTCTTTTACGCAGTCCATTACAAGTTTTGAGATTCGTTCCGGTATTCGTGGTTTCAGTTCGTGAGGTGCGGGGTAGTTTCGGGGAGGAACTATGCCGATACTGCTGCTTTTTTTGGGTATTAAAGTCGGAACGTTCTTACCGGTGAGAGCCCAGTACATTGTGGCACCGAGGTTGAAGATATCGGTTCTCGGCCCAAGGGCCTTGCGTCTGACCTGCTCAGGTGCGATGTAGTCCGGTGTGCCCTGGATACGGCGTTTAGTCGTACCGATTTTGCAGCTCTGGCCGAGGTCAATAATTTTTATTGCGCCGACCTTGCTTATAATAATATTATTGGGCTTTATGTCGCAGTGAATGAATCCTTCTCGGTGCATAGCATTAAGGCCGGTTGCGACCATCCTGAATACAAGCAGTACATCAACGAGACTCAAAGTGGGGCCGTCTTCGAGGGTTTTGCCTTCAAACAGTTCCATAGAAAGCAGCATCTCTGTTACTTTGAGCATGCTGCGTATTTTCTTGAGCTTGTAGCACTTTCGGACATAGGGGTGGTTTATTCGCTGGGCGACTTTAAATTCATTCTCTGTCTGCTCGAAGACCCTTGAATCTTCCGGCCTTTCAAAGATAATCCGTTTGAGAGCGATATCAGTATGGTTTTGGTTGTCGGTTGCCAGGTAGATTGTGCTGCGGGCACCGGTGCCGAGCCGTTTTTTTATGGTATACCCGCCCACGTTGAGTATGCTTTTAGCCATAGTGTTAACAACAAAAAAATCAGCGATTTATCAATATTTACCCACAGTTTTTAAGATGCGCCGGACAGGCCTTCTGTTCGATTGTTTTTGCATTTTATAATGGGAGGCACTTCGATTTTATAGGAAATCATATCTGCATAGAAGCCGCACCCATTCAATCATATACTACAAAAACCATATTCTACACAATAATCGGCTGTTTGTCCATCACAGTTGTGTTTTTTTGTGATTTGGCTGCCGAGAAAAGATACACTTGACAGGTTTGTGGAAATTGAGATAATGCTTAGGATTGATTTAGACGAAAAACGATTTTTGCAGTAGAATGTGCCGGTTTTTTAGTTGTCGTTCCCCGATAGCTCAACTGGTAGAGCGAGCGGCTGTTAACCGCTAGGTTGTAGGTTCGAGTCCTACTCGGGGAGTTTGGAAATATCCGGAGGTCCATTCTGGGTTTATATACTTGAGAATCCTGCGGGCAGATTCTACATTGGCTCGACGGGCAATTTGCAGGAACGCATCCATCAGCACAATCCCGTTGCGGAGGATTATGAATCATCCAAATATACGCACAAGAACGGGCCTTGGAAACTTGTCTGGCATGAGAGTCATTCCAGTCGATCTTCTGCTATGCTTCGAGAACGGCAGATCAAGCGGATGAAGTCAGCCCAATGGATTAGAGAGAATTTGCTCAATAGGTAAAGCGAGTCCCGGCATGCCGGGATTAACCGCTAGGTCGTAGGTTCGAACCCTACTCGGGGAGTTTTGTAAGGCGTTGTAAGTCAACCTCTTACGACGCCTTATGAATTAATTCCTGAATTAACGGTATCTATTTCTACGCAGTATCTATGCAGAATGACCCTATTCTTGTGTAATTCGTGTCTACTTTCGACAGGGGAAATGGGGTGGGTTTGAGCATTCTGCGTACAAATTGGAGCATCGGACTGGGAGAGTTGATGACTGTTACTTCCATTCTATCTTGGCCCTTCTCTCAGCCAGATCTACCCAGACGGAAGCATGCTCATACGATCTTGTATATACCCACTCCTCTTTTCTTGCCTGGCCCTTCGGTTCGCCAAGGGATTTGTGAAACTCTGGATAATCAACCAGACTTCCGTGCTGCTCCCGCCATCCCCATGAGTAAGAAAAATAGGAGTTCTCCTGTGCCGCTATCAGGAAGCATGCCAATGAGAAGATGATCTTCTTTCGAGCTTCATCGGCCAGTTCAGCAGATGGAACACGCATCTTCTCCTTATTCGTCCAATTAAATGTCGGATCAGGCCATCCCTTAACCACAACGGTTTTGCCCATACTTGCAGCACTGATGATTGCCTTGATGTCGGCAGCAATTGACTCCTTGTTCTGACTGTGGAATGCAGTGAAATGTTCTACCATCACACCACTGGCGTGGGGAAGATACTCTATTCCTGTAGTCGTGCCAGCAGGATTCAAAGATCGGATTCCATTATAGACCAATAAGGCATCTTCTCCCATTTGCTTGTTGGCAAGTCGCATCATATCGGCAACTGCCTGTGTCAGCATATTTTCACTTCCCTCTCCCCATCCTCGTTTCATCCAGATAGGACGTTTGGCCTGATTAACAGCATCCATAAAGATGCCATCACATCCGTATTCAGTTACTGCCTTTCCTGCTATAGAAGCCCACCATTGACGAAACTCAGGATTGAGGAGGTTATACTGTTCCAGCGTCCTTGCTTTGTATATTGGGTTTCCCTTCTTGTCGCGAAAGATCCATTGTGGATGGTTGGCAACTGTTTCGCATGCATCGTACAGAGGGTAGTTAAGGAAGGTGTTCCAGTAGAAAAGCACCTTTATTCTTGGATTGAATGCCTTGAGCCGTTTGGCGTCGAAGGCAATCCCTTTTTCCGTGGAGCCAGAACGACCCCGTCCGTGGCCTTTCTCCAGGCAAACAAAATCAGAAACATGGGCAACAAACCTGAGTTCACTATCTGACAATGGGCCACTGTTCTTGCCGAAGTGGATGTAGACAGGAACGGTGTCCCATGAGAAATAGGGTTTTGCTGAATCACCACTGGCCAATGTCGCACACTGAAATGAAATAGCCAAGACTATACTGGCAAACTTCTTCATATTACACATCATTCCTTTTTATCTGTTTGTTCACCTTCATAATCACTGCTCAATCACTATATCACATATTGTGAGGTTGTCAAACAGGGCAAACTACCCCTTCCTCGGTCTCCCTCTGCCCCTCTTGTGATCCCCATTGACAAGAACCCTGTCGAGTTCTTCTCTGTCGAAACACAATCGACCTGTAATTTTATTTACAATGTATTATTCGGTTGCAGAAAAAGCCTCGTGGAAATGTACGAGGCCCGCAGGGATTCTATTGCCAAATGATAAGGCCAGAAAATTCTCTTGTGGGACACCTTCGTGTGTTAGCTCATTAGGACTTCTAAAACCAAAGCGTTCATAATAGTTGGGGTCTCCAACAAGAACACACCCCTCAGTTCCCAAGTCTTTCAACAAGCCTATGCCTTCATTAACAAGCCTTGTTCCGATACCTTGTTTTTGGTAATCAGGCAAGACAGAGATTGGGCCAAGACCATACCAATTCTCACTTCCATCAGAAAAAGTTACAGGCGAGAAGGCTATGTGTCCCACCAATTTTCCATCAATTTCTGCGACAAGTGAAAAAGTCAGTGCATTGGCGGCTCGCAATGCATTGATTATAAATTGTTCCGTATTATTACTATACGGATGATTTTCAAATGCCGCTTTCGTGATATCGGATATCGCTCCAACATCTGACTGGATTTCTTTACGGATAATCATAAATTAATTTCCTATTCATGTGGAAAAAGTGAATTGTTGATAGCTATAGGTGCAGGTATTATTGCCCCTTACTGCTTATTTATTTTGAGGTAGAATATACAGTGTAAGTCTTTAGTTGTCAAGCTTCTTGGGATGAAACCTACCCCTTCCTCGGTCTACCTCTCCTCCTCTTGTGATCCCCGTTCACTAACTCGATACCTTGTCATTTATACTCTCATTTGTTATAGTTAGCTAATTACTATATTCTTACTCGTTACTTTTTCAATAAGAGCATAAGTTCTGGTAAGGAACTGTGGAATGAAGGTGAAAATTTTTCTTTTTTTAGGATTATCGACTTTATTATATTCGTGTAAATTTAAAAGCCCTGAAAAAAAGTTATTAATCCCCAGGCACGCCAATGAATACGTGTGGATATACAAACCTTCAGGGGACTACTTTTTCGGGCCGGATACCAAACATTTAAAGGAGGGGCAGTGGTATGATGACTGGGTTCCCAATGACCATACTTTCGTGAAAGATGAAAATGGTAAGTGGCATATAATGGGAATCACACATCCCTTGGTAGAATCGAATCCAATTCATGAAGGTATTCACGAAGGAGAATTTGCATCTTTTCATGCTATATCGTCTTCTACAAGCTTTACAGAGACTTTAAAAGAACATCACTATTCCGACTTGCCCAAAATTCTCCCACCCAAAGAACGTCCCTCGGAGCCTCTGGCTAACCATGCTCCATATATTATCAAAAAGGATGGGCTTTATTATATGATTTATGGCCCAAGTCCTCTTCGTTTAGCTGTGTCTTCAGATTTGTCAAAATGGGATTTAAAAGGAAAATTATTCCACGAAAGTGATGGAGCACGCGACCCAAGTTTACTTTTACATAACGGAACCTATTATGTGGTTTACTGTTCGGTTAAAAGTGTCCGTTTAAGAAGATCTAAGGACTTAATTCACTGGAGTGAACCGGAGACCATTTTTACATCAACCGGCTTTGCCCCGGAATCGCCTTCTTTGATGTATTTCGATAAATCATTTTACCTTTTTGTATGTTCTTGGGATGGAAATTGGGATGGTAAGGACATTCAAGGTGCTTATCAACACATTACGTATGTTTACCATACTAAAGACACGTTAAACTTCGGAATTGATGATGAAAAGCAAATTACTACTTTGAAGTCTCATGCCCCTGAAATCTTCCGGGACGAAGATGGTAAGTGGTATATTTCCAGTGTTGAGTGGCCTTATAGAGGGGTAAGTGTAGATATGTTAAAATGGGAAGAGCAGCAGGAGTAAAGAGGTTCTTCAATGTCACTATTAAGATTTCCTCGGTCTTCCCCTGCCCCTCTTGTGGTCCCCATTGGCAAGTACCTTATCCAACTCAGCCCTGTCGAAACACAATCGACCTGAGATTTTCTTGGGGTGGAGTGACCCCTTGTGGATAAGCCGATGAATGGCTTTGTCAGGTCTTTTGTTTTCGGTGTTCTACTTTTGGACTACAAAGGTAAAATCATGTCGATCATACGAAGATAGCACTTGTGTAAACAGACGGTTCTTTTACTGACAAGCACTTCGAGCAACTTATTTTTCCAGGGTAATGATTTTGGGACAAGTCATAAGCTGGGCCCCGTTTTTGTTGCCGAGAACATTATAATGCCCATCGTCACTCCAAAAGACAAATCCAGCCAGTTCGGGATAACTTTTTTCCAGTTTCTTAACTACATCCATACAATCTCTTGGGGGATCGGATGAACCGCGGATTCCCAGTTCCGACCACCAGATCACTTTTCCTGATTTTTTCTTCTTTTCCACTGCCCAACGGTACTCTGAAAAAATCAAGCCGGTACCATATGCAGATTTTCCCAGAACATCGACATAGGTGTCACCCGGATAGTATTTTTTCAGGGCACCATGATTGGCCGTTGTATGATAAGCCCAGATAATATTGTCGAGGCCCTTTACCTTTATAAAATAATCATGAACCAGGCGGTAGAGCTTTATGGCGTTTTCACTTCCTTCCTTCGCATGCCACTTGTTCCTGTCATCACTTTCAACAAATGGCGTATATATAACGGATATCCCCTGATCCTTCAGCCACTTCAGATTGGCGGCCATTCGATTCATCTGATTGTAGAAGTTGTGCTTCGTTGGATTATCACCGGCGGCGAAAATGGGATCAATATCAACGGGACCGTTCCATGATCTTCCTGAAGGATTTGCATAAAAGGTATATACACCGACGATCATCCCTCGTTCCCACATTTTCTTAACGCCTTTATTCCAGTGGGAATCTGGAAATGGGTTATCATGAAAATCATAGGTGACACATCCATACCGCGGCATTTTACCAGTATGATTGTACACTTTCTTGAGCCAATTGGAGGCATGATCCATGTCAGGATTTTCATTGTGCACCCACGTAGCCATTTGCCCGAAAAGATAGGATCCGTTTCCCAGGCTTTTCATATATGCTAATACTTTGGCAGTGGGAGACGTATTGTTTTTACCTGAAACAAGAAATGGGAAAATTATAAAAAAGATAAGTATTGTGAATCTTTTTATAGTCATCAGATGTTTCCTATATAAACTGACATTTCCCCATTTAACTGTTTACAAAACATAATTCAGCACTTTCGATGCTAATAATTTTAGCAAATTCAACTTGAACTATCAAGATTTCTCTTTTTATCTGGTCTTTTTAGTCCAACTCTGTCGAGACCAAGGTAGGTGATTGCTTCGTTGAGCCAAAGAGTGGAGGGGGTATCCTTGGGCTGGGGCTGAAAGCTCAGAGGGATCTGATAGGGACGGAAAAGCGAGTCCCGGCGCGCCGGGATTAACCGCTAGGTTGTAGGTTCGAGTCCTACTCGGGGAGTTTCAAAAAAAGGTACACAAAAAGTAGTTTCCTGCGCCGACCGCGCTCGAGGCGGCGAAACACAGTGTATATATTTATTGGCCGGCACCCAGAAGCCACTCCTCGGCAATGATTGCCACATCGCCCATATCGACGTATGCACTGTGGTTTATATCAATTCCGTTGCACCAATCCGGTCCTGGACACAGCGCTTGCCATATAATAGCCAGTTCAGCAAAGTCGCCAAAGTCGACCTGTGAATCATGATTGAAGTTGGCCCTGCAGGTGATAGTCTGAAGTCCATCTTCCACCTGGCAGTGATCACCGCACTCAGGTGTCACCGCTACGGTCCATACATTTGGTTCAGCGACGTCTATGTCAATCTGACAGGTAATCGTGTTCTCGTCGGCAATCACAACGTTGGTGGCTTCAATTCTTGTGACGTCGTCCCGGTACACAACAAGCTCAGAGTCGGCGTTGATCAACCTCTGATTGCCACCGACGGAGTCGGTCTGGAAGAACTCGATTTCCTCTCCTCCGCCGTTCTCGAAGAAGTCGAGGACCAAAAAGTAGCTCCCCGCAGCAGGGAAGTCGAAAGTCATCGTGCCGGCGGTCAGGTTTTGCGTTACATCGGTTGTTGCCGGGCCGCGAGCGTTTGCATACTCTCCAACGAGCTGGCCGTCAATTGAGAGTGTGAAGCCGTCGTCGCTGTTCACGCCGAAGTACCGAATCCCCGGTGAAGGGGCATAAATGTAGCCCGTGAACCGGATGGCGAAGTTGCCCGGCTCGCCCGTGTTGAACGGCGAAGCAAACTCGTCACTCGGTGAGAAGACCCCCTCATCGCCGGTACAAAATAGATTAATTACCGGATGAACCGCGTACACAGGGTCGCCAACACCACGTTCGGGGTCGTCGAGCAGTAGTGTCGCCGCATCAATCTGGTCAAACGACTGGTCGCTCTGGACGTAGAGGGCGTCAAAGCCGATCTCTTCCGAGGCGGTGGTCAGCGCGACCAAGGTAGTCGAACCCGGCTCAAAGCCGCTTCCGTGGATAGTGAGCTGTGCGGTACCGTTGTTGCACACCGGAGTCGGCGTTACCGATGTAACTATATATGGCAGAACGTGGGTTACTGTGATAGAGTCCGTGGCTCCGGGCACAGGATACCCCCCACTATCGAGTCCCTGAAAGTTTAGCAGATTCGGCCCCAATGCAATTGATATTTCCACTTCAAAGACGTTGTTGCCTGAAAATATCGCCGATACAGGTTCGCCGTTTACTGATATCCCCGACACCTCCAGTGGGGCAATACCTTTAAGTGTTACATTCTGTTGTGATGTACAGAAATTCTCGCCACTGTTGGTTGTGATCTCAAAGATTTGTGGCGGAATCTGCGTCAGGATGTATGCCCGGCGGTCTCGGACGAATGTTTTGATACCGTCACGTCTTCCGTCTCCGAGCCCGTCATCAATCAGGGCCTGGGCGGCATCGTCCAGAAACATATCGAATTCCGTTGGTGGATTAGCTGTCCCGTAGGAAGTCTGCCAGGGGCCGTTCACCAGCTCCGCGAATGCCTTTAGGTATAACAGTTCGTATTTGGGGTAGTGCAGGAACTGATAGACCTCCGGGAACTGGCCGGAGTTCACCGAGAACAAGTCCGTTGTGGGTCCATTGCCCGAGCCGAGTGTGAAGTCGATGTCCCAGGGCAAAAGGTACCACAGGCCCTCAGGCAGAGCATAGTAAAAGTAGTTGTTTTTCCCTCGGGTATACCCGTAGCTGTCCCAGTCACCGACAGCGTGGCGAACTGCCAGGGCGCGGGCGAAGTGGCAGGGGTCAATAACCAATTCGATGGTTGCCTCATAGTCCGGGTTGCTTGACGGCGTGTTCATTGCCTCGGCAAAATCGAGGAGATGGTCCCAGGTGTCGTTCTCACGGTGCGACCGCTTCTCAAATCCCCAGCGATAGGTCTCTTTGAGCCGTGGGTGACTGGAGTCAGACTTCAGCCCTTCATCGAGATTCGCGAATCCCGTGCCGTCTGCGGTGTACTCGAAGTAGTCGTCGATTTTGTGAATATAACCCTCATCGTCGTCCGGAAACCACCTATCCGTGTAGTCGCCGTCGAGTTTCTGGACGTCTTCGTAGATGTAGTTGCTGTTGCCATTGATGATTACTCGCACGTACTCCTGCGTTGAGAACTCCAGGCCCATTTTGTTATAGAACCAATAGGATGCCCGCTCCTGGAGTGGGCCGCGGTTGCCTTCTTCGGTGTTGTCGAGATTGATTTCCTCACGACCGCCGAATTTTTGGTCCGGATTAAAGTCGAGCCTGTAGGCATAGCGGTCTCTGGGGTCGCGGCAGCAGCCGCTCCTGATGAAAGGGCTGCCGCGGAAGCGGAGCTTGACATTGTAGAAGACATCTTTATCGTTGTAGACGAAAGTGCAGTCCAATAGCTCGTTTGAGAGATTAGGCCGTGACGTAAAAGTGCTGATGACATCGTTCGACAGCCAGATGCGGTAGTTTGCGAACCGGGTGGCCAGCATCGAGTCGCCTACTCGAACGAGGCAAGTTCGGTTGGGTGCCTCGGCTGAGGGGTCCAGCGTAGTGGGGAAGCGCGTCGAAGCCGAGCCGTCTGAAGCCACGATGTAGAAGGCCCGCATTGTGCCGCCGGCTGCGCCTGGGATAGTGCCTGTGAAGATACCGTCCTCTTCAATCAGGTCATCGCCTGAACCGTCATCCGTCATTGAGGTACTGGAGAATGTGCTATCGCCCTCGCTTCGATAGTAGAGCGTGACCGGGCCTGCGCCGTCGTTATCGGTGATGCAGGCGGTTACGACGATGGGTTCACTGCCGACGGGCAGTGTGGGCGAGTGTTGCACATCGAGAATTTCGGGGCCTCGGTTGGAAACAAAAGCCGTATTTTGCTTACCTGGTGTGCCCTGGTTCAGCGGCATGTTGAGCTCGAACGCATAAGCCGGTCGTGGTGGCTGGACGGGTGCTTGTTCTCGCGTTGTCCGCAAAAGCATATATCGGCTTCCTCGCAGCCACTTGGCCCAGCCGCGTAACGTCACGGTGCCTGCGGTTATACCGGAATCGCTAAATTTCTGGTTGATGCGATTAGCGCCGGGGTCGCCGTGGCCGGTTGCAATCAAGTGCAGCGCTTGTGAGCCGGAGTGAATGTCGGCCGTTGTTACGAACGACCTAATGTGATTGCCGAGAATTCGCCAGTTCGACTCACCGCTCTCGAATCCGTTGTTGATGAGAGGGTTTGCACCGTCGATGATAAGTTCAAGGTCGTCTATGAGCACTTCGCCGCTGTTGAGCAGCATAAGGCCGAAGACCGTGACCAAATCGTGGGTGTATTGAGACTCGAAACTGTAGATTGTTTGGGAGAATTGCTGCCACGTAGCCTTGCCGCTCTCATCACTGTCAGCCCAGGCATCGGGCGTGTCGTTGTTTGTGCGTGGGTCACGCAGCTCCAAGCTGGCTCCCTGTCCATCGGCCCACATCGGCCATCGGCCGCCATCGTGGTAGGTTACCTCGTCAGCGATGGCCATATTCATAGTTGACGTACCCGGATCGAAGAATTGATACGATAAACGGATGCGCTCGCTGTGGTCATCCAAGCTGCCTGTGTACGGCCCGAACAGATTCGAGCCGGGCACAAGATTGCCATACACATCCTTTAGGAAGTTTGGGTCCTGAGCCACAACTATATAAGAATCCGGTTGTATTTGGACGCTTGTGACGAAGTTATAGGTAATGCCGTCAGTGAAGGCCCACCCGTATAGGTTGATTGTATTTGGGCCGCGATTGTACAGCTCCACATACTCGTATCTTTCGTCTCGTGTGCCGTGGTGGTACATTATTTCGTTTATTACGATGTCGTGGATAAAAGGCTGGGTATTTTTTGCTTCGTAAGTGGCTGTAGAGAGTCGTCCGAAGAATTTGCTTCCATCGGGAAACCGACCGAGCGTTACATCCGGCTCGGCTGCACCGTAGCGGACGGTGTCCAGGACTCTGAGAGGCTGGGGCACCGGGTCATCTGTGGCAGCGGTGACAAAAATCGTTTCGCCGTCGTAGCTCAGTCCGAAAGGAAATCCTGTCGGCGGCGTGCCTTCTCTGACTGCCCAGAACTGGCCCGGCTGAAGCACAACGTCATCCGGGATTTTGTATCGGAGCAGGTTGAACCTGTCGTCACTGAGATAGACGTTATTCATATCGACCGGGACAGGCCCCGGATTATACAGTTCGAGCCAGTCGGTACTGGGTAGGGCGTCGCTGTTGGCCAGCAGTTCGTTGATTACTACGCGGGCGCGGGGGTTGTCTGTACTGCCGACCTCCTCCACGACCGCCCGCAGGAGAGAGCTGCCGTAACCGTCGGAGCTGCCGGATATATCCGAGTTGTGGGCCTGTATTGCCAGGACATTCGTGCCGGGAACCAACAGGTTCATCCGGCTGGTCAGGTCCACGATGGCGGCCGGGAATTCAGATGCGCTGCCACCGCTTTGGTTGTATGGGGGCGGGTCGCCGACAATTTCAGCGGAAGCAGCTACTCGCTCGCCGTTTAGATAGAGTACGAAGCCGTCGTCGTAATGTACTTCGGCTCGCAGTTGCGTGAACGAGGCGATTTGCTCCGGAGTCAGTGTGAATCGCAGGCGTGCATAGACGGAGATATAGCCGCCGTTCATATCGTTGAGCACCGTTCGTATCCACATTAGTTCTTCTTCCTGGTTGCTGTATCCGTATCCACTGGGACCATCGAGCCAGGCGGTGGTATTGGGGTCGTCACTGAATCCTATTGTTGTCCAGGTCGTCGTGGCTTCTCCTCCGGGACCCGGCGATGGTTCGGAGGTTCCCTTGAAATATCGTCCGGGGTGGCCCACATCCACAAGGGTCACCATGGTTGGGTCTTCAGGCTCAACCTGGGTTTCGTCCGGCCCGCCCGGCGTGCCGCTGATATACGTACTGGCAGCCCAGGTTGAGGCCTCTTCCGGGTCTCCGCCTTGTTTTAAGAGAATCAACGAGTGGCCGGTTCCGTCGGGCGAGACAGGCCAGGGCATTCCGTCGTTGTATCGGAATGAGATGATAATCTCGCCGTTACTGTTGGATAGCTCAACTCGCTCGCCGTCGTTGTTGAGCCGACCCTCGAAAGGACCATAGACGCCGCTTATTCCATAGGCCGCTTCCACGATACTGGGATTGCGTGCCACTACCAGGTACTCCCTGGCTCCAAGGATGGTTCCGGGCGGGAAGGTGTACGTGATGCCGTTGGTGAATGCGTATCCGCTGAGGTCTTCGAAGACGACGCGGTTGTTGTACAGTTCAATGAATTCGAGCGTCTCATCCCCGTCGGGTGTCCCTCCTTCCTCGACGGGATGGTACATAATTTCGCTCACCACAAGTCCCATACAGGGCTGTATGGCCCATAAAGCGACCACGCAGGTTATCGCTAACAGAGAACAGAAATGCAGCTTTTGGTCTTTCATCAGTGTCTGCTCCTTTCCTCGATGGCAGTAATTAAAATCGTAAAATCTCAAAATCATCCTGATACTGCATCTTGCCGCCCTCAGTGCCGGTGGGCGCTCACTTGTATTGTGTAACGTGAGTTAGCACAGGATTATCGCATCTCACAAATGTTACACAATGTAAGACTCACTGGCTTTTTCCCGTGTGGACTGGTGTGCCGGAGTGCTCCAAATTCCATTAGTTGGATGCCGGTTCCCGGTATTGTGCCGAGATTGCGGTAATAGCGGAGCCTGCGGACAATACTTTCGATTTTCCAACCCATCCTCGCGACTAATGCGATCAGGAATTCCCAATTTGAAAAACTTATTAACATATCCGGAATCTTCCGGCCGGTTATTGTGCCGGTTTTCCGGTTTATACGCTACTTAATCTCATCAATTTACCCATTCTACCACAATCTCCTATGAATTTCAAGCCGTAAAAGCCAATTTTTGGCACTGAAAGGCGGGATTGAAAGAGAATTATGAAGGATTGTTACATTTCGGATGCAATTAAATACCCCTGCCCCGTTAGAAATCATTATAACGTTGCTCTGGATAGAATTTCTAACGGGGCGGGGATTTTTTATAGAGTTCACGCTTTATTGGCAGTTGTGTAGACCTTTAAGAAACTGTCGGAATATATCTGTTTGTTCATCAACATCTCAGCAGTAGCTACTGCATTGACCAGTTTTTCGTCGAGCACATCGACTATTGCCGAATCCAGGCCGTGTGACATGGCTATGGCCAAAAATATTCGATTTATCAGGTTCCTTTCGCTTGTGCCTTGAGAGATATTCGATAAACCTACCGTCATATGCGGCGCAGGGTCGGATAAGTATTTTATCTGGTCCATCGCAGCAAGAAGGTTGCCGGCCTGAACCTGGGCGTTCGGCACATTAACCGGTAGAACAATAGGGTCGATGAATAACCGCTGCGTGTCAAATCCTTTCTCCATCGCTTTTTGTACGATTTCCGCAGCTATCGCCACGCGGGTATCAATATCCTGAGGCACGCCGTTTTTGTCCATAGTAAGGGCGATAATGCTTGCTTTCGGCCCGGCCTGCTCTGCCATTTCTATATATTTGTCGAGTATTTCTTCATCATTTTTCTTATTCAAAGGTGTTGAGTTCAGGATAGCGCCGGCCTCGGCATTGATTACCTTTAATCCCGCTTCAATAACATTGACTTTTTGGGAATCCAGGCATAGGGGTGTAGAGGATGTTTCCTGGATGGTTTCAATGAGCCACTGCATAGTCCCTTCCTGGTCAGCGGCGGCGGTGCCGACATTGACATCCAGATATGTGGCGCCTGCCTCGGTTTGCTTTTTGGCCAGATCCTGAATGGGCTGCTTATTTTTGGTTGCAATAGCTTCCTTAACATCTTTAAACATCCCGTTAATTCGTTCTCCGATTAGTATCATAATAGTCTCCTTGCGTATGAAGATTATAGTTGCTATTGCCAAATTTGATTAATAAAGTTCTTAACTGTGGCTACGGCCCGCGGATGTCGCATTCGGATGATGTCGACGCCGGCCTGTAACAGACAGATTGCAGTTGTAGCTTCCCACATCGGCCCGCGGTCTTTAACGTCTCCCCAGCCCGGTGCGTCCTCCAGTTTGCTCTCTTTTGCCCGCCAGGCCTCGTAACCCACGTCACAGATAGCAGGCATTGCCATCATTTTGTCGCCGCCAAGCGCCGCCAGACGCTGACGTTCCTGAATCGAATAGGCATACTCAATGCCGTAACCTAATGCGCCTGTGGCCTGAAACGTTACTACCTTTTCCAGTGGGAAGCCCATATCAGAAACTAAAATGTTAACTTGTTTGGCAATATTGATGTCCAAAGGTGCGTGCGTGATAAGGTGATGGCCGTCAGCAAGAGCAATGGCCGTCAGGGCCTTGTAATTGTCCTCTTTAACGCTGCCTATCAGAGCGTTTTCACCCTTGGCTGCCTCACTTACCTTCGGCATAACCTGGTTGTCCTTTTCGTCGTATCCACTTCCCCACAGAACAAGAGGGACGCCTACGGCCTTCAACACGTCCTCGGTGACCTTAACGGCATGAGCGGCATCTAAATCTTTCTTGTCAGGATGGATGCCTTCGAATTTTACGCAGATTAAGTCTGCACCGAATTGCTCTATACACTTTTTTGCCCAGTCACCGGGGCTGTCCATCACGTCTTGGTAATTTTCAGCGAGCAAGTCGGGCCAATCGTCCGGCCTGCTGTCGAGAACGTCCATAGCGATAACCGGTTTCTCGCCGGCGTTTTCTATGGAGCCGCCATAGACGACGTTACGTGCCCCCCCAACGGTGATTGTTGAGGTTCGGGTGCCGCCGCTGTCTTTGGTCGCCCCAAGCGTAACTCGGTTTACCGAGCCGGTAAAGCTCTCCTTAACTTCAGGAACTGGCATTTGAAATCCTCCAAAAATAACTTTGAATTTTTAGTTTTATTTTTTATTTAGCTGAAAACTCCGGTTTAGTTTGGATTCGAGTATTTTCCGTACCGCTGAAAGTGCGGCACTATTTTCTTCGAGGTCGAAGACCGTTTGTCCCTGCATTGATGCATCAAATATGCTTTTGTCGTCAGGTATATAGCCAAAGGTTTCTATCTCGTCGACCTTTTTGCTGCTTTCGGCCCTGTTCCATATAATGCCGATTTCTTTTACGGATATCGGCAGTTGTTTGGCAAGCTCAGAAATCCTCCGGGCGGTAAGGGTACCGAGAGCAGTTGGTTCTGCCACGATGAATAGCAGGTCGACATTATTTGTGGTTCGGCGGGACAGGTGCTCCATTCCCGCCTCATTGTCTATAATTACATATTGATACTGTGGGCTTAGTTTGTCCATGAATATTCGCAGCATATTATTTGCGGCACAGTAGCAGCCAGGTCCTTCCGGACGACCCATAGTTAGCAAATCAAAGCCGTTAGCTTCGGTAATCGCCTGCTGGATGCCGTATTCAAATGACCGCACTCGGTCCATACCTGAGTTGGTGGGCGTATTTTCAACAACTTTTTCCCGGACATCGGCAATTGAGGCTGCCGGTTCAACTCCTATCATCGGCGCCAGGCAGGCATTGGGGTCGGCATCTACGGCCAGTATAGCGCCTTGCGATTGGCTGGACAGAATCCTGATAATCATGGCCGACAGCGTTGTTTTGCCGGAGCCGCCTTTTCCACTTATAGCAATTGTTGTCGCCATATCTTATATATCAGTGAGCTAAAATGACTAAAGTGCCTAAATTGAACTAAAATTATACCAATCCAGACGTTTCTCTGCGTCTATTTCTTACCAATAGATGTAAAAAGAGCAAGCAATTCTCCACATTCTTCATCCCGATAAATCGGGATTTCACTTTTTTCCAGGACAGCCATTTTAGCTTTACAATTACTTCAAGCCAGTATTGTGTTTCACTGGATTCACTTTCACAGATTGTAATATTGTTTTTGAAATCGGCTTTGCTTCTTGCCCGATTGGCTTCTCTATAATTTGCACCAACAGAAGTACCTGACTTTGTGATTTGAGTTCTTATAACCTTCCCTTCAGGTGTGTTAGGTAAAGTTTTTGATAAACGGATTATACTTACAGCGAATTCTCGCGTTCTTTTTTCAAGTTCTTTGCCGAATTTTTTATTATCCATAACTTTAGACACTTTAGGCACTTTAGTTCACTTTAGACACTTTTTACACTCGCCACCGATGGGAACAGGGACAAATCCGTATGGGGCAGAAAATTTGCTCTAACAAATTCATCCATATAGCCCGAATGACTCATCAAATCGAAATATGTCATACTGTTGGCGATTTTTTCGGCTGTTTCGAGAGCCTTTCGACTCATCAGGACCGTCTTTGCCCCGGCAATTGAAGTGTTTCCCACGAACCGAATTTTCTCCACGGGTACATCAGGCAGCATTCCGACGGTAACGGCCTGCTGAACGTTCATAAAGTTTCCGAAGCCGCCGGCGATGTAAATGGTATCGATGTCTTCTACTTTAGTTTGCGTCGAGTTCATAAGAACTCTAATCGCGGCAAAGACACCGGCTTTGGAACGGACCAGATTGTCGATATCGGCCTGGGTGATTACTATTTCCTGGTGTTCGTTGGCAGGCGGTACCAACTGGAATTGCAAGCCGTCTTCACCTTCCGTTAATCTGGTGTCCCCGTTGGTTTTGAATCGGCCGGTTCGGTCTATGATGCCGTTTGTAAACAGTTCAGCAATTGTGTCCAGGAGTCCTGACCCGCAAATGCCGGCCGGATGTTTATTGCCAATCGTCTTGAACTCGATGGAGCCGTCCGGCGCAATGTCCAGTTTTTCTATGGCCCCGGCTCCCGCCCTCATGCCGTGCTTGACGCCGCTTCCTTCAAATGCAGGGCCTGCCGAGCTTGAAGCACAAACCAGCCAGTCTCGATTGCCGAGAACCACCTCACCGTTTGTCCCGATATCAACAAAAAGCGAGACTTCTTTTTTGGTATAAATTCGTGTGGTTAGAACGCCTGCTACGATGTCACTTCCAACATAAGCTGCCACACTGGGCAGGCAGTATAGTAAACCTCGCTTGTTGATCTGTATGCCTACCTCTGCAGCGCGAATGGGGGGCACAAAGCTGGCTGAGGCGACATACGGCTCTCTGCGTATTCGCGTAGGGTCTAAATTCAGTAAGAAATGCACCATAGCGGTGTTGCCGGAACATATTACTGCGGTTATATCATGCAAATCTACGTTTTGCCTTGCTGCCAGGGTTACAATGAGGTTGTTTACATCGTGCACGATTCGATTTTGCATCTCGTCGAATGCGTTATTTTCTTCTGCATAGATGATTCGGCGAATATAGTCTTCGCCAAAGTTTATCTGGCTGTTATATATAGCCTCATTATCTATTGTCTTTGAATTGGTGAGGTCAAGAAGATGGGCCACGACCGTTGTAGTACCCAGGTCGACTGCGACAGCAAAATTTGTTTTACATTGTTTGCTCGGCTCAACCTCTATCACTTCCGTGGTACCGCTTCGCTCGCCAATAGTGACCGCGACCTGGTAATTCGTTGACTGAAGAACTTTCGAAAGTCCCTGTAGAATGCGAAAGCCGGTCTGCATTATGGGAGCGTCAATTTGCTCTCGTATCGCAACATACAGACGTTCGTGGTCTGCCGTATGGTCGTGTACCGTTGGCGGCGACATATTAACCTCAAGTTTCCGGACCAACGGGTCAAACTCAAACACGCCCTCCCGAACATCACCGGCAAGCTCACTAAATCTGTGGGCGTCGGAGTCCATAAGTATTTGACTTGTTCCCAGGGTGTGGAACTTTGGAACGGTTATGGTCATATCCGAAAGGACTTTTGTCTGGCAGGCAAGCACAATATTTTCGCGTGTTTCTTCCGGTGTCAGTAAAGTTGTGGGTTTGCTTTGGAACTGTCCTTCGTCGATTACTACTTTGCATTTGCCGCAGTAACCGTCTCCTCCGCAGATACTGCTTAAATATACGCCGGCTTTACGGGCCGCCTCGAGCAGAATGGTACCGGCCGGTACTTCGGTTTTAAGGCCGCTCGGCTCAAAACACACTGTGCATTTTTTCGGTTTCCCGTCCATTCTCGATACTCCATTCTCGATACTCGGTTCTCGATACTCGAATCTCTTCCTCTGCGAGCATCGAGCAAGCTGATTATTTCAAAATCCTTAACAATGCGTGTGCAACAAGTTGCACACCCTACGTGTCTAAAGTGCCTAAAGTTATGGATTATTTTTTTCACTTTAGTTCACTTTAGGCATTTTAGCTCACTTTAGACACTTTTACTTCCAGACTTCCTGCAGAAACTTTGGTATCATCGATGATTCTCTTGGACCAACCATGATTTCCCAACCTGTAGCTTCTTCGAGTTTGCCGCTCATCACCGCCACGTAACCGGGAATTATCAGTTTGCGATGCTTAACCAGGTTTTCCGCCTCAAATTTTTTCATGGCGTCAGCTACGTTTTTATCGTTGAGCTTGTCGCCGGAGTAGGCTGTAAGCACACTTGTGCCTTCGGTATCAACGACGAGAATATAGCTTGGCACCCTGCTGGCCTCGACATCCGATTCCACGGTGTAGTATGTCAATGAAAAGTTAGTTGTAAACATCAGAGGAGCATTCTCGTCCGGTTCCCCGATGGGATATATCTTGGGCTCTACCTGTATGGGTTTTTGTGGGTCACTGAAGATATTCATCCTTGCTGTCAGCATGGGTAAGAACGTGTATGGCTCGACCGTGTCTACAACGACAATGCTGGAGTGTTTGCAAATCAGGCTTGTACCGTAGGCTGTCTGTGTGTCTGCGTCGCCCTCAGCAGCAAAGGACATAGTCGGATGCCCTAATGGCCTGAAGTTTTTTTTCAACGCCAAAGCCCGTATTTTTGAAAGATTATACAATTGGTCCCGCAGGCCTAAACCATCAAGGCTCAATACGATGTCCTCGACTCCCTCGGCTTTGATTTTTTCGGTCAGGTCCGCAAGGGCCTCGACTGAATCGGCACAAGCGAGGAGTGGACACTTATTTTCCTTGGCGATTTTGGCCATAGCCTGGGCGGTATCCGGTTTAGCCCGCCCGATTAAGGGAGAGCTATCACCTGTCTTGGCGACCGCCGCGGCTACTGCATCAGGCGAATCTGAAATGAGGATTACGGCCAGCTTGCTGTTATCTTTTACGGCTGCGGCAGCGGTGGCGAAAACATCGGCAGAACCACTGTCGTTCGTAACCGCTATAGCGTTAACTGCAATGTGCATCCCGACACGCTCAAACTGCAGTTTATTTATGGACTCGATGCGTTCTTTCAAATCCTGACCGGTAAGCTTGTCCGATACAGTTACAGCCAGGACAGTCGGATTGTGAAATTTTTCTTCGTGCCGGAACATTACCGTTTCCTGGCCAACCTGGACCTGACTGTCACCGCTTCCGAACTGTACAAGCCTAATTGGCGGGGCAGCGGCGGCAGCAAGCTGTTCTTTGGCTTCTTCCGAAACGTCGGGGCAGTCTTCGAGTTTAGCGCGTTTCTGAGCAAGCTGCATGGCAAAGGCCAGACAAGTAGGCATACCGCACTTTTTACAGTTGGTTTTTGGTAGGAGTTTGAAGATTTCTAATCCTGTTAGCGCCATGATATTTTTCCTTTTAAATCAAAGGGGCAAAGGTTCAAAGGGAATTTGAAATTTCAAATTTGAAATCTAAAATTATATCCATTAACCATTCACCAGTTACCAGTTACCAAAAAATTAGAACATAGGTTCCAAAGCCGTTATTGGGTGGTTGGCTTTAGTAATAAATTCCAGGACCTGTTCTTCTGTTGTTGCGGTAGTTTCATCAGCGATTTTGTCGAGGAACTCCTGGCCGCCGAGTCCGAGATCATCGGCCCTCTTGACGAATGTATCTTTGATTTCCTCTTTCAGCATTTTAGGCAGCCACACAATACGCTTAATTCCACCTTCTGCGGCTATGAATTTTTTCGAGTTAATGTAGTGCTTTGAATGTCCGATGAATCCCGGCGTTTGGTTGCCGCCACCTACGGTGCCTGCCAGTGTTGAAAACTTCATTCCGCACGGAGTCATTTCTATGAACTCACGGTTGACAATCATTATCCCGCCTGTCGACGGCAGCACGGCAGCAATGCATTCGAAGCAGCCGCAGGAGGTCATCGGGTCGGTTATCATGCTGTACTGGCTCATACGCTCGACTCCGCCGCCGCTGGCCTTGAGAACAAATGCGTTTACCTTGTCCCACTGACCGATGGTAGGTTCAATGCACTTGCCTTTCGATATTGGCTGATTTGGCCCCGAGGGAGTTATTTCATACGCCGCCCGGCAGTCCAGCCAGCTATAAGCCCCGCACAAACCAGGCCGCTCCGGCGAAACTACACAGACGTGGTTCGGCGCAAAACTCTGGCACAGAGTGCACGAATAAAACGTATCTATGTCTTCATCCACCATTCCCGCCAATCGTGCATCCCGCTCGGCGTACACTTTCTGGGCCTGTTCCTGCAGTTTCAGGACCTGTTGTTCGTCGTTATATATCTTAATCTGCACCTTGTCAATAATGCTCGAGAAGTGCTCGTGAAACATTGCATGCAGCAGTTTTCCGATATGTTCGAGTCTGAAGCCTGCGCCGAAAGCGTCCTTGCTGATTCGCACCCAGATAATGTCACGCTGGCCCATGTGCCACAGGCCCTGTGCCTCATTCATAAATGTATGTATCTGGCGTTCCAGCACAGGCTCGAAGTCGGGCTGCATTTTTCTTCCCGCCACTTCAACCAAAATCCCTAACGGCATTCTACCTCCCTCTTCAAGCGAATCGACATCCGCTCCTTCTACATCTATTTTTCCATCTTCAACGGCGGCGATGTCCTGTATCCGAAGCCACTCAAACGCCGGTGTCTTTTGGCCCCCAAACTCGCAGTGCATATCGTCTTTGCGGATACGTTCGCCTTCAAACGCCGGGCTGTGCGCCACGGGAATATCCACATGTGCCACCTTTATTTTCAGGCCTCGGACTTCGATGGCTTTTTCCACAATCTGGTCGTGGGGGACATTCGAGACGACGTGTTCGTAAGTGCATACCCCTGTGGGAAGGATTTCCGGAATATCGGAGTCGGCGATTGTCGGGAAGCCATAGTTGATTGCACCAGCCGCCGTGGCGTACCATTCATCGGTAACTTCACCCAGTGCCATGACGAAGGCGAAGATCCTGTTTTTGTTGTAAAGCAGGTTCCGCCGGAAATCACCCGCTTTAACGCCGCCGAAGGTAAGTGCCGCCCGACTGGCAAAACCAAGCGCATATATTGCTGCGCTGATCTCCGGCCCGAAAGGAACCAGTCGGGTGTCCCAGCCCAACTGCACGCCGCCTTCGACAAGCTGCTCCGCAAAAGTAGTGCCGTTATGGTGGCCTGCCATAAAAACATACAAACTTCTTTCCTGGCAATTCCTGGCAATTTTAACTGCTGTCTGCACGTCCGGCGCTGCGCCTACAATAGCAGCAAATCCCGGAGCAGAGCCGTCAACAAATTGGATACCACGCTCGCGCAGAATCACATCATCGGCCGCACCAAGCCAAATACCATCCACAGGATTGGGCCCGATTATATATTTACAGGCCTCGATAATCTCCTCTGCAAAAAGAGTTGCCATACCGGCATCCAGAACCGGTCCAAGATAAGGTGTCCACAACTCATCTTCAACCAGCGGAGGCAGCAAGTCCTTGATCTCTTTCATCACTTCCTCGAAGTCGGCCAAAGTTTCTACCGCCCTTCCTGTTATCGAATAGATGACAGGCATATAGTAACCGGTATTTGGAAACGTAACCGGACAATCTTTGCCCTTTTCATTGATGGCGCGTGTCAAAATCTCCTCGGCCTGTTTGGCTATTCTTCGAGCGCCCTTTATACCTGCTGTTGCAATTATTCTTGACATACTCCGGTCTCCTTTTGTATTTGCTCTATTCTACCGCCAATGTCCGGCGCTCTTCCATATCGTAGAGTTTCCGTTCTTTCTCAACGTTTATTCCGAGGGCATCGCGTTTGGCTTCAATGTGTTTTATCATCATGCCGGCAGCTTTGATTGGGTCTCGTTCAAAGGCCCACTTGCCGCCTACATCCTTTTCAATTTCGTCGGTTAGATAACGCGTTAGATTCGGAGCGCCAAGGATTGGCAGCGGCTCGGCAACAACCGTATAGACACCCGAAGCAACGAAATACATTCCGATGGAAACTGCCTTTTCTGACATCCATTCGGGTGCGGCGCCGGCAACTGGTAAATCTGAAATATCGTCGCCAAGCCCGCCTTCGGCAACCACGTTTGCCAGGGTTGTCAATATCCTGCTGTTATCCACGCACGAGCCGACGTGAAGCACCGGTGGTATCCCAACTGTTTCACATACCTCTGCCAGCCCTTTGCCGCAATATTTCGCTGCCGCATCCGGTCTCATCAGCCCCTCCTTGGCGGCGGCAATTGCGCTGCAGCCCGTGCTTACTACCAAAACATCATTCTTGATGAGTTCCTTAATCATCGTAAGGTGACCGTAATCGTGCACCTGCTTCGGATTATTGCAGCCCACAACCCCAGCGGCTCCGCGAACTCGTCCGTTGATAATATTGTCATTTAGCGGCCGGTAACTTGCACGGAATCGCCCGCCAAGGTGGTAGAAAATATTCTCCGTAGTAAAGCCTGCAATTCCATGCTCCTTCATCTTCGGCACCCTGGCTTTACTTTCTCTTTTTTCAAAATTCTCAATAGCTATCTTGATGATATGACGTGCGATTTCCACCGCCCTGTCTTCGTGGAATTCAATATGCTCTGCTCCGGCGATTTTGCACTTCGGCGAAGTTGTAATCAACTTTGTATGGAAGCACCCGGACAGTGAACCGAGCGCAGGCATAATGCACTGCACGTCCACGGCCATCAAGTCTACCACGCCGGTCATTATAGCTAATTCCTGCTGCAGAAAGTTGCCCGCAACCGGTATGCCATGACGCATCAGAATCTCGTTGGCCGTGCAGCACATACCGGCAAGGTTAATGCCCTCAGCCCCTTTATCTTTTGCCATTTTTACAAGTTCCGGTTCCTGCGATACCGCCACGATTATATCTGACAATGACGGCTCGTGACCGTGCACAACTATATTGACCTTCTTGGCGTCAAGGACACCCAGATTGGCACCGAACCGAATCGGCTGCGGACTGCCAAATAAAATATCTGAAAGTTCCGTAGCAATAAGCGACCCGCCCCATCCATCGGACAGACACGCCCGCAGGCCCTGTTTTACGAGATTCTTGTAATCCGAACCCACGCCTACATGTGTTCTGTGCATAATCTCAACAATCTCGCGGTCAATGGAGCGAGGAGTTATTCCCAATTCTTTCCAGACCTTCTGCCTGGTTTTTGGTGGATAAGCGGCGGCACTTATAAGCGTTCCCTCTTGTTTGCCGAATTCGGCCAGCGCTGCATCTGCCAACTCATTGCCAATCTCCTTCGAGTCTCTGCCTTCGACCTTTATGCCGAATCTTGCCGCAACCTCCCTCAATTTCAATTCGTCCTTGATCATATAGTCACACTGCTCGCTTTCGACAGCCATCTTGAACGTGTGTGCGATATCTCGGCCGTGGTCGGAATGTGCCGCAGCGCCGCCGGCAACCATCCGCACCAGGTTTCTGGCCGCAATCGTATCAGCCGTTGCACCGCATATACCGGCTTGCGGCCCATCCCCAAACGGGTCAATTCGACACGGCCCCATAGAACAATTCCGGCAGCATATCCCAAGTTTTCCGAAACCGCATTGAGGTTGTTGTTCCTCAAACCTGTCCCACGCATTTTTTATGCCCGCCTCACACATAATCTTGAGCATTTCCTGGGCCGCTTTGTCGCTACTACGTTTTTCCGGATCCATAACAATTCCTTAGTAATTAGTTAACCTCAATAAATTGAAAAACAATCCTTATACCATATTTGGTTCCGTGTTTCAAGCAGCTGATGGCTTCTGCTCAGCCGCCCGTCACGGTAGAACCTTATTTTTTGCGAAATGTGACTGCTCCAAGCTGTGCAACGGTCTGCAATCTTCTGCATTTCGGACACAGACGAAGACGTGCACGGAATTCTTCACTATTTAGATTGGCTTTTGTTAAGGCTTGCTCATTTACCAGTGTGCTGGTTATGAGTGCCCCACATTCCTGGCATACAAGCAACTTTGCCCGCGACTTGAATGGGGATATCTCCACTTCCTGCTCTTCTTTGTGGAACCTCACTTTGATGGTTCCGACCGGACAGATTGCAGCACACGCCCCGCAGCCGATGCAATCCTCGGAAGGCTGTCGGAAGGGTGCCGCAACAACCCTTTCCGCGCCGCGACCGGCAAATCCGATAGCGGCCTTGCCGATTATCTCTTCGCATACCTGGACACATAAGCCGCACAGAATGCAGTTTCGCTGGCTCTCCGTAACATTCGGGTAGCGTGTCTCTTTTACACCCATGCGTTCGGCCAGTGCCTTTAGCTCCTCGCTCTCCGGTGCCCGCGCAAGCAATAGCTCCATCACACCTCGTCGTGCCTGCTGTGCACGCTCGCTTGAAACGTAAACAACAATGTCCCGCCGGACCGGGTAATTACACGCGGTAACCAGTTGCCTCCATTCACCGCGGTCAAGCTCCACCATACATAGTCGACACGATGCTTCAGAGGAAACAGCCGGGTGATAACACAGCGTAGGAATCCAGATGCCAGCCTTTTTCGCGGCATCCAGAATCGTCGCGTCCTTTTTGACCCTGACCTTACATCCATCTATCGTTACTGTAGGCACTGGCTTACCTTTCCTTATACTTTCAGCACTGCGGCAAAGGGACATTTCTCCCAGCAGATCCCGCAGAGCGTACATTTTTCCTGGTCAATTACATGGGCAACCTTCTTTTCGCCGGTAATGGCGCCTACCGGGCAGTTCTTCAGACAAATACCGCAAGCCTTGCAGGCTTCCGAATCGATTTCATAACGGAACAGCCCGCGACACTCCTTTGCAGGGCAGCGCTTCTCTTTAATGTGTGCTTCGTATTCGTCACGGAAATAGCGTATTGTAGACATAGTTGGATTTGCGGCGGTCTTACCAAGGGCGCATAGGGCCGTTCCTTCCAACAGTTCCGCTAACTCCTCAAGCCTCTCCAAATCTCCGGCCTGTCCTTCCCCATCGGTTATGCGGTCGAGAATATAAAGCATCTGTGACAGGCCTTCCCGGCAGGGGGTGCATTTGCCACAGGATTCTTTCTGAAGAAAATTGGTGAAGTACTTGGCGACGTTGACCATGCAGGTGTCTTCGTCCATGACAATCATACCGCCGGAGCCCATCATTGAACCCAGCTTGGTGAGCTCATCGAAGTCCACACGGGCATCGAGGTGCTCTTCCGGTATACATCCGCCGGAGGGGCCTCCTGTCTGGACCGCTTTAAAACGCTTGCCGTCGCGTATTCCGCCGCCGACTTCGTCGATAATTTGTCTAAGTGTCATGCCCATAGGCACTTCCACAAGCCCGCTATTAACCACTTTTCCGACCAGGCTGAAAACCTTTGTTCCCTTGGACTTCTCCGTCCCTATGCTGGCGAAGGATTTCCCGCCTCCGTTAATAATAGCGGGCACGTTTGCCCAAGTCTCCACGTTGTTGAGATTGGTGGGTTTTTCCCAGAGGCCGCTTTCCACGGTATGGATATACTTTGCTCTCGGCTCGCCGGTCCGACCTTGCAATGATGCCATCAAGGCTGTGGACTCTCCGCAGACAAATGCACCCGCGCCGCGGTTGATGCGGATATCGAAGGAAAAAGAGCTGCCCAGGATGTTTTCACCCAGAAGGCCCAGTTCTTTTGCTTGTTCAATCGCCAGCTTTAGGCGTTCTACCGAAAGTGGGTATTCGTTTCGGACATAAATATAACCATCTGAGGAGCCGATGGCGTATGCCCCGATGAGCATACCCTCGATGACGGAGTGGGGATTTCCCTCCATAATAGCACGGTCCATAAAAGCGCCTGGGTCTCCCTCGTCACCGTTACAAATGACATACCTTGGTGAACCTTCAGCTTCTTTGCAGGAGCGCCATTTCCTTGCGGTGGGAAAGCCTCCACCGCCGCGCCCCCTAAGCCCTGCTGTCTCCACCTCCGAAATGACATCTTCGTCTGTCATTGAGGATAAAACTTTTGCAAGAGCGCTGTATCCACCCAGCGCGATGTAATCGGTAATCTTTGTGGGGTCAACAAGGCCGTTGTAGGCCAAAGCGATTCGCTTTTGTACTTTGTAGAAGGGGATTTTATCGACGGTTTCTGCTTTCTGGCCTGTAACAGGATTCTCGTAAAGAAGGCGCTCTACCAACCGGCCACCGACCACAGTTTCGCGAAAGATCTCTGCTACGTCGGGTTCTTCCACCCGCTGATAGAAAATATCGCCGGGCTGGATGAGAACTATTGGGCCGTACTCGCACAGCCCATGGCAGCCGACGGCTTTGGGGATGATTTCAACATCCGCGTCTGCTTGCTGAGCGGCCTCGCAGAACAGCTCATATAACTTGGGTGAGCCCTTTGCCGCGCAGCCGGGTCCCGTACAAACATGTACGGATTTTGCAGAGGGGCTGCGCAGGCTGAGCAGTTCTTTGCGCATATCATCAAGGTCCGAAATGCTGTTGAGTCGCTTGTTGCTCAGTACCGTCATATTTCACCCTCCTTCTGGACTGCGGCTTTATCCTTTGCCAGTCCGGAGATGACTTCGAGGGCTGATGCCGTCGTGACCCCGCCATAGTATTTGCCGTCTACTATCATCACGGGTGCCACTGCACAGGCACCTACACAATTGACGGCCTGGAAGGTAAATAGTCGGTCGGGTGTCGTGCCGCCCGGTTCCACACGGAATTCCCGGCAGATAGCTTCGGAAATAGCCCCTGATCCCTTAAGGTAACACACCGTTCCCACACAAAGGGTTACATCGTGGGCCCCCTTTGGGGCCAGGCGGAATGATGAATAGAATGTTGCTACGGCGTATAAGCGGCTCAGTGGCAATTCAAGCCGCTTGGCCAGCGCATGCAATTGGTCGAGAGGAAGATACCCATATTCGGCCTGAATGTCCTGCATCATGGGTATGAGCATCCCAACTTCACCGTCATAACGGTCAACTATCTGTTCTAAGATATTGTTGTCCTGGGCCATATTCTGTATTACCTTACAGATTCGTAACAAGAGAAATCGATGAGTTTATTGAAATCTGAGTTTATTGTCAATAATCCATTTGGTTGTCGGGCGAGAGGATTTGTCTTTTCGGTTGCTAAACGGTCTCGATTGTCACCTCCTTACCTCTTTTCCGCAGTTCTTCAGCAATCTCCCGTACCACAGCCAGCTTCATACCCAGTTGTCGCGGCAGGTCGGGATTTTGATGGGCTGGATTCACACTCAGGCCCACTATGAAATGGATGTAGTCAACGTCCAGGCACAGGCGGAGCAGCGCCGAGGCTGCATCTGTTTGGAATTTGACCGTCTCCTGATCTGTGTCTGAATGAAGCAGCTCATTTGTCCTGGTGAGAGTCAGAATTCCCTCGGTCATCAAGTCAATACCTTCCAACCTTGCCAATGGGGGAACGTCGGGCTTCATCGTTGCAAGATCGACTTCCAATGGCTTATCTCCCAGAAAACGGGCAACAATCTTTGATGTGGTTCCCCCACAAACCGCCAGAAATCCCGGACGTTGTGTAAATTTGGTAACGATTGTTTTATCGAGGTTCCTGTCAGTCGGGGGGCCTGTTAAGACAGAGACCATGAGCTTGTGTCGGACCTTTATAACAGCTATGCTCACGTCATCCCCGGGTTTGCCGCAGTACAGGTCCCATGCAGCCTGGGCGAGCTTGTCGGCGAGCTGCTGGGCGGAAAGGTCCGGGTGGCAGTGCTCTTCGAGGAAGCGTGCGACCTGCTCAGCGCCCCATCCGAGAGGATAAAGCCCGCCTATGCCGGCGTTTAACACACCATCGGAGACAAAGACGAGCCAATCACCGACTTTTAATTCAAGTTCCAGTTCGTGAATGGTCTTGCCTTCAATATTTCGTTCCTCGTAGGGCAGGGAGACTGATTTTCGTTGTCGCAATAGAATAACCGAGGGCGTGTCGAACTCGACCACCCGCGCGCGCCCTTCAGTAAAGAATTTTCCGATTGAAAAGGTACTATAGGCGAGCTTTCGGACCTCGCACACCGGCAGCGTCCTACTCAATGTTTCCACTACTTCGCTTAGGGGCAGCTCATTCTCCATCAGATGCATAACGATTTGTGTAGTCAAAGTAGACAGTATATTTGCTTTTACACCGCTTCCGAGTCCGTCAGAGAGGGCCAGCATGACCGAATCGGCATGACGGGCAAAAGCTACATTATCACCGCAGAGTTCTTCACCATATTTTTGGAGCTGTTTTCCGCCCCACTCGTAAAAAAACCTCATCACTGATCTTCTTCCTTGTAGAGGGAGATAAGCTTTGTCAAAAGCACTTTGGTTTCTGCTGTTGTCTCACCGAGTAGCCTGGCTATTTCCTGCGCCGTCTGCATCTGCCGGGAGATAACCTCCTGCGCCCGTTTCAGTGTCTGTGCCTTCAGGTCAAGAAAATCTTTTCTGGCCTTTTCCTCCTCGGAAATGTCGATGAAGATGCCGCAGTAAAGGTCCTCACCCTCAATGGGGAAAATGCCGACTCGGAAGCTGACATCATGCTCAGGTATGCTCTCTTTGACCATCAGCGATCCGCCTGCGGTGATGGCACGTTCGAAGCAGTCGGAATGGACAAAATCTTTGGCCAATCGCCCCGAAAGCTCCTCGTTTTCACATTGAAACATTTTAAGGAAGGCCGGATTGATGAAGCGGATGTGTGTCTTTTTGTCCACAAGAAGAACACCATTTGGTGTATGCTGCAATATGGCACTGGTGTGCGTGTCTACCTGGCTTTTGGGAAGTTTCATATTAACTTCTCCTTTTGCGAGGACTCTTTGCAGGGCCTTTATGCGTCTTTTTATTCTTTAGAGCCTTCGTCACTTTTTTTCGGAACGTTTCGGCACCCTCGGCGGCACTGGGACTGCTTAAAATCTCATCGCCGATCATCCAATTGATTCCCTCTCCGCAGCGCTCCATACAGAATGAGCCTTTCAACTCGACCTTATTCTTCAGACCCTCTTTGGTCAGAAAATCGTTAAATCGAGTTATCATTTCTCGTGCCCCCTTGATGTGACACGAGCTGCCGACACATACGGTCACGGTAATCATTTATCGCTCTCTTTAGAATTAGTTTCCTGTTTGTTTTTTTGAGTTGACGAGACAATGTCCTGGGCGGCGCGTTGGCGTTTGCCGGCTGCCAAATCCTTTTCGCTGCCGAATTTCAGCGCTTTTGTGGGACAAGCCTCCACGCAGGCCGGGATTTGGCCTGTCTTGGCCCGTTCGTAACAAAGGTCGCACTTGACCATAGCTTTGCCGTCACGGGAGAGTTCAATAACTCCGAACGGACAAACAACGAGGCAATACTTACAGCCGATGCACTTGTCCTGTTCAATTAACACAGGTCCATCAACTTCCTCTCGGTGTATAGCCGCTGTCGGGCAAACTGAAATACAAGGGGCGTCTTCACAGTGTCTGCACTGTAATGGCACGGCAAACTCACCTGCCGCCTCAACCGTTACCATCCGCTGGGGCCTCGGCGATTCTGCCACGGCCTCTTCAAGAACACCCGATTTGGAATGCACCACCGCACATGCTATCTCGCAACTCTTGCAAGCCAAACATTTTTCGATATTTACCATTATGGCCTTACCCATCTTCGTCTCCAAAACCAAAATGAAAAATTGCCTATATAATAGAAATTCCTTACGTTGTCAATTATTGTTTTTTGACTTTTGAAGAAGACCCGGAAATAAGCTCTACCAATTTGTTCTTTGCTTGTTTGAGCTGCTCCGTAACTTCAGCATCGGCTCCAAAGACGGGGGCGCGACTGAGGTCAGCTTCCTGGAGAGACCGGCTGTACCGAAGAGTTCCTAACAGCACTGTCTCTTTCAATTGAGATTGTATCACCTTGGCCTGAGCCGGCTCAGTAATCCTGTTAGCAATTGTTGCAACACAACCAATGCCTAACTCTCTGGCCATTTTGGTGATATTGTTGGCCGTTTCGATGCTTCTGCCTCCAGGCTCAACAACTGTTACAAAGGCATCAATGCCTTGCACACTTGCTCTGCCCATAAATTCAACGCCGGCAGCCAAATCAACCAGGACTATCTCCTGCCGCTGTAGTATGGTATGGGTAAGTAGTGCCTTTAAGAAAGCTCCTTCCGGGCAGGCGCAACCTGCGCCGGCCTGTGTAATAGCTCCCAATACGAGCAATTTCACGCCATTGGCTTCAACCCAGTGCTTTTGCGGTAAATCGCTGACTTTCGGATTTAACTTGAAGTATGTTCCTATAGATTCCCTGTCGGTGCCTGTACGCTCGGCAATTAACTGTTTCATCTTGATAAGTGGCTCGGGGTTTTGCTCGGACGATATGCCAAAAGCTGAAGCAAGATTGGTGTTTGGGTCGGCATCGATGGCCAGCACGTCAAATCCGTCTTGAGCAAATAATTGTGCCCAGACCGCGCATACAGTGGTCTTGCCTACCCCCCCCTTGCCGCCAATTGCTATTTTTGTACCCTGCATTAAGAAATATTGAGAAGGCCGTGAATTTCGGCCCTGCCAACTCCAATGTTTGAGTAGTACAATATCGAGTCAACATAAAAGCGTATTCTTGCAGTTTTTTCTTGTGTTTTCAACCATTATCTTATCATTTTTTTCTCTAAAACTGCTAATCCATGTACTACAGTTGCTTATACGCAGGATATCAGGAGTCGTTCGCGTTAAAGTAAGCTGCCGAAAATTTCAAGATACTCTCTAACTTGTTGGATATCATACACATGCGGTGGGAAATTGCCTTGGTGCATTGAAGCGGTCTTGTTATTTCATTATGATGATGTTACCAGTGCTTTCACCGTCAGATTTGCCAGCGCTCCCAGGGCGTCCAAAGGCAGTTGATTGCCTGCGGTTTGGTCGAATAGTATCGATGCTCTGGCCTCGAATTCGTCGTCACCTCGCCAGATTATTATCTTAAGCGGTATTCGAGGCAATGCGTGCAGCTCAACAGAAGCATCGCCGAATTCGCATTGTTTAGCTCCAAATCTCTCCGAAGCTTCGTATAACCTTTGGGGAGAGTTTCCAAATGCTTCTTGTAGTTTCTCTGTTGGAAGACTATGCTGGCCCCGGAAGAAGAACTGCCCGCTGGGCAATTGTTCAGGCCCGACATATTTGTTGGCCAGTGGCAGGTCCTGAGCGTTTATAAGATAGGCAAGAATACAAAGCTGCTCGAGAAACTCTGCGGGTGTTGGTTCTGGACTTGTTTGAGTTGACCCCGTTAGAGAGTTCTTTGCTTTTTGTTTTTTCTTTGCCCCGTTAGAAATATTCGCTCCATCCCTGTAATTTCTAACGGGGTTTGCCTCTGGAATCTCTAACGGGGTTGAGAAGATTTGCCTCTCGGAAAGATTAACTACATATTCGGTGTTCAGCAGAGTGATAACATAACTCGGCGGGTCGGTCAGGTATTGACACTGTGCCCTTTGTGCGGTTTGTTGGCGGTCCAGTTTGTCAAGCTGCAGCCAAAGGTCTTCATGAGCCATTTTTATTTTGTGTCCTGTGTTTGTATCTCAAAGGCCGTTTTGGATTACCGGCGATGTCGATATTATAATTTTACGATTCGGCTTGGGATTTCATCAAGGCTGTGAGTCAACACCCTTGATGCCGTTAATTGTAAGATTCGCGTCCGGGAGCATATCTATAGCGGGGCGGATTTTCTCTACTTTAAGATAACTGACCCGTCCATCAGCAAACAAATAGTTTCTGCGTCCCACCCAACACCACCATCCCTGGTCATTTTCTACGGGGTGATGGTTGCTGAACCATTCTCCGACAAGGATCTTTCCGGACGGCTTGGCTACATCCAGGCTACGCTGCGGCATGGATGGCCGAATACGATCATACATAAAGGTATCTTCGACACTGTTCATATCGTCAATCTGTTCGGGGCTGTGGTAAAAAGTCATAGAGTAGGCATAGCTGAAGCTCTCATGCTCGGTATCGGAGCTAAGGTCTTGGGGGCACAGCATAACTGAAGGATTGGCCTCTGTAATAGTAGTGCTCAGATAAGGCTCGACAAAGGACCGCCAACGTCCCATCCACAGCCAATAGCCGAAAGGTGGTTCCGGATGTGGGTCTTGAGCGCAAGGATATACATCATCGTTTGAATCGACATACATACACATAATCAGGTTGATTTGCTTTAGGTTGTGCGCGCATTTGACTCGCATCGCCATGGACCTGGCTTTCTCAAGTGACGGCATAATTATGGACATTAAAAGGGCTATGATGGCTATGACCACAAGCAGCTCTATAAGAGTAAAAGCGTGTAGGGGCGACCGCCCTGCAGTTTTAGAGCAGTAAACGTAAGAATATGATGTTTTGTGTTTGATTCTCACGTCAAGAGGTTACCCGAAAGCAGAACTTTTTGCAAGTGTTAAATTGAAAAAGCCAGATTGTGGGCTGTCCCTCACGTTTGTAGGCGGCTTGTAGAGTGCGATAATTCGCACCACTTTGTCTTTTTTCGGAATTCTTCATACTCTTCCATTGTGTTGAGATTGGTGAGTTGTTTTGCTCCCAGGTTAATATATTTGACGTTGCAGAGAGCGAACGCATCACTTATCTTGCGTCTCCCGGATGACAGAACCTTGTTTATACATTTCAGAGCGCTTTTGTTGTATATTGCGAAGAGCGGCTCGTGTTTTCCATTTCCCGTTGTCGGAATGACCATATCTACTTCTCGAGCTTCGGCAAGCATTTTCCTGACGAACCTTATATCAATGTGCGGGATATCGCAGGCGACTATAAAATTAAGTTCGTTGTCTGAGGCCTCAAGAGCGGAAGCGATACCCATCAAGGGACCCTGGCCCGGCATCTTGTCCGGGATGCAATCGCAGCCGAGGAAGGCATATTTTTCAACATCATCGGTGCTTATCAGTATCTTCTCGAATGTGCCGCGAAGCTGGTCACAAATATGTTTTATGAGGGGCCGGTCCTTAATCTGCAACATACTTTTGTCGACGCCCATTCGGCTGCTGTCCCCGCCCGCCATAATTATCGCTGTTGCCTTTTCCTGTAACGTCCATTTTTTGCCGCTCAGTTTTATCTGCTCCAAATCAAAATCAAAACGTAGGGGCGACCCTGTGTGGTCGCCCTGCACCGAAAC
>Ga0307435_1000105_pt1 | contig 37307 bp, 36 predicted proteins | sample SalMarWE160470MG_FD_202164 | JGI IMG/M metagenome (GOLD analysis project Ga0307435, IMG submission 202164) | Salt marsh sediment microbial communities from the Plum Island Ecosystem LTER, Massachusetts, United States - WE1604-70 | ecosystem: Environmental > Aquatic > Marine > Intertidal zone >... | reverse complement strand
AGCTCCCTGTGATGGAAGTAGGGGAGTCGAGGGGGTAACGGGCCTCTGAACGCTCATTCCGTAAACCACGCTGTCGATATAGTGATAGCGTGGTTTTTCTTTTTTAAAAAACTCGCATGACGCCGGGGGATTGAAAACAACTAAAATGTTATTACGTAGCATTAAATGTCCTCATTAAATTTTTTTTCGAACCGTTTAAAAAATCGGGCGGGGAGGGGATGCGAAATCGGATTGCCCAAGCCTCATCGATATGATAATGCGTCGCACAATATACCTTATACGTCTCTTAATGTCTTTGAAAACCCGATATCCTTGCTTTTAAGCCTTTATTGCCCTTTTCAGGCCAAATACCAAAAGCCGGCCGCCAAATTCCTATTATTTAAAAAATACTTTTCCCGGTACCCTGGCATCAATATACTCATAAATGGGAACGTTTGTATCTCTGACTCTTAAGAATGTATAGAAACCGTTAATTTGAGGCTCTAAGGGTTCCAGGATATCCAGGTAGACATCATACGGCTCAAACATGTCTAAAATGAGCTTGCTGCTCGTTGTGTAGTCCAATACGGCGTTCCTGTAACCGAATCCAAGGTCTCCCAGTACCTTGAACGTATCGAGCCACGTCTCCGTTCGAAACTCAGACGCAAACTCCTGACCCTGGATCGGTATGTTTGATACCTGTCTGATCTTTAAAATGGGCGCATTCGTATCGCGGGTGGCGCGAGGATCGTTCGTGCGTTCTAAAATTTCCTCTTCTTCAGCATCGCTAAATTCATCCGTAACGATTCCGTGACGATCGATTTCATAGAGCGAATGCTCCACGAGGATATAAAGCGATGATTGCCTCTCCTCTATCTTGAGTCGTAAAATATTTGGATATATTTTATCCACAATAACATTTTCAACGAATAGCGTTTCTTTTAAACCGGAAATGATTAAATCATTGTTTATAAAAAAAATGTTCTTTTCTCTCAATGGCCAATGTCGCTGATCTTCCAGCAACTCATTGACCAGGACCGCCACCTCTCCCCTCTCAAGGATCTCCGTACCCTGAATATCAAGGGTTTGTACGGTAAAAATCGTAGAACCGAAGAAAATATAGACCCAGCCGATGATCGCGATGATCGTCAACATGAATATGACGGTTTTTCGCTGCTCAAACCGCGTTTTCATCTTATGCTCAACGAAGGTCCCTTCCTCCTTCTTTTTTTCAAAAAGCTTCTTAAGCATACGGGATAGAGATCAGGGATTGGAGTGAAGGGATGGAAGGCCTTTGTGCCGGCGTCATATGCATCTCCATCATTCCGGTCTTTGATCTCACTTCACCATCCGCCTCTCTATGAGAGGATTGATGCGCGTGAGTACTTCGTACTGTATTGTACCAATTTTTGATGCAACGCTTTCCGCTGAAATGGCCTCCCTCCCCTGCCTTCCGATGAGCACGGCTTCGTCGCCGGACTTCACGGATCGGACGTCGGTGACATCAACGACTGTCATGTTCATGCAGATACGGCCCATGATCTTGCACCGACGCCCTCCGATGAGCACCTCACCCACGGATGAGAGGCCCCGATCCAACCCGTCCCAGTAGCCCACGGGAAGCACGGCAAGCTTGGACGGACGGGAAACCTTTTCCGTGAGGCCGTAACTCACGTGCGCGCCCTTCGGAACGTCTTTGACCTGCGCCACGATCGTTTTCCATGTGAGTGCCGGAACGAGTTCAACCTTCCTCTTCTTCTGTCCGGCCACGGCCTGCGTCTCTTTGGACGACCAGTGGCCGTAGAGCGATATGCCGAGGCGGACCATGTTGAAATGCGTATCCGGATACAGGATGGCCGCGGCGCTGCATGCCGTATGGAGCACGGACGGTTCAACGCCGATCTTCCTGATGCGCGCGAGCTCCGCCTTGAACCGTTTGAGCTGATTCATGGCGTACGCGGGATCCGTCGTATCTTCGATGTTCGCGTAGTGCGTGTACGCGCCTTCAATCTCAATGGACGGAATCTTAAGCGCGCGCCGTACGAAGTCATCAAGCGCACTGCCATTGAGCCCCTGCCTGGTCGTACCCGTCTCGATCTTCAAATGGATCTTGAACGCACTTTTCTTCGCCTTGATTTTGGAGATGGCCTTGAGCGTTTCCGTGTTGTACACCGCAAATGAAAACCCGTGCTTCGCGCATGCGCCGATGCGCGCCAACGGAATGAATCCGAGGATGAGGATGGGCTTTTTAATCCCGTTTTTCCGCAGGATGAGCGCTTCGTCGATGCTGTCGACGCCAAACCAGTCCGCGGACATCGAGACGGACTTCGCGACCCCGGCCATACCGTGGCCGTAGGCGTTCGACTTGACCACGGCCATGATCTTGGCGGGCTTTACGCGCGTCTGAATACTCCGCACGTTCGTGCGGAGTGCGGATGTCGATACATCGACCCAAACCTTGGGATGCGTGCCGTTCTTCATTTCATTGAGGGTCCCGGAGCGATCTTCGCGAAACCGCAGTACGGGATAAGGACCTTCGGAACATCGATGGACCCGTCCGGCCGCTGGCAGTTTTCCAGGATCGCAATCATGGCACGGCTCGTGGCCACGGCCGTTCCGTTCAAGGTATGCGCGAACGCGATCTTTCCGTCCGTTCCTTTCATCTTGATCCCCAATCGGCGCGCCTGGTAGTCCGTGCAGTTCGACGCGGATGTGACCTCGCCGTACGCGCCGCGCTTCCCCTCTTCACCGGACTTCCCGGGCATCCAGGCTTCGATATCGTACTTGCGATACGAGGGCGTACTTAAATCGCCGGCGCAGATATCAACCACGCGGTACGGGATTTCGAGCTTCTTCCAGAGTTCTTCTTCGATGCGCACGAGCTCCTCGAGCAAGGCATCCGACTGCTCGGGTGAGGCGAAGATGAAGAGTTCCACTTTTGAAAATTGATGGATGCGGTACAGCCCGTACGACTCCCTGCCGTAGGCTCCGGCTTCGGTCCGGTAGCAGTGCGAAATGCCTGCGTACTTGATCGGCAAATCCGCTGCGGAAAGCGTCTCGTTCTGGTGGTATCCGGCCAAGGTGATTTCCGCTGTTCCGATGAGCGAGAGGTCGCAATTCTCTATTGAGTAAATTTGTGACTCATCACCTCTCGGACTGAAGCCGGCTCCCACGATCACCTCGTCCTTCGCCAGATCCGGCGTGGCCATGGGCAGGAACCCATGCTCCATAGCCTCATCAAGCGCGAAGCGGATGAGGGACTGCTCAAGGATGGCCAAACGGCCCTTGATGTACGGAAATTTCGCCCCGACCACGCTCGCCCCGCGTTCAAAATCCAACAGGTCGTGTTCTTTCGCAAGTTCCACGTGATCTTTCACTCCTTCGATGGGAACCGGCTCCAGGTGATGCCGAATGGCCACGTTCTCCTCATCCGTCTCCCCTCTCGGGACTTCCGGATGGCTCCGGTTCGGAACGCGCATGAGCAGTTCCAACCACCGGCTCTCCGTATCCGTAAGTTCGGCTTCTTTGACGGCCAACATCTCCTTGAGGCTCTTCCCTTTCTCAATGAGGCCCGGACGCTGCTCTTCCGGTGCGGACGCCATCAACGCGGCGACCTCATTTCGTTCCTTGCGAATCTCTTCAACGCGCTGGATGCCTTCCGACCTCAATCGATCCAGGTCCATGAGCGCATCGACATCTACGGAAGCATTGCGGAACGCACAGTTCTGCTTTACCTCTTCGGCATGTTCTCGGATGTATTTAATGTCTAACATACGTTTGCTATCGGCTATCGGCTATCGGCGGCTGGCTTTCTGCGTCGGTAGGGATGCCGGATGGTTTGAGCGTCGGGAACAGGATAACGTCTTTGATGCTCTTCTGGTCCGTGAGCATCATGACGAACCGATCGATGCCCATGCCCCAGCCTGCCGTGGGCGGAAGCCCATGTTCCAGAGATGTAAGAAATTGCTCATCGATGAACTGCGCCTCGTCGTCGCCGGCCTCCCGAAGCTCCTGCTGGCCGAGAAAGCGCTCCCGCTGATCCACGGGATCGTTGAGTTCGGAATACGCCTTAAGCATCTCCAGCTTGCCCGCAATGAGTTGGAACCGCTGAACGAACCGCGGATCGTCTTCGCATTTTTTTGCGAGCGGCTCCATTTCAATCGGATAATCGATGATGAAGATCGGCTGTATCTGCTTGGAACGGACCGTTTCCTTATAGAGCTCATCGTAGAGTTTTCCAAGATCCGCCGCTCCATCGACTTCGATGCGCTTTTCCTTCATCCGAGTGATCAGGTCCTCCTTGCCGAGGCCGGAGATGTCGATGCCGCATGCGTCCTTGATCGCGTCGCGGAACCGTACGCGCGGCCACGGCGGCGTAAAATCAATATCATCTCCGTTAAACGCAACCTTCGACGTTCCCAGAACGCGCGTAATAACCGAGGAAAGGAGCTCTTCGGTGAAATCCATCAATCCGTGGTAATCCTTATACGCCCAGTAGAACTCGAGAGAGGTGAATTCGGGGTTATGCGACCAATCGACGCCTTCGTTGCGAAACTGGCGACCGAGCTCATACACCTTCTCAAAACCGCCGACAACGCAACGCTTGAGGTATAACTCCGGAGCGATCCGGAGATAGAAATCATGGTCCAACGCATTATGATGCGTGATGAACGGACGCGCCGTTGCCCCGCCCGCGATCGGCTGGAGGATCGGCGTTTCCACCTCTTCGAACCCTTCCGCATCCAGCGCCTCGCGCAGGGCGCGAATGACCTTCGTTCGTATGCGAAAAACATCCCGCACCTCCGCATTCGAGATAAGATCCAGTTCGCGTTCGCGGTACCGAATTTCCACATCCTTCAGCCCGTGCCACTTCTCCGGGAGCGGACGCAGGGCCTTCGTGAGAATCTTCCATTCGGAAACGGCGACCGTCTGCTGGCCGCGCTTCGTCACGAAGAGCGTCCCCCGTACCTGGATGAAGTCCGCCGGATCAATCAAATTCAAAAATTGATCGAACGACGCCTCCCCCACTCCGTCTACGGTCAGCTGTATCTGAATGGTGCCGGATTCGTCGCGCAAATCCGCGAATGCCATCTTCCCGTGAATGCGCGTGGTCATAACGCGCCCCGCGATCGTAAAATCTTTCTTCTGTTCGGACCATGCGTCGAATTGCGTCAGAACGTCGCCGACGCGCGCATCGCGATGGACGTTCGCCGGATACGGATTCACGCCCGCCGTTCTCAGCGCATCCGCCTTATCAAGCCGAACGCCGAATTCATCTTTTAGTGACATAGGTTGATAAATAGTATCGTTCCGTAAGGGATGTGTACAGAATTATCGTATGCCCATTATTGCACCATACAAATAACTCCATGTAACAAGCTTATTCCCATAATCATGTTCAAATAAATATATTACAAACATCCATAAACCCGTGATTAATAAATAGAGCAGTAAAGCATAAAAAATAAACATATTTTTTTTCCTTATTTTTAACAGAACGTGAGAGAGCCATAGCCACCAAGGAAAGCTTAGTAATAAAACAAATTTCGCCATGATATAGGCTATAGGTAGCCATGTGCCATCATGACGCTTAAGTGCACGCATGTATTCTTGGTACTCCTTGCTTTCTCTATCACTTACCTTTTCTGATAAAAACGTTTTATCAAAATCGAATGTTAAAACCGAAATCGGAGTAAGGCTAATCAATAAATGCTTATTCCAAATATACGAAACTCCAAATGCATTATTTTCAAATAAAAAATAATCTAATGAGAAACGAGTACTCTTCAAAATCAATGGGAGAAGAAAACTCGTCGGATTTAGTAATGGTCTTGCGATTACTGAGCCATAATGATCAAAATATTCTTTTTGACCACACGGTGAAGAAGAACAATACCCTCCTCTTATTTCTACGATATTAGAACTAAATAAACACAACAAACAGAAAAATATAATAAAGGCCTTCTCTCCTTTTGATTTTCTATTCCACCAATTCCGAATTGCCATAAAGCAATTAGAATCATTTCACGTCCAAAATCGTATACTCACTCGTCCCTCCCGGCGTCTCGACCGGAACGAGGTCGCCCTTCTTCTTTCCGAGGAACGCCGCGCCGAGCGGAGATTCGTTTGAAATGCGGCCGCCGGCCGGATCGGCTTCGCTGGAACCGACGATCTGGTACGTCTTCTCCTTGCCGTTCGATTCGACCTTGATCGTGGAACCGACTTCCACCGTATCTCCCTTCTTGGTCTCCTCGATCATGACCATGTTGTTCAACGTATCTTCGAGCTCACGAATGCGCCCCGCAACGAAAGAGAGCTCGTCCTTCGCCTCATGGTATTCCGCGTTCTCTGAAAGATCGCCAAGCGCTTTTGCAGCCTCAAGACGGCCGATCGCCTCCGGACGACGATGTTTCTTCAGATCCTCCAATTCAGCCTCAATGTTCTTGAGACCCTCCGGCGTGAGGTATGCGGCATTCGTCATATGAGTATACGAGCTAAAGCGCGCGTTCGTTTATGAGCGAATCGCGCGCTGTTTGGATTTGATATGAGGATAGCAATACTCTCTCTATGGAGTCAAGTGACTCATTCCACCGTCACGCTCTTTGCGAGATTCCGAGGCCTATCGGGGTCAAGTCCCCGCTTCAGTGCGGCTTCATACGCAATGAGCTGTAGAGGGATCGTCGTGAGTATCGGAGTGAGGGATTCGATGGTTTTCGGCACGAAGACAACGTGGTCAACGCAATCTGCGATCCGCTCATTCCCATCCGTTGTAACGGCGAACACGTTGCCGCCCCTCGTACGGATCTCGGAGATGTTCCCAAGCGCTTTATGCAGAACGCCGTCCTCGGGCACCACGGCAACCGTGGGAAACGCAGGACTGATCAGGGCGAGCGGCCCGTGCTTCATCTCCCCCGCCGCATACCCTTCCGCGTGAATGTAGCTGATCTCTTTGAGTTTCAATGCGCCTTCATGCGCCACGGGACAGCTCCATCGGCGTCCGATGTAGAGCGCACTCTCCGCCTCCGCGAGCCGAAGCGCGACCTCCGCGTACGATTCCCGCCGCGTGAGCGTTTCCTTGATGAGATCGGGAAGGCCGTCGAGTTCGCGGATGATCTTGACGCCGTTCATGTACGTCATTCCGCGCTGCCTCCCCAGATAGACCGCCACGAGCATGAGCGTCACGAGTTGCGTCGTGAATGCTTTCGTTGACGCGACGCCGATTTCCGGACCCGCGTGATTGTAGACGCCCGCATCCGTTTCGCGCGCGATCGCACTCCCCACGGTATTCACGATGCCGAGCGTCAAAAGACCCTGGCGCTTTGCCTCACGAACGGCTTCCAGCGTATCCGCCGTCTCTCCGGACTGGCTGATGGCGATGACCGCCGTGTTCGCACCGATCGGCGACTCGCTGTAGCGGAACTCACTCGCGAGCTCCACTTCCACGGGAATACGGGCGAGGGATCCGATCATATGCTTTCCGACGAGTCCCGCATTGAACGCCGTGCCGCATCCGACGATGACGATACGGTCGATGCCCATGAGACGCTCTCTAACCTGAGACAGGCCTCCGAGGACGGTAACGCCGTTCTTTTCATCCAATCTTCCACGCAAGGTGTTGCGAACCGCATCAGGCTGCTCGAAGATCTCCTTGAGCATGAAATGCGGATACGGCTCCTTCTGAGCCTGCTCGACCGTCAGGGACGTATGCTCAACGGCCTTCGTCTGTTTTTCCAAATCGAGCGTACGCACCTCGTACCCGTTCCCCGTAAGCTCCGCCATTTCCCCTTCACCGAGATAGAACAGGTCTCGCGTATGCGACACGATCGCGGCGGGATCCGACGCGACGATCATCTCATTGCTCCCAACGCCGATGACCATCGAGCTTCCGAGCTTCGCCGCATAGAGCTTGTCCGGATGATCTCGAAACAACACGAGCAGGCCGTACGTCCCGCGGATATCCAACAGGACGTCTCGCATGGCCAAGAGCGGATCATGGCACGCGGCGTACTTGCGCGCGATGAGGTGGGCGATGACCTCGCTGTCGGTGTCCGAAGCCATTCGTATGCCTTCCGCTTCCAGCTCGTTTCGAAGCTCAAGGTGATTTTCCACCGTTCCGTTATGCACGATCGCGACAGAGCCGTCTGCACTCACGTGCGGATGAGCGTTTTCATTCGAAGGCTTCCCATGCGTCGCCCAGCGCGTATGCGCAATGCCGCAGAATCCGGCAATGACCTCCCGCTCAACCTCCGCGGCGAGGATGCGAATCATCCCCTCCCGTTTCTTTACCGTGATGCTCTGCGCACCCTCCTGCTGAACGGCGATGCCCGCGGAGTCGTATCCGCGGTACTCAAGCTTGCGAAGACCGTCGATGAGAACGTTCTGCGCTGTTTGTTTCCCTACGTACCCTACGATGCCACACATAATACTCACTCCGATTTTAAAGGTTCTTGCGACCGTTCCTCCCACGCACGGAGAATATCTCCGACGATCGGTACGGCGAAGGTTGATCCTTCCTCCCCTTCTTCGAGGAGAACGGTCACAACGACCTCAGGTGTATCAAAAGGGGCGAATGCTGTAAACCAGGCATGGTTCGGCCGATCCGATCTCCACTGTGCGGTTCCCGTTTTGCCCGCAACCGGAAGTGCCATGGACGAGAGCCTCGCTCCGGAGCCGTAGATGACCGTGTCGCGCATGCCCAACCTGACCGTTTCGAGCGCGTCGGAAGAAATATCCAGCACGTCGGAAGTCACCACGTCTCTCATGACGACGTGCGGCGTTACGAGCTTCCCTCCGTTCGCGATCGAAGCGGTCACGCGCGCAATTTGGAGCGGCGTTACGAGCAGATCGCCCTGGCCGATGGACAGGTTGTACGTGTCTCCGATATACCACTGCTCTCCCTTCGTTTCCTCTTTCCATTCGCGCGAGGGAACGAATCCGGACGCCTCACCCGGAATATCCAACTCCAGCGGCTTCCCGAGTCCGAATTTCTCCATCCACTGCGTGAGTCGCACGACGCCCAATCCGTGAAAGGAGCCGTATCCGCCGCCGATGTTGTAAAAAAACGTATTCACGGACCATGCGATCGCACGCCGCACGTTCGTGGAACCATGTCCTCCGGCGGACCAGTCCGGGAAGAACCACGGACCCACATAAATACCGCCGACGGAATTCACGGTCGTGTACGGCGTAATGACCTCCTCTTGAAGCGCCGCGGCCGCAATGAGCGGCTTGATGACGGATCCGGACGGAAATTGGCCCGCCCAGGCGCGGGGAAACAGAGGGTTGTCTTCATTACTCAGGAGCGACGCATACGCGGTACTGGAAACTTTTCCCGCAAAAGCATTATTGTCATACGAAGGCCACGAGACGATCGACAGGATCGAACCGTCCCGCGGGTCCATGACAACGGCGCTCCCGCGCGTAACCTTCGCGCGTTCCAGTCCCCTGATGAGCGCTTCTTCCGTTTGCTCCTGCAACGCCGCGTCGATCGTGAGTTGAACGTCATTTCCATCCACCGGATCCCGCTCACTGACCGTCGCGCGCGGCCTTCCGAGCGCATCGACTTCAATACGGCGCTCCCCCGCCTCTCCGCGAATACGGTTCTCGTAGGACCGTTCGACGCCCGTCTTCCCGATCTCATCCGTACGACGGTAGCCGAGGGCTTTGCGGTCTTCGTACTCTTCCGGAGAGATCGAGCCCACGTAACCGAGGATGTGCGACAGCGACGGCGTCGCCTCTGACTGCGGATACTTTCTTTTTGCGGATGTGATGAGCGTAACGCCCTGGAGATCCGGCAGCTTCACCGTGAGCTCAATGGCGCGTTCGTACGAAATATCTTTTGCGACATCCGCCCATTCATCCACCGCCATATCCGGAGCGCTCAGAATGGCCAGGATGTCCTCGGAAGTCATCCCGACGATTCGTGCGACCGTCGCAATCGTCTGATCCCGTTCCGCATCGGAGCGCGGAAGGTCGACCCAGCGCATGCGCACATCGAACGAGGGGACGTTCTCCGCGAGCACCTCGCCGTTCCTGTCGCGCACGATGCCTCGTCGAGCGGGCAGGATGATCGAGCGAAACCGATTATCATCCGCACGCTCCCGATACGCATCCGCCTGTACGACCTGCATCCATCCGGCGCGGCCGAGGAGCGCGATGAGGACGAAGAGAGCCATGCAGAGCGCCGTGAGCGCGCGCTTCCGTGGGATGCCGTGGCCGACGAACACCTTTCGATCCTTGAGGTGCGACACGTCGTCTTCAAACAGAATTTCATGATCAAAAACTTCGGATTGATCCATCTGAACGCGAAGGGAGCGAGGGCTCTGCTCTTGCAGTCTGAACGGATCTTGCTCCATGAAGGGCTCTTTACGCATAGCATTATGCACCCGTTCTCTTCGGCGCGCGCGAAACGAGCGGAAGGAACCTTTTACTGAACGCGGCAAAAAGGAGAAACATCGAGACAATGGTGAACAGCATCAACAGGAGCTCGATCCAGAATACGGACTGTTCCTCCGGGATCACCGCTTTCCCCAAAACGGACTGGGAACATTCGATCGCGCGAAGGAGAATGCGATTGATAAAAACGGCGAGTGCTCCGAGCACGGAAACGCCGATGAGCGAACGATTCGTGATGATGTGCTGTCGGAGTGAATAGATCGCAACGGCAATCAGCATAAATCGGATCGAAACGAGTCCGGCATTTGACGGGAGGAAGATGTCCAGGATGACTCCGCCGGCGATTGCCGCCATGACAGCCCGCTCCTGCTGCGAAAATACGGCCAAGACGACGACGAGCGGGAGCGTAAACCGTATCGCCGTTGTCCATCCCGGAAACCAAGGAGCGATCGCCGCGTCCCAGAGGCCGGCGATAATGGCGATACACAGAACGGTGATGCGACGTGACCACATAGCAGGAAGTTCGTAGCTAGCAGCTAACAGCTATCATGCCTCTGAATGGAATTCGTGAGTTATCTAGACCGTGAGCGAAGCGAGAAATCGGAATGGAGAGATGGAGCGCCTTCATGCCGATGCATCCGTCTGTTCCGGTCTCCCGTCTCTCTTAAGAGCCGGGGACGATGACGGAGACGAGCTCCAACCGATCCAACGGCGCCAACGGTTCAACAACGGCGTTTTTAAATGGATCCGTCGGCTTGCTCTCAACGTCATTGACGAGGCCGATGACCAAATTTCCCGGGATCTTCTCTTCCGTGCCGGCCGTTACGATGACCGCATCACGCTCCAACGGGAGCGCCTGCGGCACGAGCGTAAAATGCGCCACGCCGTTTCCCCGGCCTTCAATGACGCCGGCGACGCGATCACTCCCCACGACCGTCGCGGCGGCACGGGCCCGAACGTCGCTCACGAACATGACGACGGCCGTTCGCTCTCCCAAGGAGATGACTTTTCCCACAAAGAGACCATCCTCCGCCACGACCGCATGCCCGACTTCCACGCCATCGCGCGCTCCCCGATCAATCGTCACCACCGCCGTCTGGTGCGTGATGGATCGTGAAATGATCCGGGCGCCGAGCGTTTGGTATCCCTTTTCGGTAATAAAATTTGCCTGTGCGAGCAGTGCCCTGTTTTCTTCCTCAAGCGCACGAAGCCTCACGTAGTCCAGGGTCTGAGAACGCAGCCTCGCTTCGAGCTCATCCGCGCGCTCGTTCGCAATGCGCGTTTCTTCATCCATGCGCAGATATTTTCCCGCGGCCGCTCCCGCACTTGATGCGACCCTCGCGACGGGCAGAAAAACCGTCCGCAGCGTCTCTCGAACGGGACGCACGAATCCGGCCAGGGCGAGGACGACCAGGATCAAAATTCCGAAGATGCTATAGGACCAAGGGCGTGAAGGCATGGAGGGGGGAAGTCATGAAGTCGTACCGTCGTGAAGTCGTAAAGTGAGCGCTGTACGACTTCACGACTCTACGACTCTACGACTATCTCATCACCTCCTGAAGCGGCAATTCAACGTCATGGAGAAGTTTCAAATCTTCAAGGAGCGTGCCCGTGCCTCGAACAACGGACATGAGCGGGTCATCCGTAATGCGCACCGGGAGGCCCGTCCCCTGCGAGATAGCGCGGTCGATTCCGCGAAGCATGGCGCTTCCCCCCGTGAGGATAATCCCCCTTTTGTAGATGTCCGCCACAAGCTCCGGCGGGGTTATTTCGAGAATCGACTTTACGTGCTCAACGATGGATCGTACGGAGCGCGCCATCGCCTCTCGGATCTGTTCATCATTGACCGTAATTTCACGCGGCAAGCCGGAGAGCAGGTCCCTCCCCCGCATGGATGTTTCGATCTTCTCTTCAAGCTCCGCGGCGCTTCCCACTTCGATCTTGATGTCTTCAGCCACCCGTTCACCGAGGAGCAGGTTGAATACTTCGCGCGCGTACTGGGTGATATTCCGATTCATTTCATCCCCGGCGATCGTGATGGATTTTGCCGTAACCACGCCGTTCAATGAGATAACCGCGATTTCCGTGGTTCCTCCGCCCACATCGATGATCATGTTCCCCACCGGATCACTGATCGGCATGCCCGCTCCGATGGCGGATGCCATGGGCTCTTCGATGAGATGGACCTCGCGTGCGCCGGCCGAGAGCGCCGCATCTCCCACGGCCTTTCGCTCCACTTCCGTGACGTCGAGCGGAACGCCGATGATGATGCGCGGCCGCGGAATGAATGCCGTCGTTTCACGATGAAGTTTTTCAAAAAAGTACCGCAGCATTTTTTCCGTCACTTCAAAGTCCGCAATGATCCCGCGCTGGAGCGGCCGGCTCACCGTGACCGAGGGCGGCGTTTTACCGAGCATGGCTTTCGCCTCATGACCTACGGCCAGAATCTGACCGTTCCTGTTATTGATCGCCACCACGGACGGCTCATTCACAACAACGCCCTGACCTTTTGCGAAGATCAATGTATTCGCCGTCCCAAGATCAATTCCGAGATCTTTGGACAGGTAGCCCATGATGGAGCCGAACATATGGATTGGCGGCTGGCTATCAGCTACTGGCCATTGGCTTTAATATTTGACGGCGGAATGCCCACGGCTAATAGCCGGTAGCCAGCTGACGAAAACATATTACTCACTGCGTTTGGGGTTCGGCAAGGGTATAAATATGAACCGTTAATGGTTCAATGATTGATTCCCATTATTACGGTAATGAGTACATTTAATGTTTATTCTTTTGATGCTGACATGCTCCGCAAAATGAGCAGTAGTCCACAGCCCGATATGACAACCGGAACGAAAATCCCCGCGCGAGCCGGATGGCTCAAGCGCGGGGAAACGAAGTTGTTTTCGAAATGACTGCAGAGATGCTATCACCGCCTGCGTTTGATCCGATCAAGCGCGAGATCATCTGCCAAACGTTCCATGGTTTCATTAAAACGTCTGTCTTGCTCCTCTGGCGTCACGATCGTATTGATCAGGAAGGAAAGTCCAACGCTCATGGAAATGATGAGCGACAGATGCACGTAGAATGGCGGATCAGGGTCATGCCCGCACCACAAGACAACAGCCGCGACAATCGCAAAGCTACAAAACGTTATGATCCCGCTTTTGAATCGAGACGACATGAGGGCGCTCCTTATCCGTAAATGTGCAAAAGACCAATTGAAGTCAGCTTACAAATAATATCTAAAAATGTAAAGTTTAAATTCCGTTCCTCACACACAAATAATTAACCCATACACCCGGCACGTCGCTCGCGAGCGACGTGCCCCGTCCAACCGTCCTACCCCCTCTCCCTGTGGAATTGCATAAAAAAGTACTCGATGACGCACGCCGCGGCCACGAGGAGAATGACGTGCCATGAATGGAATTTTCCCGCAGCGGAGAGCGCCAGAGATACGACGGCAACGATGGAGAACAGTACGGAGTGGCGCAATGCTTTCCGAATTTCGCGTACCGGAACCTTGCGTTTGAGGATATACACGCGAAGCGTGCTCATGATGATCGTGAGCGTACCGATCAGCGCAATCGAAAGGGTGACGTAAAACATCACGAGCCCTGCAACGCCCGTATCCGCCGGATTCACATTAAACAAAACAACCATCCACGCGAACCACGCGAGAAAGGTGCCGAGGCCGATGGATGAGAGGTAGCCTTTGAGTCCCATATGGATGCTATTTTAGCAAAATATCATTTCAATAAAAAGCCAAATCCCCGCCAATCAAGAACGATGACGGGGACTGCTGATGAATGGCGCTGTTTTTACCTCCTTTAGTTACTCCGTGGATTGTCCCGAGGCTGAAGGACGACAATAACGCTTACCGCAATTGTCACCATCCCAATAGCGACCCCGCCTGTAGCTCCAAGTGAGATCGGCATTGCGAACAATCCTTCGACCAAATCGTAGTTCGCTCTTGCATTGCATCTCTCGAGGTCAAAATTATGATACTGCCAATTTGCGATTACGTAGGAAACCGTCGGAGGTATCCCTGTTCCCGCAAACACCCAAAGCATGTCCAACCACCAAGGCAACTGACGTTCCGACCGTTTAGGCCTTGTCGCAAACGCTTTATTATTCGCCTTGCTGATTATCCAAACTTGTACGACGAAAAATGCACACGTAGCGACAAGGAAAGGATTTATACATGACACGTTAACGGAAAATAGCCAAAACACGATATATGTCACCACGGCAACAATGGCAATTACCGCACAGCTCAACACCATTCCTAAAAGGTACGACCACAACCTTATAGCGAATCACCTCCGTTATCAGAGAAAGGCCTGTCTATTCCGTAACCTTTTTTAGACCATTTGTCAACTTGTTTACATTAACTTCTTAATGGCTGTTCCATTTCGATACTAAACGCCTTGCATTAAAACCCCTCCCTCCTCACCCGAATCTCTTTCACCCGCTGCTGTCCCAGCGCCCGATTGATCTCATTCACCCATTGCGTTTGGACGGTCCTCATTGCATGCGCGGCGGAGGCGGATCGAACGAGCGCATTCAGCGAGCCGTTCATGAATGAAACCGGCTCCACGAATGACGCCTTCTCTTCTCCCCAGAGCCGGATAATCGATTTCCTCGCCTCCTCGACCACGCGCGCAGCCGAAACCTGCGAGTCGATACCGGCTTGCTGCATGGCCTGCGGAAGGATGCGGCGGATGGGGAGGAACATACTGGTGCGTGGTGCGTGGTGCGTGGTGCGTAGAAAGATTACCACGTACTACGCACCCATTTATAACTTCCTGAACTCACAGATATCCCGAAAATCGCAGTACTTGCAGACGAACGGGCTTGGCGAGGCCTTGTACTCCGAAACGAGGATTTCGTTCATGCGGTCCAACAGTTTTTCTTTAAAATCGATTTTTTTCTCGCCCGTCAGCAGATCCACCTCCGTCACCACCATACCGCGCACGTAGATGAGTGCCAGGCGGGATACGCGCTCCCCTTTCTCCTCCATGGCCAGCTGGTACATGCGGAGCTGTTCCTTGTCTTCGGCCAGGAGTTTTTCCTCGTCTTTCGCCTGGCCCGTCTTATAGTCGAAGATGGCGATGGACCCGTCCTCAAGCTCATCGATGCGGTCAATTGCGCCTTTGATGGAATGCTGTCCGATCCGCCAGTCGAACGGAAGCTCGAGGTTTCTGACATTCGGAACGTTCGCATGGCACGCATCGATGAACGCACGAATCGCATCCAGTCCCTCCTTAAAAAACTCATCGTGCTTGGCGCGATCCGGATACCACTCGTCGATCCAGCGGTCTTTGTAGATCGCTTCGGCTTCTTCCTTGCTCACTCGAAAGCCGGGCATTTGGCTTTTGGCATTTGGCGTCTGGCTTGAAAACAGATCCTGCTGTTGCATCTGTCCGCGATCCAGATGGAGTTTTAAGACGTCGTGAAGCGCCAAGTGGACGGATTGGCCGAAGCTTTTTTGGAAGGACCCGAGGATCGGGATGCGGTACAAGTGCGCGAACTTGTACTGGAGCGGACACTTGCGGAACGCCGCGAGCTGCGTGTACGAAAACCGGCGCTTGAGCGGAAAGATCTCCCGAATGTCGATGTCCGGCACGTCGATTTTTTCCGCGGGTTTCAGGTTGATGAGATTCGAATCCGACTGACGATGCGACTCCCCCACCTCGATTCCGGCCTCGGCAAGGAACGGCGAGGGCTTCTTCTGACGCGTACCGCCGTAGTCATCCGCGCCCGTGAGCGTAATCGTGTCCTTGCCGCGCGTGAGCGCCACGTAGAACAGCCGACGCTCTTCCTCGATATGCGTATCCCCTTCCGGCAGGCGCTCCTTCACGAGCCCATCCGGAAGCGGAATGGCATCCGACCGCTTGCGCGTGGGGAAGCGCTGATCCACGAGCGACACGAGGAAGACGTGGCGGAACTCGAGGCCCTTGGACGCGTGGACCGTGAGAATCTTCACGAGCTCCGGCCCCTCATCCGGGTCCGCCTTCAAGGCGCCCTGCTCCCCGCTTTCGATTTCCAGCTGCAGCTCATCGATGAACCCTTTGAGCGAGGCCCCCGCCGTGTTCGCCTCATAGCGCTTTACGCGGTTCGCCATGCCGTTCAGCCAGTCAATCTGTTCCAGCTTCTCGGCCTCTTTCAGACTCAACACGTGGTTCAGGAGGCCGGTCCTCTCAATGACCAACTGGAGCAGTTTGAGCGGCGGTTCCTTTTTTGCGGACTCGGCAAGGCCCTCCACATGGCCGACGAGTGTTTGGATCTTTTTCTTCCCGGCCTCGGAGACCTTTGGAATGGCCATAACCTCCTTGCACGCCTGCCACAGCCCCACGCCCTTGAGCCTGTTCGCATGGAACACGAGCTGTGCCAGGTCTTCGGCCGCCGCGTCGTACGTCTGCATATTCAACACGCGCCAGAGCGCCGCGGAATCCTGCGGGTCGTTGATGAGCTTCAAATAGTTGATAACATCCAAAACAACGGGCTTGGTGTACAGGCCGCGAAGCGCATAAAAGCGGAACGGGATGCCCTGCATGTCGAGCGCGCGCACAAACGGCTCTGCTCCATCGTTTGACCGGACGAGAATCGCGATATCGTTCCACGTGAGCGACGGATCCTCCTCTTTCAACTCCCGGATGCGATTCGCCACGCCCTGCGCCTCGTCTTCGATTGACCGGTACCAGCGCACGTCAATCGATCCCCCGAGTTCCCGGTGCGCCTTTAATTCTTTTGAAAGCCCCGAATCCGACAGCTTTACCTCCAACCGGTTCGGATCATTCTGTTTGATGAATCCGTATGCGAGATCCAGGATTTCCTGCTTGGACCGGTAGTTATCCGTCAGATAGACGGTCTTCGCATCCGGATAGTCATCGCGGAACTGCAGGATGTTCGCGAGGCTGGCTCCGCGGAACTTGTAGATGGCCTGGTCGTCATCGCCGACAACGGTGAGGTTGCAAGAACCCCCTCCAACCTCCCCCTTCTTTACGGAAACCCCCTCCAACCTCCCCCTTGACAGGGGGAGGCTTAGCTCCTCTTTGAGCTCCCCTCCCTGTAAAGGGAGGGGCCGGGGGTGGGTTTCCGTTAAAGCACCGGGCTCTCCGGCTAAAAGCTTTATCAATTCATACTGCGCCCAGTTCGTATCCTGAAACTCATCAACGAGGATGTACGGGAACCGCTGTCGCAGTTCCTTTAAAACGCCCGGACGCTCGCGAAGCAGACGGAGCGTTTCCTGGATAAGATCTCCGAAATCAAGCGATCCTTCATCGCGCATGATCTTGCGGTACGCGAACGCGAGGTCCGCGAGCTCCTGCAGGCGCTTGCGCTCGGACGTGACGAACTCCGAGTCCCCGTCCAGCACGGCCTCCATGGCAAACTGCAGATACTCTTCCGGCGAGACATTCTCGTCTTTCGCGCGGGAGATGTGCTTCTGTAGTGCGGACAGAAATTTGACGGGATTTCCGAGCGGACGATAGTGATCAAGCGGCAGTTCATCAATCCGCCGCTTCAACATCAACCACCCATCCGTTTCATTCAGGAGACGAAAGTGATTCGGGAGCCCGATCTCAAGCCCCTTCTCTTCAAGAATCCGCTGGCAGAATCCGTGGAAGGTCGAAATCCAGAAGTCATACGTCCCATTCGGGAGCATTTGTAGAATCCTGTCCTCCATCTCCCCTGCCGCTTTCTCGGTAAATGTGAGCGCGAGGATATTCTCCGGCTGAAGCCCTTTCTCTTTCAGAAGCCACACATACCGGTGCGTAAGCACGGTGGTCTTCCCGGTCCCTGCTCCGGCCACGATCAAAAGCGGCCCTTCCCCGTGGGTCACAGCCTCTTTCTGGGCGGGGTTCAGATGTTCGAGCAGGTCTTCGGGCATGAAGATGATCTTAGTACCTATGCGGGTAAAATTGAAGATTGAGAATTGAAGATTGAAGATTCGAGCTTATTCAATTCTCAATTCTCAATTTTTAATACTGATAAACGCAAAAGCCCCGCCGTCCGAGTGGACAACGGGGCTTGAGCGATTATTAGCAAGGCTTGGCGACAAGCCTATTGAATGTCCGACGGCTTAACTGATAGTCTCTTGTGCTCCTCTCTCATCACGGACTCGAGCTTAGCTTCAAGCTTTTCCCTATCAGGAGAATCGCTTACGGACATGAGCACCATCGCCATAAGATGCAGGTATCCTCCATACCACGTAAGGTTTTCGTCATCCTCACAAATCTCTTTTTCTTCGATCCCTTCCGTGTCAATGCTTTCCAGCCAAGCTTTGTCGAGCCTGTCTGCGCATATACCTTCCTCCGGGTTCGCCGAACGGGAAACGAGGTACGCATATATTTTTCCGTCACCGAAGAACAAAACGGACGCACTATAAGACTTCTTCCAGCCATTTTCCTCGCAAACGAAAGAAGCACTTGCTTGGCAGACGGGAGCGGCAAGATCGTGACACTCACCCATTTCCATGAACGTAAGCGTACACGGAAATGATTCGCTTGCATTTTTCAACGCATGCAAAAGTACCGTTAGTTTTCGAATGTCCATTATGACCTCCTTGAACTTTTGAAGATATAACAAATTATTAAATAATCATCAAGTCCGTTATATCAAAAGCCAAGAACGGACCCACGTGGATCCGTTCAGAGCGTATAGCGTCAGTCAGACGTTGTATCGTCGTCGGATGGCGGACCGATGATCTCAAAACTAGCTATCACCTCATCCCCTTCCTCATCGTCCATGAGCATCTGCCAAAACAGAGGCTCAGCAAGCCGATCCGCTTCTTCGAGCGCTTCTCGAAGAGCTTCGGCCTCCGCTCGCGCCTCCTCGCGCGTTGCGGTCAACAACTTTACATAGCCGGCTGACATACATTTGCGGGTTTTAGACATGGGTACTCCACGGTTTATACCCGGCGAAATGCCGAGTACTCTTCTTGTCTTTCCCCTATGCCTTTACCTCTTAAGAAAGTTCTGCGGTATATATACTATAAATAACTAGATATGTCAAGAGCCTTATACATCCATGGACGAAATATCCGCTTAACATGTACCCTTTCATCACTATGCTCTCCTCCTCCGACCCGCAGATCGCAGACCTCATTGCACGAGAGACTGAACGCCAGCAGAAAGGCGTTACGCTCATCCCCAGCGAAAACCATACGTCCAAGGAAGTACTGGAAGCGCTCGGGACCGTGTTTACGGACAAGTACGCCGAAGGGTACCCGGGCAAGCGGTACTATGCCGGAAACGAAGTGGCGGACGAACTGGAGTCGCTCGTGCAGGATCGCGCGAAGAAACTCTTCAGTGTTCCGCATGCGAACGTCCAGCCGTATTCCGGGAGTCCGGCGAATTTTGCGATCTACCTGGCGGCGCTCGAACCCGGAGACAAAATTATGGGGCTGGAACTTACGCACGGCGGGCACCTGACGCACGGGTACCATCTGAACGCATCGGGCAGGATCTGGAAGAACTTCCCTTACCACGTGAAGCCGGACGGATCCATTGATCTGGATGAGCTTCGCGATCTGGCAAAAACGCACCGGCCGAAGATGATCGTCTGCGGAGGCACGGCCATCCCAAGAAAAATTCCGTTTGAGGAAATCGCACAGATTGCGGACAGCGTGAACGCGCTCCTCCTGGCGGACGTGTCGCACATCGGCGGACTCATTGCCGGCGGCCAGCACGAGAATCCCGCGCCGTATGCGCACATCATCATGACGACCACGCACAAGACGCTCCGCGGACCGCGCGGCGCCATAATCATGGTGACGCAAAAAGGATTGGATAGAGATCCGGACCTCGCAAAGAAAATCGACAAAACGATCATCCCCGGATTCCAGGGCGGCCCTCACCTCAACACGATCGCGGGCATCGGCGTAGCGCTGAACGAAGCCATGGAACCGAATTTCAAAGACTACGCGCGCGACGTGGTGAAGAATGCGAAGACCCTGGCCGAGGCGCTCATTGATGCGGGGTTCTCACTCATCTCCGGCGGCACGGACAACCACCTGATTCTCGTGGATTTAACGTCTACGGGCATCGGCCGAGGGATTCTGTATCAGGAAGCCTTGGAGCGTATCGGCGTGTACACGAACAAAAATACGATCCCGCAGGACCCGAGCTCCCCGTTCTACCCGAGCGGGCTGCGCATCGGCTCCCCTGCCGCAACCACGCGCGGCATGACCGGAGCGGATATGAAGCAGCTCGCGAGCTGGATCGGCATGACCGGCGAACACATGAAGACCATCCAGATTCCTGACGACAAAGAGGAACGCAAAGAAGCGTTGCGCGAGTTCCGTGAAATGCTCACAACGGACCCGTTCTACGAGACGTTGCGAAACGATGTTCGGGGATTGTGCGAACGGTATCCGATACCGGGGGTATAGTAATAAATATTACGAGATGAATATTACGAGATAAATATTCTCTTGCACTCGTATTTTTCTAATACTCGAAACGCGGGTCAGAGAAATATTCATGTCGTAATATTCATATCGAAATATCTATTTTCGCAATATTCATATCGCAATATTTATTACCACCCCTTTACCGAATTTGAAATTTACGATACGATCCCGGCCATGCAGAAGATTGACGGCCGCGCGATTGCAAAGGAAATCCGTGAGGAAGTAAAGAACGATGTTAAAGACCTGCCGAGTGCGCCCAAGCTCGGCGTGATTCTTGTGGGCGATGATCCGGCATCGCGCCTCTACGTCAATCTAAAAGAGAAAGCGACGGTTGAAGCGGGGATCCGAACGGACATCCGGAAACTGACCGGCGGCGTTACGGACGAGGAAATCATCCGCATCATCATGGAGTGGAACGACGATCCGGATACGCATGCGATTCTCGTACAGCTCCCGCTCCCACCGAAGCATGATACGGACCGCATCATCGCGGAGATCAATCCGAAGAAAGATGCGGATGGATTTCATCCGGAAAACGTGAAAGCGCTCGAAACGGGACAGGGCGCGATCCTCTCCCCGGTGCACGAAGCCGTCCTGCGGCTGATCGCCGCTACCGGACTTGATCCCCGAGGAAAAAGCGCGTCGATCATCGCCAACACGGAAACGTTCGCAAAACCGCTGTGCCACATCCTCCAAAAAGCGGGTTTCATTACGGCGAGGATGCATCCGGATGCGTTGGATGCGGAGGTGCTGAAAACATCGGACACGATCGTTATCGGCATCGGGCGCGCCGGATTTTTGGGACCGGACATCGTGAAGCCGGGTGCCGTTATCATCGACGTTGGAACATCGAAAAAAGAGGATGGGAAAGTCTATGGCGATGCGGATGCGGAGGCGTTGAAAGACGTCGAAGGTTGGATGACGCCCGTTCCGGGGGGTGTTGGCCCGATGACCGTGGCGCTCCTCTTAAAAAATGTCGTGAGGCTTTATAAAGCTCAAGACAAAACGGTATAAGAGAGTATCGATTTCAGTCGAGACGCTCGAAAACGAAATAAAGCGCCTCAATGGCGCTTTTTCGATATTCGAAATTCGATATTCGACATTACTTCACCCTGCACCTCCGCTCGTACGAAACGATTTCCACGATGGAGAAGGGGAAGTAACTCGTCATCGCGCGCCAGATGATGACCCAGAGGGCAAAATTTCCAACGATGAGCCATGCGAGTACGCTTTCGATAACGGCCGTTCCGATCATGAGTGAAACCAGAAACTTCGGATCTTCGCGCTTCGGCATGCACATGGTCACTCCGGTCTCCGCCTTCGCCCAAAGGTATCCGAAGAGCGCTTCGCTGATGAGGACGAGGATGGAGATGGAATACGGCCCCAACACTTTAAAGACGTTCGCGAGAATGAGGATCCACGCGAGCGCGAGCAAACGGACGAGGATGAATGAAATGATGCGAGGCATGGGAGGGGAGAAGTCGTGGGGTCGTGAAGTGAGCACTGTACGACTTCACGACGGTACGACTTCACGACTATCTTAGGACTCCAGTCCTTCCGCCAGTCCCTCCTTGGCCAGCATGCGCTTGCGGAGGTAGAGCGCGGAGAACATGGCGCCGCCATGGAGGATCAGGAAGACGACGCTCTTAGAGATGTTTTCAAGGTTGATCGAGCCTACGCCCATGAAACGGAAGAACGAAATCGACAGAACCATCTCAATGAGGAAGGTTGAAGCGATGATGATAACGAGCTGTTTCGTCTGAACGTTCCCATCTTCAAAAATCCATTCCGCAAACAGAAACGTAATGAAGAAATAAAAAACGTAGAGCACGATAACGAACAGCGTCGCCGGAACCCGTTCCGCGATGAACAGGAACCCTGCCGTCAAACCGATGATGTACGAGAGGGATTTCAGAAGCGATATTCCGATCGCGCGAGCGTAGATGGATTTGGACATGATCAAGTTCGTAAGTTCGTGAGTGTGCAGGTACGCTATGTGACGTTTTAGCCGATATGATTGTCAGGAATCGTACCTATGCACCTACGGACATAGAGACGACAAGCTACTTGCCATAGAGCCATGCGATGCCGCCGATGAGGAAAAAGAGTGTGACAACGATGGGCGCGGCTTCACGCCATAACCACAGTGTACACCATTTTTTTACGTTTTGGCCACGACGGAGCGCGGCGCGCCCCATGAACGAAACGATGATCGCAAGCGCCGCTCCGAACATGGATCCGACGAGTCCGATCGTTGCCAAAAAGTCGCGCGACGTAAGGAACAGGAGGGCGAACGGGACGCCGAGCGCCACGATCCATGCTATCGCGTTCGTAAAATGGTAATCGATGTGAAACATGTTCCGAAGGTCGAGAGCGGACGTGATGAACGATGTCATAACGGCCAAGAACCCGAAGAGCGGCAGAATGAACGCGAGGACGGGCGGGAGCAGATTCACGATTTCCGCGGGATCGCGGCCAAGCGAACCATGAGACGCGAGCCACGCCGTCACGCCGAACCCGTACGTGAGCACCGCGGCCGTGAGCGTTCCGCGGATCGTCGCTTTATAGACGTCGGACCGACGGTAGTTCACCACATCCGCGACTTCCGGAAGGGTCGTGATCCCCAGGAGCGCAAAAAGGATGACGCCGTACGGCTCAAACGTCCATTGCTCCGGCATCGTGAAGATGATTGAAAAGTCGATCTGCAAAGTAAAGATCGCCACGAGCAGTGCGATGACGGCCACGAGCAGCCAAACGAGGTACGCTTCAACGCGCGCAACGAGTTTGAGGCCGAAGAGGACGAGGATTCCTCCGGCGAGCCAGAATGCAACCTGCCAGAACAGGAGCGGGATTTCGATCCCCGCGATCTGCGCGAGCACGGCCATAAACTCGCCTCCGAGGATGATGTAAGCGAGATTGCTTCCGAATACCTGAAGCGCCTGAATGACCCCGGCGAGCGCCTCCGGTCCTTTTCCCAGCCAGTACCCCGCCTGGCCCGCGATCCGCGAATGTTTCTTATTCGCGACGAGCGCTTCCACATACAAAAGGTGCGCGCTTAACACCACGCCCGTAAGCGAAATGAATGCGATTGTTGAAGGGATGATTCCCCACGCGCCGATCATGGCCGGAACGCCAAAAATGCCGGCACCGATAATCGTGCCGAGCAAAAGGAGCGTTGCCCTCCATCGTTGTGCCCCTCTGTGGATCACGATTTTAATTATAGCATGAGGACGAAGGTATCGTAGTACAGTCGTAAAGCCGTAAAGGAAGTACCGTACGACTTCACGACTTTACGACTGCACGGCTCCTCTCAATTACCCCCATTTCATCCACCCTTCCCTATCCCCCGCCAGGCATGTAAGGTCGAAACGTTATGAGCGAAATCGAGCGGCTTACTCCACAAAATCTCGAGGCTGAGCAGTCCCTGCTCGGCTCGTTCCTGCTCGATAAAGACGCACTCATCAAAGTTGCGGACTCCGTAACGCCCGGGGATTTTTATGATGATAAGCATCGAATCATCTATGAATCCATCCTGGATTTGTATCGCAAGCACGAACCGATCGATCTCCTGTCTCTCGGAAATATTCTTGAAGAGCGCAAGCATCTGGAGCGCATCGGCGGGAGGACGTACCTCGTCCACTTATCGAACGCCGTGCCGACCGCGAGCCACGTCGCGCACTACGCGAACATCGTAACGAAGAAAGCGACCCTCCGACGGCTCCTGAAAGCGGCGAACGACATCAGCGCGCTCGGCTACGACCAGTCCGATGACATCGAAGTCGTTCTGGATGAAGCGGAACAAAAACTCTTCTCCGTCTCCCAGAACTACCTGAAGACGGCGTTCACGCCGATCAAAGAACTTCTTGGCACGGCGTTCGATCGTATTGATGAATTGCATCGCGATTCAGGCAAGCTCCGCGGAACTCCGACGAATTTTACGGATCTGGATACGATTCTCGGCGGGCTGCAAAAGAGCGACCTCGTTGTCTTGGCTGCACGTCCGAGTTGCGGAAAAACGAGCTTGGCGCTGGACATCGTGCGTCATGCCGCAACGAAGAGCAAAATCCCAACCGGCATCTTCTCGCTCGAAATGAGCAAAGAACAGCTCACGGATCGTATGATTTGCGCGGAAGCAAACGTGAACCTTTGGAATCTGCGAAATGGAAAACTGAGCGATAAAGGGAACAATGACGATTTTACGCGCATCGGACATGCGTTGGGAACCCTGAGCGAAGCGCCGATTTACATCGACGACACGGCCACGGTGAATGTGATGGAAATTCGGACCAAAGCGCGTCGGCTCCAGATGGAACAGGGACTCGGGCTCCTCATCATAGACTACCTCCAGCTCATGGAAGGTCGTGCAAGTGGTTATAACGAGAACAGGACGCAGGAGATATCCCAAATCACGCGAGGACTCAAATCCATTGCTCGTGAATTGAACATCCCGGTGCTCGCGCTCTCCCAGCTCTCGCGGCAGGTGGAACTCACGAAACCCGCAATCCCGAAGCTCGCCCATTTGCGTGAATCCGGATCCATTGAGCAAGATGCGGACGTTGTCATGTTCATCTATCGAAAAGCCGTGGATAAGAACTACCGTCTGGACGATCTGTCTCCGGAAGAACGAAATACGGCGGAAATCCACATCTCTAAACACCGCAATGGCCCCACGGGCATGGTAAAACTCTATTTTGATGAATCGCGCGCGTCGTTTAAAAATCTTGAAAAACGATTCATGGGCGCTCCGCCGCCTCTCCCGCACGGACAAACCATGGGCGTCCCTCCGCTGAACGCCGAACCCGCGTCTCCCTCGCTTCCTTCTGGACAAAACGCTCCGGAAACGCCATTCTAATGGCGAGGAGTGCGTGGCGAGTGGTGCGTGGTAATCTGTAAATGGAGATTCCCTTCAAACAGGACCACTCGCCGCGAACCACTCGCCACTCGCCAAATTTATGTTCAACAAGCTCAAACAATTCAAAGATGTTCGCTCGCGTGCGAAGACGCTCCAAAACGCCCTGAGCCAAGAAACGGCGGAAGGGACGGCGTCTTGGGGAAAGATAAAAGTCGTGATGGACGGAAATCAGAAGGTGAAGAGCGTTTCCATCGACCCGACGCTTAAAAACGACCTCAAAACACTTGAGGAAGGTTGTCGGGATGCCGTGAACGACGCCGTTACGAAAATCCAAAAGATCATGGCAACGAAGATGAAGGATCTCGGCGGAGACGAGCTGGCGCAGGATTTCCAGCAGCTGATGAAAAAGTAGGTTACAGGTTTCAGGTTGCAGCCCTCTGAAGAAGGTCTGCCATGCAAATGAAGATCGTCTCTAAATACCTGCAACCCGCCCCCCTGCAACCTGCCACCTATGAGTAAGCACACTCCCCCGCCGATTCACGATGCGGCGGCTGAATTCGACGGATTACCCGGGGTCGGACCTCGGGCATCTTTGCGTTACGCATACTGGCTCGTCAACCAGCCGAAGGAGAGCATTATTCGTTTTTCCGAAGCGATCCGAAAACTCGCCGAAGGCATTACGCGATGCAGGGTCTGCGGACTTTGGTCCGCAACGAGCCCGTGCATCATTTGCGCAAACCCGAAGCGCGATCAATCAAAACTCTGCGTTGTTGCGGGACCGCAAGACGTTCGCATCATTGAAGACTCGGGCGTCTTCCATGGCGTGTACCATGTCCTCGGCGGAACCATTGATCCGATCAGCGGCAGAACGCCCGAACAGCTGAATATCATAAATCTGTTCCAGCGGCTCAAGCCCCCGATATCAAAAATCACGGAGATCATTCTGGCATTCGACCCGGATGTTCAAGGAGATACGACCACCCTCTACCTGCGCAAGCAAATTCGCGAAAAATTCGGAGAGCATATCCGCGTCACGAGGCTCGCCCGCGGCCTGCCGAACGGCGCGCAACTGGAGTACGCGGATGAAATGACGGTGGCCGAAGCGCTTGAGAATCGGAAAGACAGTTGATGATCAATCCCGTCGGACGGGATTGATGGGTACGGGAAATCACCCCTCGCAGACTCGGGGCGATGGGCAGATGGTGCAATATTCGATCGAATCCAACTTTAGGCAATTTGAAAAGACGTGGCACGTGTACAAAATTAGCTCATTAGAGCTTTTTTTTATTGTGGATATTAATGTATTGACAGGAAGCAAAATATACGTCACTAAATGGAATATATGGCATCTGCCCATGAAAAACTGCATGCATGGCAATCCGCAAACAAACTCGTGGAAGAAATCTATGCGCTTACGGACGAATTTCCTCCTTCAGAAGGCTATGGATTCATTTCTCAAATACGAAGAGCCGCGTTATCCGTTCCATCCAATATCACCGAAGGGTACCACCGAAACACCCGTAAACAGTACCGTTATTTCTGCAACGTCGCATACGCTTCAGCGAATGAACTGAACATTCAACTGAACCTTGCAAAAAAGCTTTTATTCTTGCCCCCGGATCACTTTACAGAGGTTGAAAAATTAATGAAACAGACGCTCCGTTTACTCTACGGTCTCTGCCTTTCTTTAAAGTGACCACCGTCCATCCTCCTTACCCTTTCCGCACCATCCGCCCATCAATCCCGTCCGACGGGATTGATACCCCGTACCCATCACAAAGATATAAAAATCAGCCCCTGCGGGGGCTGATTTTTATATCTTTGTGATGAGGACCTTCGTGTACGGCTGGCGATGACCCGTGCGCCGTGTGTACTTGGACTTTGGTTTGTACTTCACGATATCGATCTTTTTTCCCTTCCCCTGTTCCAAAATCTCCGCAGAGACCTTTTTACCTTTGAGCGTTGGCGTTCCGATGTCCGTTACGGCCCCATCATCCTCGGCCAAAAGCAGGACTTCCTGGAAATCGATCTTATCTCCCTTTTCGCCCGGGAGCTTCTCAATCTTTAATTGCTGACCTTCGCGGACGATATATTGCTTCCCGCCGGTCATGATGACTGCAAACATAGTGCGGAGATCATACGGGAAAGCGTTCCCCGCGTCAAGTCCGCCGAGGCTTCCCCGCATAAGCATCGGGGCCGAAGAATAATCTTCGGCCCCGTAAGGAGGCGGTGCGGCGCTTGGTTAATCATCGTCCCCGTCAAGGGATTTTCGCGCGATCCTGCGCGTTATCGGATCTTCGGATCCCATTAGATCCTCCGACGTTCGCCGAGCGTCGTGACTATCCGGATTGGCGCTTGGAATGCAGGCGGCACTTCGGTTGTACCCGTTGGTTCCGGGCCGTGCCATGCCAGCCTGTCTCTTTCGCCGTTCAAACTCATTCATCTCGACGCTCCTTTCGATGAACAAGAGGGTTAACATATTCAACGTAGCAAAAACTGATGCGTTACGCAATCCGTTCCCCCAAAACGTCAAAGCCCGCATCCGAGATGGATGCGGGCTCTTGTAGGCTCATGAGAATCGAACTTGCATGGCCGTAATGGCCTTTTTGTAGGCGGTGATCTTCTGGTACGAATCCGTACCGGGAAGGGCGTCATCGATGATCTGATCTGCATACAGGTTGGCGCACCGGAGCCAACACTCCAACGCATCGCGGCGTCCTTTTCTTTCGCCGATCGGATTCAGCCCCTCTTTCCAAAGACCGCAGAGGAAAAGGACGTCGTCGTTCGGATGGATGTAAAATTGCTTTGAGTCCAGAGCTATCACGTCGCAGCATCCGCCGCCGCAGTACATCACACCGACGTGCAGGAATAGGAGAACCTGTCTTACGATGCTCTGTTTCTTCGTTTCCTCGTTGATCTGCCGCTCACAGACGGTGGCGAGACCGAGGCGCAGGAACGGACGGTGTCTACCGTTCGGATGGATGTCCCGGACCGTAATGCAGCTCCCTTCCTCTGTTACGGCCTCCGGAAGATCCGCGAACTGCTCTCTCACAGCGCCGGCGAGCGCGTAGTAGAGATCCGATAGCTTCGGGTCGAGATCAAAGTTTCGAACGAGTCCCGCCTGAAGCACCGGAACATCTTCTACGTGGTCGCCCGCTCTTCTCGCTTCCACCTCAATGAGAACCAAGTTATTTTCCTTCCCGCTCGGTTCGGCCCACAGGACCCTGTACGCGCCGGCGAGCGGCTTCGTATCGAAGTTATTCGGCTCGACATTGAGCAGATCCTCGCTAACAGGCTCCTTATCCGCCAACACGCAAAACGTGCACGCTTCAGTCGTTATGGTGAGAAGGTACACGAGATCATCGGAATCGGTGTTTTTCGCGTTCTGATGCGCATCATCGCCATTCTTCTTCTCTGCTTGCGACATGTCATTGCTCCTTTCGCAGCAGTTGGCTGTGCGATGAGACCCTAGCATGATTGAGCGTTTTGTCAATCAGTACTGCCGGTCATGGGTTGATCGAAAAGGTGAGAAGCGATAAGCTTTCCGAAAAGCTGATAGCTTATTTATTTATAACTCCCCTGCAACCTGCAACCCGCCAACTGCAACCTGCAACCTAGATTATGTCCGGTCACTCCAAATGGTCCAAAGTGAAACAGTTCAAAGGCGCGATCGATGCCAAGCGCTCGGCTTCGTTTACCAAACTCGCGCGGGAAATTACGGTTGCCGCGCGTGAAAAAGGCCCGGATCCAGATTTTAACGTCCAGCTTCGCGTTGCTATTGATCGGGCGAAGAAAGGATTGATGCCTAAGGACAACATTGAGCGCGCGATCAAGCGAGGAACGGGCGAAACGAACGGCGAAGGTAAGCTCGAGCAGTTGACGTACGAGGCCTACGGTCCGGACGGATCCGCACTCATCATCGAGTGTCTTACGGATAATAGGAACCGAGCGGTTGCAGATGTGAAACATGTATTGAGCAAGAAAGGTGCTCGATTCGCCGAGTCCGGTTCGGTCACGCACCTGTTCGATCGGAAGGGCGTCATCCGCATCGAAAATGGCATGCCGAGCGAGAAACGAGAGGACATTGAACTCGAACTCATCGACGCCGGAGCGCTGGATATCATTGACGATGAATCGGCCGTTGAAATTCAAACGCAGACGTCTGATATCATGAAGCTCGCCGAAGCCACGGAGAAACTTGATCTGAAGATCGAATCCGCAAACATGGAGTGGATCCCCCTCATGCCGCTCGACGTGGAGGAAGAGACGGGCATGAAGGTTGAAGAAATCATCGAGGCCCTGGAAGAGCTCGATGATGTTCAGCGCGTGTATTCGAATTTGGCTTGAGTTCGGGCATCGGGCAACGGGCAACGAGCAGCTCCCTCTAAGGGAGCCTGTTTTTTTGACGTGGAATCTCAAAAGAGACCCGATGCCCTTTGCCCAATGCCCGTTGCCCGGATCTACACGTTCTCAAAATCAATCGTCCCATCTTCTTTGATGTGCGCGAGCGCAAGCCGGACGTCGAGCTCCGGGTGCGCCTGTTTGAGCGCGTCTCCGGACTTCCTGAGTTCTTCAAGCTGGAATGCGTAATCCGCTTCTTCCGTTCCTCCGCAATTCGCGCGTCCGCCGTAGGCGCCGCAGTCCGTGTGCTGGATGAGGAGGATGTGTTTGATGTGATGCAGGCCGATCGAGACGTCCTCAATTGAACGATATAAACAGGATTCCGTGCTATTCACATCCCGCGCACCTCCGGGAACACTGATGAGATCATGCAGATCCGGGATACCGGAAGTTTTCAAAAATGCTGTAAGTGCTTCGTTCAGCCGCCCGTCCATGCAGCGGACAACGGCCCAATCCATGTGTGACATAGGAATTATGGTTGCGTACGAATAAGATCAAATAGTCGAAGGTAGAACGTGAGATTGCTTATCGTCGCCAAACGGTACGCGAGCATCTCCTGCGTGTCAAAGAGGTGATGGAGATACCCAAGCGTAAAGCGGGAGAGTTCGCCTTCAAATGCAGATGTTGACGAGTTAGCTTGTTGGCTCGTTGACTTGTTGAGGAGGGATTCCGAACTCCCGCGCCATTTTGCGTTTGTGATATTAATCACTTCGTAGAAATCCCGCTTCGAGAGATCATCGTGCGCCCAGCGGTAAAGATGGCCGTGGCGCGCGTTCCGCGTCGGCAGCACGCAGTCGAACATATCGATCCCGCGCTTCACGTACTCCAAAATCTGATCCGGCTGCGCCCCTCCCATGAAGTACCTCGGCATGTTTTCCGGCAGCATAGGGACGATCTCATCAAGAACGTTGAGCGCATCCTCGAACGGCTCCCCCACGGAAAGCCCTCCGATGGCATATCCGTCAAACCCAATCTTGAGCAGACCTTCAGCCGATTGTTTTCTGAGCTCGTGATTCGTACCACCCTGTATTATGCCGAATAGTTGCGCATTAAGATTTATTGATGAATCAATTTTTGAATCAAAGTAAACTTTACACCTTTTCGCCCAACGCTCCGTCCGCTCCACTGCGGACTTCGTATCTTTATCGGATGCGGGAAGCGCGATGACCTCATCGAAACACATGATGATGTCGCTTCCGAGCTTCAGCTGAATATCAATGGATGATTCGGGTGTAAGCGTGTGCTCATCCCCGTTGATCGGAGAACGGAATAGAACGCCCTCTTCCGTTACCTTCCTCGTATTCGAAAGAGAGAAGACCTGAAACCCTCCTGAATCCGTCAAAATAACCCCATCCCAACCCATGAACTCGTGAAGTCCTCCGAGCTGTTCAATCATCTCAATACCCGGGCGGAGAAGGAGATGGTACGTATTCGAAAGCAGGACCGGAGAACCGAGGCGTTCGACATCCACGGATGATAGCGTCTTTACGGCTCCCTTGGTCGCGATCGGCATGAAAAACGGCGTTTGGATATCGCCGTGTGCCGTCTTAATCAATCCCCTTCTCGGAGATGAGGAAGTAAGCGTAAACATGAATCTGTGACGTATCGACCGACTGACCGCTCAACCGGCTTTATGAAGAGAAGCGAACTATCAAAAACACGTATCCTTATATTTGCCCTAACAATCCAACGATCTGATTGCCTAACAGCCTTTTTCAATCTTCTGACAACTCATCCTTCTTCTCTCGAATAAACCTCAACGACTCTTCCATAACGCCCAGGAAGAGCTTGAGCGGCGCTTCGAATAGGACGTCCAGGATGAACGCGATGATGTTAATACGGGATATGGAAATGGAGAGCCATCGCCCGGCGCGAAGGATGGGAAGTGCGAAGAAATCAATCAAGGAGGTAATCAGCCGTTCCTTAGGTTTCACGACGATAATCTCCCTCGCCGTCTGCCGCAAGCGATAGCCGAAGAAGCTCACAATGCAGAGGAAGAAGAAAAAGACGATGATCGCGGCGACGGTGAAATCAATGCTCCAGAGAATCGACCCGATAATCCCGAACGTTATGATGAACATGGAGAAATACAGGAGGCCGAATAATGTTCTGTAGGCTCCCCCGCGCTTGCGCGGATTACGTATCTCCTGAGCGGGAATACCGGACGGAGAAAGGAGCGTGTCAATGCTTTCCAAAATCCTCTTGCGATTCGACGTACCGGGACGGCGGATGAGCACGCCGACGAAGAGCATAACCGTGGGAGGGAGCGCAATATTAATGAGCAAAGGGGTCGTTGAAACTTCCTTGTAGAGGATGAACTCCGCCGGCACCTCCAACGCGAGCGCGAAGATAATCTTCGTAACGAACAGGTAAATGATGGCGCGAACCGTTCCACGGCGCAATTTCGTGCGTGCCTGCCGTTCCCGTTTGAGCGTAACGCCGGACACGGCCGCATGAGCCTCGCTCCGGGAGGAGAGGACCATCCCCTTCTCCGATTCCTGTTCCAGCGCATCCGTAAGCATCCAAAGCGATACGGACCATGGCCGAACGGCGCGGATGAACCGTTGGGTGATCGGCGCGCGCAGCCGATCGTGGATACGCTGTTGGATCGAGAGGAGCCGTTCCGCCACAGCTTCGGGATTTTCAACCCAGTCCGCGGGATGCATCCACTCCGGCATGTATGCGCGCAAAAACTTATAGGCAACCTGCTCTTCATCCGCTTTGATGAACGTGCGGTAGCAGGCAATGTAGATCTGAAGGCGGCGCTCCGTATCATCCATCTCAACGCCGCGCACGTGAATCTTGTCCGAGAGCTGTTCGTACAAGAACGTGACGAGCGCTTTTTCCTTCACCGGGTCTACGAGCACTTCTTCGAGCTCCGTCGCGATGATGCCCAACACCCATTTAAAGTGCTTCTCGCTTCCGATTTGCGCGCGTTCAATAGCCTGATACTTTCGAATGACGTCCGCCGCATCGTCAATGAGCGACTCCGGAAGCGTTTCGTTTGGAAGATACCGCGCGCCGATCAGCTCGCGAATGAGGTTATGCGCGATGACGAACGGATCCTGTTCCAGAACGAGTTGGCGGCGCAGGATGCGGATAATCGCCCCTTTTCGCAACAAATGTTCCTCGCGGTACTCCACGGCATTCCGCAGCTTCTCATAGAGCACGGAGATGCGCGTCACCGCACCGTGTACCGTAATACGCGCCTCCTCGGGGGGAAGCGCTTTCGGCAGCGGATTCACAGCATGCAAAATCTGCGAAACCTTGTGCGGAGCGAACTCGATATCCTGTGCCGCGACTTCCGACTCATCAGTAGCGCTCAGTGCTTTAACGGGCATAGATCGAACGTATGCTAGCCCCAAAAGGCGCTTTTTGCAAGGTGAACGGCATAAAGGGGTCCTATCGAATGCCGAACATCAAATGTCGGCCATTCCGTCATAGATAGAGAGCTTTTTGGCGTTTTTCGATATTCCGCATGCAATATTCATTCCTCACGGCATCCCCCACCGGCGGCGCACCGGAGCCGGTCTTGATACCATTCCCTACTTCCGCTAAGCTCAAAGGAGCATGATGTACATCACGATTGGCGTTATCGCCGTCCTCCTCTTGCTCGCAATAAGCGCATGGACGCTAAGCGAGTCGCTTTCGGAACTCCCGAGTTTTATGTACATCCTCCTCGGCGCAATGGTTCTCCTGATCGGCGCGGCCATGTACCTGAGCTTCGCCGTTCCGAGTTATGCGAATACGTCCTCGCTTATCGTAAAAGAAAAGAAGGCTCCGAACATTACGCAGGATGATATGATCGGACTCGAACTCATCGAGGAGTAGAATGGGAGAGCTCGGATATTGCAAATGATCATCCGCGGCCGCGAGCATCACAAACCAAGACCATCATCCACTGATAACCCAATAACCCGCATACCTCAATATGAAAAAATCCATTTTAATCATCCTCGCACTCATCGTCGCGGCCCTCGTCTTTGTCGCGCTCGGCTACGCACTCTCTTCCATGAAGAATGAGCAGGCATCGAGCGAAACGGAGACGTTCGTACCTGACTTGGTCGCGGACGCCTCATTGGCAAAGGCCATTAATCTGCTCCCGGATCCGACGCTCGCTTTGGGCGGACGGAAAATGACGGATAAGCTATATTGGATTTGGAACACGACGGTGGATGGAGAGGAACAGCAAGGACGTGTGAATACAACGTGGATCGTCGACATCGACAAGGGAGAAGCCGTGGAGACGTTTACGCGCAAAGACATCGGCCCTATGGAACCGACAACGACGTTTCCGTCTCGCAACGATGATTATATTGAGGTCGTTTGGGAAAACGGATGGGAAGGATTTTCGACCGAGATTCATGATTACTTCGATGTCAAAACCGGTGAACTCGCCTATTCGCTCGTACTGAATATGGGACAGGAAGCGATCATCACGTCCGGAGATACGGAGCTCTCGATCATGCTTGATCCGCCGGGAGGATGTGAAGACGCTGTCACGGATCCGTCCAAGGATGAAGTGGTCGTGAACGGATTGAATATCAACGGCGTATCCTATCCGTTTGAAAAGCCGCAAACGACAACGTGCGTGCTGAACGAAATGCACGGTTCGGGCTACTACCCGGAATTCAAATTCATTACCCTGTCTTCGACCGAAAACATCATCCGGCTCGGACTTCCCTGGGACGGCATATACGCGGAACTCCCCATCCCGAGCCTGGATCCGGAACAGATTCAGTATAAGTAGGTCGTCAGACATTAGATCGTTCGTGAAACGCCGTACGAAATTTTCGTACGGCGTTTTGTATTCCAATAACGATCCCGGTAAACGTTGACGCCGGCGGATGACCGTGTTTACATCCATATCACGCACCTTGGTACGTTTCCTGAAAGGAGCCATACTATGCCGCGACAGGCAGACTCGGAAGACGCGCCCTACATACGACCCCGGCCGACAACGTGTCCGAAATGCAATGGAAAACGGTCCATCCCTCACAAGCACACGGACAAATGTCTCCGCGACGGCGACACAATCCTCTGCCGGATGGAAGTGGATCTCTGCCCCGAGTGCGGCGGGAGCGGCGTCATTCTCCGCTAACGCTGCCAAAATCCGTACGTTCACCCCGAATGCAACAAACCCCTTTTGCGTGAAGGGGTTTTGTTTTTGGACGGACTCCAAAAAAAAGCACCCCGACGAGACGAGCTCGTCGGGGTGAGGTCGATCCTCGCGAGGATCGATGAGAAACGCAGCGTCCCGCGCTCATTGGGTGCGAGGGACGACGTAGCGGCAACGGTTCCCGGTTCCGAAGTTCCGTTCGATGGATGTTGGAGGCTCATACGTCCAGCCGTTTGCCAAACGCCGTTCCTCGCGTTTCATCGCCCAATGGACGTAGTGTCCGCCGATCATGGAAAAGAACCATGATTTTAGGCCGAAGTTCCAGCGCAGCTCCCTGAGGATCATGAGGATCTTTCGATGCATGGCTGCATCTTTCCCGCGGTAGTAGAGCTCGGAAGCGCCGACGATGGCGGAGAACTGCGTCGCGAGTTGTTTCACTTCGAATGCGTACCGGCGCCGAATGCGCTCGTCCGGATGGTTGCGATAGCGCCTCCATCCGAGGAGCGTCGTGCGAACGATGCGCACGAGGCTTGGCCCGTTCACGAGGAAGTCGCGCTTAAACGCGCGCGTAAGCATTTCCGTTTCCTGACCGGCCGGGATGTTCGGGTGCCTGTGGCTGAACCGATACTGTCCGTGGCGATCCGCGAATTCCAGCTCATCTTCGCTGAGCAGACGGCCTTCCTTTGACAGCCTCTGAAACAGCGGCGTACCGCAGAGCGGCGTATACAGCATGATCTGCAAGAAGTCGCATTCATGCCCCACGGCCCAGTCGATCGCCTCGTCGATATTCTCCGGCGTATGGTGATCGAGCCCGATGATGGCGGATCCGAGCACGCGGATGCCGTGTGCGTGCAGTTCGGAAACGAGTTGTTGCGTATTCACTCCTTTGAGCTTCGTATACGCGCTTTCCTCGCCTTCGAGTCCCATCCACACCCAGGAAACACCGAGTCGAACCAGTTGTTCCATCGTATACTTTCTGAGTGCGTTCGCGGAACTGAAGATGTAGAGAGACCACGCTTTCCCGCGCTGTTCCATGAGCTCGAGGAGACGGAGCGCTCTCTTCTTGTTCAGGAGAAAATTCTCGTCCATCACGAAGAACGACTGGACGTGCATCGCCTCTTCAATCTGGCACATGACGTCGAACAGCTCTTCGCCGGACTTGTAGAAATCTATGCACCTGCCTTTCCCGCCGAACTTGGCGGACGTGGAACAGAAATCACACCCGAGCGGACAGCCGACGCCCGTAATGAGCGTGGCGGCCACATCGCCTTTCTTTTCTTTTGATGAGATCCCCAGACTGCGGGCTCCGAACCCGGAGGTGATGAGCGGATGGCGATAGGGCCAAGGTTTATCCTGACCCAGATACCTGCAGAACCACTCTACGCCCTCACCCTTCACGATGTAATCCGCATCCATCCGCGTTTCTACGTCTTCGACATTCGCGAAGTGCCCGCCGACCACAATCTTCGCATTCGGCTGAATCTCACGAATGAGCCGGCACATCTCGCGAACCTTGAGTGCATTCACCATGATACTGCTGATGCCGATGATATCGTACGCGTTCGTACGAAGCTCATGGATGAAGCGATCCTGCGTCGGAAAATCCAACAGCGTGCACGGCGCGTCGATGTTCGCCTGAATGAACTGAAGGCCCCATGATCCGTGGAACATCCGGAGCGAAAACACTCCCTGCTCTCTCGTGACCTGGTTCTGGTAGAGCTCCGGCGGATTGATGGTTCGACTCCCGAATTCATCATCCTGGTCAAACGGCCCGAATACGCTCGTGAGCAGCACCTTCGCACGCGTCCCCAAGGGATGCCGCGGATGGTCCTGCTCGCCCTGCTGAATAACAGGAAGGGTAGCGGTCATCTTAGACTCCTTGGTATTGCGTTCTATTGTTGGAAGGTACGCTTGAACGGCACTCGAACGATGTTGTCCGAATGCGCTATCCACAGATATGCGGAAAGCGGTATTGATTATCGTATTATTTTGAATTTTAATCAACCTTCCCTTAAGCGGGCGTTTAGTATCGAAATGGAACAGCCGTTAAGATGTTAGTACTGCTAACCCTTAACAAACTGTTCCATGACTATCCTAGAACGTGTTCCGAAAGATGCCAAGCTCCACTCACTATTCACCCACGC
>Ga0307435_1000102_pt1 | contig 37500 bp, 24 predicted proteins | sample SalMarWE160470MG_FD_202164 | JGI IMG/M metagenome (GOLD analysis project Ga0307435, IMG submission 202164) | Salt marsh sediment microbial communities from the Plum Island Ecosystem LTER, Massachusetts, United States - WE1604-70 | ecosystem: Environmental > Aquatic > Marine > Intertidal zone >... | reverse complement strand
GCGATTTCACTCCTAACAACAAAGCTGTGAGTAATCCATAATTGCAGTTCCTTTTTTGCTCTGATACCAGTATGAATTAGCCGTTTTTTATGGGAACTTTTTTTATGTCACGGAGTCCGTTGAAAATAGACAACTCTGGTTGGAGATTTTTCTCTAAAATGCCGAGAAAACTGGTAATACATATGTTTTGTTAGACTATGTCACTTGCCAAAAGACACAAAAAAAGACTCGCTTAAGCAAATGTAATAAACTGCATAAGAAAAGAAGCTGAATTACAGCCTGTAATAGCAAAAAAAGTGAAAAAAATTGCGTTTGTCCCATAATTTTCTTGATTTTTCGTTGAAATCTTGTTAATATGGCAAATCAAATAACTTATTTGCGAGGAGAGTTTGTGATGGTCTCTCATTTATTCGCGCAATTTTTGTCAAAAAAAAAGCGTTACGTCAACAGTATAACTATCGTTTGCTGCTTTGAGTGCAGTTTAACGTACATAAGGACAAATACGTCCACATTCCAAATCCACACTTTTTGAGAGGATTAAATCATGAAAGATCTAAAATTAAAACAATTGTTGTTGGCGGTACTGTTAGTTTTAATCATAACTGCACCTGCTGTTTTAGCGGACGATACTGAACCGCGTCAGAACACAACCGGCCCTGAACCGCCAAAAGACGTTCAAGAAAGAGACGTCATAAAGGCACTTGGCATTCCTCCTATTGCGCCTGTAGTCATAGGAGGAGTCCCTGACTATACGTGGAGGCATGGCTGTGGACCGACTGCCTTAGGTAATGTGGTAGGCTACTACGATGGACAGGGCTATGTGGACCTTATCCCCGGTGACGCCTCAATCCAGACTGCCGACGTCAATCAGGTGATTGCTTCAGGAGGTACCTCTGTAAATCCCAATCCGCTCGGTTTTGAACAACACTACGAAGATTTTGCAAGACCGGAGGATCCCCTTCCAGGACCACTCTTAAACGACGATTATATCACCGCAGGGAGGACACCACACCTCAACGACAGCGTTGGCGATTATATGGACACATCCAAAAGTACTCGCACCAACCGCTATGGATGGAGCTGGGACACAGATGTTGGTCCGGCGTTTGTGGACTATGTAAACATGAAAAACTCCGCTTACGCACCAAGCTTCACAAGATACCGTTGGAGCGCGCTGACTTGGAGCATTTTAACCAATGAAATCGATAATGGCAGGCCTATGGTCTTTCTTGTGGACACAAACGGCGATGGGGACAGCGACCACTTTGTAACCATTGTCGGTTATGATACTGCAACTGGACAATATGGATGTCACGATACATGGGCACCTGCCGGTGTAAGGTGGGAATCATTCCAGGGCATTGCTGGTGGTAATTCATGGGGTATCTATAGCGGAATATCATTTCAGTTGGCACCTATCGGTATAAAATGGAAACAACCACCTGACGAAACAGAAAATGGCATTGATATTCGCTGTGACAGAAGTGACGGAATCCCCCGTGTCCTCGCGGATGACTTCAAATGTACTACGACCGGCCAAATTACTACAATCGTTTTCTGGGGTTCATGGAAAAACGATATTAAAGGCAACATCAGCAACATTCATTTAAGCATCCATGATGACCTGCCCGCCAATGACCCGGCCAATCCCAACAATTACAGTGTGCCGCGTACCGTGCTCTGGACCAAAGACGTCGGGCCGGCCAACTTTAATGAAATGGTCCATTCCTTACAGGAGCCCGAATGGTGCTGGGACCCCGCAACGGGACAGCCACCAATCCGGTGGTGCGATTCTGCTATATGGAAATACGTAATCCCCATCGACCCTTCAGCAGCTTTCACCCAAGAAGGGGACCCATGCAATCCAGTCGTTTATTGGCTTGATATTCACGTGACGCTGGAGCCGGACGACCGCAACCCGGAGTTTGGCTGGAAAACTACACCGCCTGATTATCATTGGAACGATGATGCCGTCTGGTCAAATGATGACGGTGCTATATGGAAAGAATTGATTTACCCCTCTGAACACCCCTATGCCCCGGGTTCCGTTGACCTGGCTTTTGCAATTGTCACAGAAGAGCCTGAACAACCTAATGAAATCAAGTGGTCGCAGCCGCCGAAACCAACCGAAACTGACAACCTCTATTACGGCTGGAATGAGATTTCTGAATATGACGGTGACCAGATTGTTGCTGACGATTGGCTCTGTGATAACGATGACCCCGTTACTGACATTCACTGGTGGGGCTCATTCAAGGATTGGAAGGGACAGGAACCGCCGCTTTTGCCGGAAAGGTTCCATATCACTTTCTGGACAGATGTACCGGACCCGAATCCCGATGACCCGGATACGTTCAGCCATCCCAATGACGTCGTCTGGGAAATCGACTGCACTAATTTCGACTACAGGTTTGTCGGATGGGACTACGACCCGCGTACGAATTGTTATGAGGCCTGCTTCCTTTTCGAGCAGTATTTGACGGAAGCGGAATACTTTTATCAGAAGCCCAGTCCCGATGGAACACCATCTGTCTATTGGATTAGTATTGCTGCTGTATACCCTGACGGCACGATTGTGGACAATCCGTGGGGCTGGAAGGCACGTCCGCGAATGTTCAACGATGATGCCGTCCAAATACGCATACCCACTAATCCAAAAATCGGCGATAAATATGTGGAAGGCAAACCGATTTACTGGCCGGACCCGGACAAATCCTGGGATATGGCATTTGAATTGACCGCACAAAAAGCTCAAACGATTATCAAGTGGGAACAGGACCCGAACCCGCAATTGCCGGGCCTCCACTGCCACGACTCACAGGACGCCGCAGGTAACTACTCGTATATAACCATCGCGGACGATTGGAAGTGCCAAGGCGGAGATGTAACCGACCTGCACTGGTACGGAAACTATGAGATGGACGCGCTGAATCAGGAAATAAGAGGTTCGGGTGTACGCTATTTCCACCTCAGCATTCACAATCCTGTCGCGGTTGCTGCCTGCATGCCGCAACCGACGGAAATCCGGGGATATGATGTTCCATTTACAGCAATAACCGAAATAGATACAGGCCTTGTGAATCTTGAAGGATGTAAGATATACCTCTATGAGTATGTCCTCCCGGAACCATTCCCACAGGAAATTGATCAGAGCTATTGGCTTGACATTACAGCCTTTGCAAACGACCCGATGGCCCCCCCCTTATGGCGATGGCAGGAAGCGCAAAGAGGCCCGTTACCTATTCTCTGTGGCGCAGTAACGCGCACGGGACCACCACCTACACCGTGGCAAACTATCTGGCCGGGTGACCCGGAGCGATACAGCGATATGGCCTTTGCCATTACAAGCACAGGCATTAGCGAGGTGTATGTCAAGTGGTCTCAGCCGCCTGAACCTTATATGCCGGAAGCATACGATGGCTGGAACGAGGTTTCAGTCTACAACTGGCAGCAGATAGCCGCAGACGATTGGTTCTGCGATACCGCCAACCCCGTAACGGACATCCATTGGTGGGGCTCATTCTTAGGGTGGTCCTGTGAGGAACCTCCGGAGATGCCGGAGTCATTCCACATCGCAATCTGGACGGATGTCCCCGCCGGAGTTGACCAACGCTTCAGCCATCCCGGCGTAGTAATATGGGAAACGAACTGCAACAACTTCACCTCTAAGTTTGTTGGTTGGGACATCGACCCGCGTGATCCATACGCGCCACCGGAGACCTGCTACAAATTTGAGCAGGATTTACCTGAAAAAGAATGGTTCTACCAGCAACACGGCGGAAACGTCTACTGGCTCAGTATCGCTGCTAAGTATCCAGCCGGAACTGAGGTGCAGCACCCATGGGGCTGGAAGACACGACCACGCGACCTGAATTCACGTGCTCCGGATGATGCAGTTAAAATCTTCGACCCGACAGCGCCAATATTAGGTAGTATCTACCTAAACGGCATGCCACTTTGGTGGCCGACAGAGGACGATTCCTGGGACCTTGCCTTTGAGTTGACTACAAAGGAGATACCACCCAAGCCGCCGATACCGCATCTGAAATGGTCTCAGCCGCCTGTCGAGATTGACCCGAGTAGCGAGATACCGGTTTATTCCGGTTGGGACGAACCATCTTTTGTGGCCGATATTGCCGGAACTCCCGGCGATATGAGCATTGTTGCCGACGATTTCCGCTGCTTAGGCAGCATGCCGGTGACCTCGCTGCACTGGTGGGGTTCCTATTTTGGCTTGGTGGAACCGGGAACAGTACCGCCCCAACTGCCGATTGCATGGAATATCGGTTTCTGGACTAATGTTCCCGAAAGTGCTGATACCGATTATAGCTACCCGGAAAAACTGCTCTGGAACATTCGGGTGCCTGCAAACCGGGTCGATGTCGAAATGGTCGGCAGAGATTCCTACCACGGCTACTATCCTGAAGATATTGCTTTTCAGTATACTTTGTATCTGGATCCCAACGAATTCTTCTGGCAGGGTGACTACCTTGAGGATACTAAAGATGATATCTTCTGGCTTAGTATTGTCGCAATATACGACCCGGATGTGGGAATCGACCCGGAATATCCCTGGGGCTGGAAAACACGCCCGTGGAGCTGGATGGACGATGCCGTAAGGTTCATATATGATGGACCGCTTGAGCCGGGTATGATACTGGATCCTCTCGCCATTACCCCGATTAAAGACCCTATATATAGAGAGAGCTTCGATGTGGCATTTGAACTTGACACCGACCCGAATTACATTAAGTGGGAGCAGCCTTTCACAGGCATCCGCAACTGGCCGCATTATGAAGATGAGGTATCAATGGCTACAATGGTGACAACCACAGAGGTCGTTACCAAGTGGCTACAGAATCCGGACCTTAGCGATATGGGAGTTGACGTGGATGCAACGTTCGACTTGATGGGATATTTCCCGCCGCAGCTTCTTGCAGATGACTATAAATGTGAAACAACCGAAGCGGTTACGGGCATTAACATCTACGGTTCGTGGTGGCATGATTTACTGCCGACTGATCCGTTCGGCTCGTCGGATCCAACACAGGTGATGTTCACACTCAGTTTCCACAAGGATATTCCCGCAGACCAGAGTCCTACCGGTTACAGTATGCCCGGTGATGTGATATGGTGGCGGCCGTTTAATCCCGGCGAATTTTTTGTTGAGTTGGTGCCACCCTTAGGGCCGGAGAGCTACTATATGCCCTGCTCCGACATCTTTACCTTTCTCGACCATCAGAACGTCTGGAAATATAGCTTCTCAATTCCTGCGTCTGAAGCATTCATCCAGCAGGGAACCGAGGACCGCCCTGTTATATACTGGCTGGACGTTCAGGCAGTACCGCAGGATATAACGCAGAATCCCGAAGTAAGATTTGGCTGGAAGACATCTGAGGAACACTGGAATGATGATGCGACCTGGGTTGTAGGAATGGAACCTTATAACGGCGATTGGAATGAACTGCGTTATCCGCCGGGACATCCTTACGTTGGCGAATCGATAGACCTGGCATTTGAGCTTACGACTGAGAGAGTGAACACGGAGTTTGTCATCGACCGTCTTGTTGCCGACGATTGGAAATGTGAGCGAAGAACACCGGTAACGGACGTTGTATGGTGGGGCTCATATCTTGGCTACGAGTTCAAGCCATGTCACGGCAATTTTATGCCTCTGCCGATTAAGCCGGATTACTTCTTGCTTGCTATCTGGACTGACATACCGGCTGACGCTGATTCGACGGTTCCGTTCAGCCATCCCAACGAGATAGTCTGGGAGTACAAGGCCCATGATTATGACGAGGTGCTGGTCGGATATGACAAACACCCAGAAGGGCTCAGCGTCGCGATTTGTGGCGCGCCGTCCGATCCGAACTGGAACACCGATGTCCAGACGAAACTTCTGGCCACGGGACAGTTTAAGACCGTGGATATTATCACCGTAAATACCATCACTCCCACCCTGACCCAATTACAGACCTACAACTCCGTGTTGGTGTACAGTGATGCTATTTACGCAGATGCAATTGCTTTGGGTAACGTAATGGCTGACTATGTAGACTCTGGAGGTGGCGTAGTGTGCGCGATGTTCGAAATCGCTTATGGCTCCGGCCCTCTCCCACACCCCACTGCCCAGATGAAAGGGCGCTGGGACACACAGGGATACTATGCAATTCCTCGTACTGCCCAGTTCGGCCCACCACAGGCCACGTTGGGAACCGTCTATAACCCCGCGCATCCTATTATGCAGGGTGTCTCCGGCTTTGACGGCGGGATCAACAGCTTCCGACCGATTTCCACCACTATCATTCCGCTTAGCTCAACTCGGGTTGCGGACTGGTCCGATGGCTCCCCGTTGGTAGTCACCAAGACTATCGGTGGTGTGCCGCGGGCAGATATCGGCTTATATCCACCCTCATCAGACGTGCGTAGCGATTTTTGGCTTTCATCGACCGATGGAGCACTGCTGATGGCAAACGCGCTCACTTGGGTAGCCAGTTCTACTCCTATCGTCAGCCCACCGAGAGAGCCCGTCTTCCGCTATTCGGTACGGCTGCCTCAGGATGAGTGGTTCAAACAAAGGGATGTCAACGACATCTACTGGTTCAGTGTCGTAGCAGTGTACGACAAGAGTAGACCCAACTATGACTGGGGCTGGACGAATCATCCACACGTATTCAACGATGATGCCGTTGCCGGCAATTTAGACCTGGCGACAAGCGAGTGGTCTTGGATAGAGCTTCTTGACCAGACTGAAAACAGCGAGGATATGTCCTTCATCCTGTTCACAGACCCCAAAGAGTGTGTCAGTTGTGCCGACTACAATGCTGACAGTATTGTCAACTTCAAAGACTATTCAGACTTCGCAGATGATTGGAACTGGAGCGGCATGCCTGGCGGTTATAACAAGTCCGACCTTAACTGCAACGGAGTTGTTGACAATAACGATCTTAATATCTTCACGATGCAATGGCTAAGTAGTTGTCCGTGAAAGCCCGGACATAGTTACATTGGCAAATTGAAAAGCTGTGAGTGGTTTTTGCCGCTCACAGCTTTTTCTTCGCGCGAATATTGTGCAAATTGAAATTTGATAATGGGGAATTTTGCGCTTATAATATCCTCTGATATGCAAAACAGAGCGAAAATATATACGGTCAGCCAGGTTAATTCGTTAATCAAAGAGGTTCTCGAAAACAATCTGCCTTCTCGCCTGACCGTTACCGGCGAAGTTACCAACTGGACCATCGCCCGAAGCGGCCACGCCTATTTCGACCTTAAAGACGAAAACGCCCTGCTGCCCTGCGTTTGCTGGAGAAGCAGTCTCAGCAAAATTAAATTCGAGCCGGAAAACGGACTGGCCGTCATTGCCAAAGGCCACATCGAGGTTTATTCTCCGCACGGCAAGTACCAGTTCTACGCCGATTCGATGCAGCCGGCTGGCATCGGGGCACTTCAGTTGGCCTTTGAACAGATGGTAAAACGCCTCCGGGAACAGGGTCTCTTCGATGATGCACATAAGAAACCATTGCCTCAATACCCGCAAAGAATCGGAATCTTGACCAGCGAATCAGGCGCAGCCGTCCACGATATAACGGACAGCATTCACAACCGCTGGCCCCCTGCCAGGCTCTTTCTTTATCCGGTACCCGTCCAGGGCGAAGGTGCTGCCGAGCAAATCGCAGTGGCAATCAGGGATATAAACAAGCGTAACAAAGAACTCAAACTCGACGTTCTGATTGTCGGCCGGGGCGGCGGCTCACTGGAGGACCTATGGGCCTTCAATGAAGAAGTCCTGGCCAGAGCGATTTTCGACTCCAAAATCCCCATTATAAGTGCCGTCGGCCACGAAATTGACACCACCATCGCCGACCTGGTCGCCGACGCCAGGGCTTCAACGCCGACAAAAGCAGGTGTTGTAGCGGTTCCGGATATGCAGGAAGTTTTGGAGAATATCGAAAATCTTAACAAAAGGTTAACATCCCAACTCAGTTTCGTTCTTTATAGTGCTGAACAACAATCTGATGAGCTGAGCATCAGGCTCGAAAATTCAGTAAAACATTTGTTGGCTGATACACGTAATAGGTTGTACGCAGTTGCTGAACAAATCCGAAAAATCGAACCGCACCGGCTCTTGGCGATGAAAACCGTCGGCTTAAATAATCTTCACAATCGGGCAGATTTGTTAGTACGCAACATCCTAAACAACAGCCAGAAGCAGCTTATGGGAGTTGAGAAACAACTACCGGAAATGATGAAAGAAATGCTGATCAAGAAAAGGTGGAGGATGTCTTTGAGTTTTCAAAAAGTTATGGGGATTAAGCCGCGCCAAGTTATTAGTCAGAGGATAGTAGAACTAAGTAACTTGAGAAACCGTACGAGTTTGGGAATAGGTGTAGTTCTCAATAAACAAAGGATGCGACTTACAGGTATTGAGAATAGGCTGGCTGGATTGAATCCGAAAGCGGTGCTGAAACGTGGATACAGTATTACTATCAACAAAAAGACAGGCTCATTAGTCAGATGTCCAAAAGATGTGCAAATTGGAGAACTGCTGAATACTGAGCTTGCAGACGAAAAATATATTGAAAGCAAGGTCACAAAAAAGTAAAAAGGCATAAATCAAGGTTTGAAACAATGGCGAATACGAAGAAAAAAGATGATATCAGCAAACTAAGCTTTGAAGATGCAATCAAGGAACTGAGCAGCATCGTAGGAAAGATTGAACAGGGCGAAATACCTCTGCAGGATAGTCTCACTCAGTACGAAAGAGGAATGGCCCTGATCAAGCATTGCCAGACAATACTGAAGAAAGCAGAGATGCGTATCGAGAAGATATCTGAATCGGAAGCAAAAACGCAGCAGGAAACAGAAGATATCCCCTTTTGATTAAATATTAGTTCACGAATAATACTTGCGAGCGTGGCGGAATTGGCAGACGCGCAAGGTTTAGGTCCTTGTGTCCTTAGGGACGTGGAGGTTCGACTCCTCTCGCTCGCAGTTCTTCATTAAAAAAATCAATCCGGTTTTTGGAGGCGTAAGTAATGGCAAAGAGATTCAAAAGCATAATTGCGATAGTCTCCCTGTCAGCCCTTGTGGGATTCAGTTCAAATTGCGGCGCTGAAGAACTCTCAACTGAGGACAGGCAGGTTTTCACCTATACCAATCCCCTGCCTTTTGAGTATGAAGCCTTGGGCAAAATCCGACGTGAACTGCGCGACCCCTGTATTGTTCGCCAGGGCGATACATATTATTTGGTGTTTACGGTCTGGCCTTTTTCGAATCGCGAAAAGAATCGGTTGAACCTGCCCAACCAAGGCGGCTCACCCGGTATCAAGCTTTATTCATCGAAGGACCTGAAGAAATGGAAATTTGAGAACTGGCTTGTAAAATCCGACCAATTGCCCGAGGATTGCCCGTATAAGAACCGTTTCTGGGCGCCGGAGATTCATAAGATAGCCGGCAGGTTCTTTTTGATCTTCACAGCGGATAATTGGATCAAAAAAGAATATAATCCCGCTGGAACATGGGGAACCTCAGGCTATGCCTTCGTGGGAGTCGCCGACAACATCACAGGCCCCTATATAAATATTACCTACCTCGACGGCGGCGCCTGTGATACATCCCTTTTTGAAGATACAGATGGCAAGACCTATGCCGTGATTCCCGCTTATAATGTTTATGTTCAGCAAATCGATCTGAGCCGCATCGCTCAGGGCCGAGTCAGCCTTGTTGGCACCCGTAAACTGGCTGTCCAATGCAGTAACGATGATATTGGACTCAGCGCCGAGGCGGATTATCAGGAAGGGCCCTGGATGTTCAGAAAGGATGACCGATACTTCCTCTTATATGCAGGCCCGTATCGGGAAGCGAAGAATCCCTCTGAAAAGCAAGGCTACTGGGCGTCAATTGCCTATGCGGACAATGTAATGGGGCCCTGGAAAAAAGATCCACGAGGTCAGGTCTTTCACGGCGGGCATACGGCCGTCTTTGAAGGACCGGATGACCGTTTTTGGTTCAGCTATCGATGGGAGATGAACAATCGGCATCGAGGTCTGCTTTGTATTGACCCGATTACAATCGATGAAAACGGGCTTGTTCAACCCAGCGGCCCCTCCGACTCTACGGTAGAAGTTCCCGTCGCAAAACCGAGTAGCCGGCAGACTGAGCTTTTGCGGCAGTGGGAGGAGTTGAAATTCGGTATGTTCATCCACTATGGCCTGAGCACCTTTACCGGTGACTGGCAAACGAATAAAAATGCCTCCCCGGCTGCTTATGCTCCGAGTAACCTGGATGTTCGTCAATGGGTTCGCACCGCACGCAGGGCCGGTATGAAATATGCCGTGCTCACGGCCAAGCATACTCTGGGGCATTGTCTCTGGGACAGCAGCGATTACGCTTATGATGTGGCGACCAGCACCGATAAGACCGACGTGATTGATGCCTTTATACGTAACTGTTGGGCCGAGGGCATAAAACCGGGGTTGTACTATTGCATTCTCGATATTTACAACGAGGGCGGTGACACCCTGAAGTGGAAGGCGCCCGTAAAACCGGACTATTTCAAACAGATAAAGAAACATCTCACCGAACTCCATACAAAATATTCTGACATCTTCGAGCAGTGGATCGACATCCCCCATAAGCTTTCTTCCGTCCAGCGATGGGAACTCTATCGTCTTGTAAAAAAATTGAATCCCGACTGCCTGGTTATTATGAATGCCGCCTTCAGGGATGGAGTCGAGATTTTCGAAGGCGCCTGGCCTACTGATTTGGCCAATGGCGAGGTCACCCTGCCCCCGGAGTCCGGCCACCAGCCGATAAAAGTCATACAGGGCAAACAATACTACATCCCTATGGAAGTCTGCGATACACTAACCGGAATGTGGTTCTGGCACCCCGAAGACAGGCCGCGTTCGCCGAGGCACTTATATTACCTCTATTCCGAGAGCATTCGCAGGGGCGCCAATCTTCTTTTGAACGTCTCTCCGGATCGGACCGGCCGTATCCCCGACGACCAGGTCAAGGCCCTGATGCAATTGAAAGAGTTTATCGATAATCCGACACGCTATCGGCCTTCCATAATCAAAGGAGCAAAAACCAGGGCTTCAAATGTTTTTCAAAACGATTCTCAATATTCACCTGACATGACGCTCGATAATAAATGGAACACCAGATGGGATCCAGCATAAATCCTCTAATTCTAAATTCTCCATTCTAAATTCTCTAATCCCCCATTACTAATTCCTGAAGTTCAAATAAGCAAATTCACCAAAAAATTCTTTTGCCTTTGAAATAGGGCTTAATTGGCTTTGATCCTGCTTCGCCAGAGGCTACGCCAGGATAAATTGGGTTCGTTTTGGGTTCGTTTTTCCCACTCCACCAAGTGTCCTTTTTTTCATAAGCATTTGTTAATACCTTATTTACGTTCATTTGACTTTTTCGGAAATTGGGTTCGTTTTGCATAAAAGGCCTGATTTGTAAAGCGCTCACTACAAGTGTAAAGATGCCGAAGGCATAAGGCACAAGAGCATAAGGCATAAGTGCATAGCTGCGTTGGCGTTAACATCATATTGGGTAAGGGGTTAGCCGGCATACTGAAATCCTAAATCCTAATTTCTAAACTCTAAACAAATCCAAATTACAGAAATAAAAATGTTCAAAATTCTGGCTATTCTGCCAGAAAATTGGTTTTTGCGTGTATCTGCTGATACGAAAACTTGCGGTGCTCCGCTTTCTGTACGAATAATCAAGCCACAGAGCTCACAGAGAACACAGAGAAGCCTTATGGCTAAAAACTACGAACCAACAACTATAGACTAAACATGTCTACATGTTTACATTATACCAAACTTGCTTAAAATGTTCAATAAAAATTGAACTTTTTTTAGAAAAAAATTAGCCACAGATTTCACAGATTACGCGGATTTATTAGCCACGAAAAAGCACAAAATGCACAAAAGGAACAAAAAAATAAATAAAAAGAATTCACCGCGGAGGACGCGGAGTTTATTAAATTTAACCACGAAGGCACGAATTAATTTTGCCACGAATGGACACGAATCTACACTAATTATTTATTGCCACGAAGGCATCCGCCTTCGCTAAAGCTACGGCGGACAGGCTTCGACACAAAGAAAAATTAGACGCAGATTTCGCTGATTGACGCAGAAGAATTGAGCCACAGATTCCATTGGCTACGGATAGCACTGAGGGGCAAAAGCACAGAGGGACAAAGGGCGTAAGAGCACAAGAAAAATATGCGAATGTCCCGAGTTTTCCTATTTTTCAGCTTTCACCTTATATACTGGTCTGAATTTCCGGGAGTATTATATCCTTATTTAACAGGCTCTGAGTTTAACTTTCTAAGTCAAGATTATTGAATCCACACATCCACAGACCAGCAGCAAATTTTAAGGGGTTGACGTTATACTCAAGAGACTTCTGAATGAGAAATTTCTTTACTTCTTCAAAGCCCAATCTTTGAGCCATTTTATTAACACGAGTATCTACGGGAAATGCTTTTTCATAATGCTCCGATATTAGCCCTGCGTTCATTAGTCCGATGTCTCTGATTAAAAAACTGGCAATTTTATCCGCGACAGCTCTTATCTTCACTAGCTCTTTATATGCTGTGTCTATGCCGAAATTTTTTATGGTTTCTTTTATGTAATGGTAAATGTTCTTTTTCTCATCAGTGGAAACAATTTTCAAAGTATCCAAGAGCATCATAACATCTTCATCATTATTCAAGGAAAGCTCTTTGTTGTATTTACTTTCATCCCATTTGATTTCGACTTTCTTTGGAGTTTTTAAGAGTTTTACCAAAGGATTTTTATCTGCCACTTCCCTGGCGAAGTCTTTGTGCCTAATGCAATTAGTCTTTCCCAAGAATCTCTCTTTTTTAAAGTTCAAAATCCATTCTTTGCCATAAAAGCGACGAGAATTTTTAAGATTCTTATAGGACTCATCAAGATTGTTGTTTCTGATAGAAAAATAATCTTCCAGTACTTTTATAGCGAAACAGTAATATTCATTGGCTAGTTGATCTCTTCTGCCTCTGCAAAATGAGTGGCTAAAGAAGAATTTCAGTGATTCCCACCAGTTCTTGTCTAAAGTATCATTGTTCCAGTTCTTCAGATGTTCATCGCAATATGAGTCCCCAAAAGTCTCAATTCTTCGTATTTTTTCTTCTTCGTTCATTTTTTTGCCTCCTAATCTCCAACAACCGATTGTTCTTGTATATAATCGTTATACTTCATACTTCCTGAATCTCAGTTTCATATATGGCAAAACTGGTTTTGGAATTTCCTGAATCACTTTTATTTGTTTGGTACGGCTACCTTAAATACACCAGCTTTTTCCAAGTATGAATAAATCCTGTTTTTCGTCTGTTCTGGTTTAGTTAGATTAACCCATTTGCATTCTTCACCTGCAGTACCGGCTGTTGTTATTATCAATGTTCCACACCCAAAAATTCTTTGTAAAATACTTTTTTTCAGTCTAATGTCTTGAACACGTGATATCGGTGACTCATAAATATTTTTACTTATTATGCCCTTGAATTTAAGTATTCGTTTAGTGGTTAAGCCATAAATACTGGTCTTCCACTCCAGACGGACAATTAAAAGAACTATTGGGCAAATTATGATTATCATCAAAAACAATGTCTCCTCTATAGGTTTAGAATCCTCCATGTTTTCTGCAGAAAGCATTAAAAAATAATAACCAGTGCAAATGGCAAAAAAAGTCAGGAGCATAGCCTTAATAAACATAAAAAGGAAAAATGGGTGCTTCTCAAAGACTATTTTCTCGTCATTTAACAATATCTTTCTCGGTAAGGTTTTGGGTTTGTCATACGTTGCAATTTGAGGTGTTAAATCTTCTATTTTTGGAGTTGCTGAATTCTGAGTTGAAAGCTTTTCATAGCAGTTTTTACAAACTGCACTGCCTTGATAATCAAAGGATTTTTCAAGATTTCCTATTGTATTCATGCAATTTGCACACGTTTTCATGTTAATCGCCCCTTTACTTAATGACCGATTTAATCTGCATCATTGAATTGCATAGATCTTATTGAGAAGGTCCTCTATCGTCTCTCTATCTTCCCAATCACTGCTTCTGAGGTTGAGTCCGTTGCTGAGGAGTCCGTATAAAACTTCTTTAGGAGGGAGTTCGATAGACCATAGTTCAAAGGATTTGGAGTTATGAGAAAGGGCGAATTTGACAATGACCATATCTCCCTTCTCCCAATAACTAAATAACCCTTTGAGCCGTCCTGAAAACTCAACGGATTTTGCCCCATTTTCGGCGACCTTAAATTCCCATTTAGGATTAGCAAAATAGGTGTTAAATGCCCTGCCGATAGTAGTGTATTCATAACCCGGAAGGGTGCTATACATCACGCCTGCGACTTGAGGGTTTGAATCGTACATAGACTTTTTAGTCTTTTCTGTACTGTCATCAACTCTTACAATTTGAACATTTTTGGCAATGTCTGCTAACTTCTTACGACTTTCGGCCAATTCCCCATTTAGCCTCTCGATTATCTGCCTTTGAGACTGAGCGGTCTCTTCTAACTGCTTGATTTTTGACATCAGGAGAATGATTTCATTTTCTTGTGAAATTGCCTTTGATTCGCTGGATTTGGTTTCTTTGACTTCCTTGGAAGCTGACTCAGAAGACGAGATGTCTGCTTTCTCTACATTGGTTTTGAGTTCGCCCCCAAAACTATGCTGAACCTTTGAGCCTGATACCTTGACTACAACTTGAGTTTTCAGACCGTCCTCAAATTCGGCAACTCCCTTGTATTGGTTCGGGGATTCCTCCTCCAATACCAGTGATGTACACCTCTTGCCGGTGGCATTTAGCCGACTCTTAATGATGTCTGCCAGGCATTTCTTATCCGTCAAGGCCGTTTGAATCTTCTGAATTGATCGGTTAGCTTTCTCGGCGACATCCTTATTTTTATCTTTCGTGGCCTTCTTAAGCATCGGCAAGACGTGTTCTGCCTGAAGTAACATATTGCCCAAGGCCTCAACTGCATACTCACGTGTTGGGACATCCCTATCTTTAAGGAGTTTTTCCAAAGCAGGAATTGCGTCTGAGCCGGTCTGACCCATTTCGCGAATAGATCTTGCAGCATATCGTTTTTGATATTTGTTTTTTCCTTCCAGTGCCTGAATTAATGCAGGAACGGCTGGCTTGCCGATTTCGGCCAAATCTTTAGACGCATCCTTTGCCTTGCTTTCGCGTCCAAGTTCTTTTATTAAAGTTTCTATATTATTGGCTAAAGCCGGTGAACCGAAACTTAGACAAAACATTAAGTTCATTACAAGAATAAGCTTTTTCACGGTTATCTCCTATTCTCATCATCTTTTGCTTGGCAGGGGCACGTCACTTAATTGACGAACTGGAATCTGCACAATAGTAAGCAATTCCGCTGGCCTTATGGAGACAACTTTGTCCTTATGTCGTGCAAGGAGTTCCCTGCTTTGCCCCCATTTAGTTGAACTAAATAATACAAATTCGTCCAACTTAAATTCGGCGTAATTGCTGCCAGCCTTTAAATTATTTTATTGGTTTCCCTCGTGTCTTACACTAATTGAACGAGTGAGTTTAAAAGCTCACCAAAAACCCTCGACTGCGCTCGGAATGACGGTAGGGAATATCGAATTCGTCCCGTCTGAAGCGGGGCCGAACCTGGTCGGCATCGAACAAGGAATATCGAATTATGAAGTGAGAAACGCTGGGTCCCTTAAACCCGGCTTCGCGGGATAAACATAAAGACAACCCCCTGCGATGCAGGGGAAAATCAAAATAAAGACAACCCCGGCCATCCGCCTTCGCCGAGGTTTAGGCGGACAGGCAGAGCAAGGGAAAATAATGATAAATGATAAGTGATTATTGAGCTTGTATCCCATTTTTCGAGCAAATACCGGGCTTTTACGCCGTTTTATGACGCAGGATTATCGGGAGCAAAAAATGGCAGATTTACATAATTTTTTTCTTGACCTACCTGAAAAACACTTTAATATATTATGTTGATTTACCGATGATGAACAAGATTGCGGATAGTCCCGTAATTTCGTTGATTTTTTACAATACTTTGAAAAGGGACCCGCAAGACGGGAAAAGGTTGTAAGTCTTTTCTCGAAAGACAGTTAAGTTGCAAAGACGCTTTTTTGCGTCCGTTTTATATCGCTGAAACAAACTCGGTATTAGCACCTTGAAGCGGCGCTGAAAAGTGAATTTAAGAGTGAAACGAAATGTGCGTGAATGAAGCATTCGCTTACCAGCGTGGGAGAGCTGGTATTGAGCATAAAATCAACAAATTAGATGAGGAATATAAAGTTAACAATGTCCATAAGTCCATAGTTGCAGCCGGACTTTTGGGCCCGGATAGTTGATAATACGCTCCAGCGAAAAGGATTTCGTAGTTCACAACCCTTTCTTTGTATCTTTCCTGTCGGAAAATCCCGCAATGCGCCTTGATTGGCAGGTGTTTTATAACTCTATGACAACTACGAGAGAAAGGTAGGGATTATGAATACTATAATCATGGACTCAGGTATTGGGCTGCCTGATGTGCTCATTCCCATTGTTACTTTTGCTCTGGGAATCAGCTTTGCCGCCATTGTGAGTCAGATGATTTCCAGGACAAGAGCCAAGACCTTCGAGCATGACCTTCAAAGGCAGATTGAAGGCGCCAAACGAGAAGCGGAGAACATAATCAAATCGGCTCAGATTGACGCTGCTGCGGAGACCCTCAAGAAAAAAGAGCAATTGACAATCGAAGCTAATAAAATGCGTTCGAATTTGCACGAAACCGAGATGAGACTAAGCAAACGGGAAGATGTTCTTGATAGGCAGGTCGAACAGCTTCAACAGCGGGATAAGAGACAAAAACAGCTTGAAAAAGAGGTCGAGAAAAGATTTCACAATGTCGGCCTCAAGGAGAAACAACTATCGGTTTTGATGGCACAGCAGAAAAATCAACTGCTTAAGATAACCGCAATGGGCATCAAAGAGGCCAAAGAATTACTATTGAAAAGACTCGAAGACGAGTGCGAGCATGAAATGTCTGCTTTGATTCAACGCAAGCTTGAAGAAACTAACGAGACGGTTAACGAGAAAAGCCGGGAAGTAATCAGTACCGCCATTCAGCGTTATGCCGCAGAGCAGACTTGTGAAGTTTCCGTCTCAACGGTGGATATCCCGAATGACGATATGAAGGGCCGAGTTATCGGCAGGGAAGGACGCAATATTCGGGCATTCGAAAAGGCTACGGGCGTGGACGTAATCGTCGACGACACTCCCGGAATGATTGTAGTGAGTGGTTTCGATCCTGTCCGTCGCGAAGTTGCCCGGCTCTCTATGGAACGGCTGATTCAGGACGGTCGAATTCATCCATCCCGGATCGAGGAACTCGTTGCACAGACCAAGAAAGAGGTCAACGTCAAGCTTCTTCAGATAGGCAAAGATGCCGCTGTCGAAACTAATGTAAAAGGTTTGAACAACAAAGTACTGAGTATGTTGGGTGCTTTGAGTTTCAGGACAAGTTACGGTCAGAATGTGCTTCGTCACAGCGTTGAAGTTTCTTATCTGGCACAGGTGATGGCCGATGAGCTTGGCCTTGACGGTTCCATAGCAAGGCGTGCCGGACTTTTACACGACATCGGCAAAGCTATTGACCATGAGGTCGAAGGCAGCCATCCTGTGATAGGCGTAAATTACCTAAAGCGCTTTAACGAATCGCCAATTGTACTGAATGCCGTTGAGGGACATCATGGCGACATCCCAGCGGATAATCCTTATACGCCGCTCGTTGCCGCTGCTGATGCGATTAGCGCTTCCCGCCCCGGTGCACGAAGAGAAACGCTCGAACGGTATATCAAGCGTTTGGAGAAGCTCGAAGAAATCGCCGGGAGCTTCAAGGGAGTTGAAAATGCATACGCGATTCAGGCCGGCAGGGAAATCCGCGTGATTGTCGACGCCGAGAAAGTCGACGATGAAGCGGCAATGAAAATTGCCCGTGACATTGCCATCAAGATTGAGGGTGAGATGACTTATCCCGGGGAAATACAGATAACGCTGCTGCGCGAGGTCCGCTGCATCGAGTACGCAAAATAAAAAATAGCGGATAAAGATTATGAAGCTGAATATTCTTTGTGTTGGAGACATAGTAGGTCGGCCCGGCAGACGTATCGTTGCCGAGAAGCTGAAGTCATTGGTTAAAGAGCTTAGTATCGACTGCGTAATAGTCAACGCCGAAAACGCTGCGGGCGGTTCGGGTCTAACACCTCAAATCCACGACAAGCTGCTGCGTTACGGCGTAAACCTTGTAACCTTAGGTGACCATACTTATCGCAAAAGGGATATAATCAAGACATTGGAAACATCGGATAGTATCGCCCGTCCTGCAAATTATTCGGAGTCTGCAGCCGGCAGGGGGTATGGAATATACAAAACCAGCAAAGGCCCGACCATAGCGGTCGTTGCCTTAATAGGTCGGCTCTTTATGAAGCCGGCAGACTGCCCGTACAATACTATTGACAGAATCCTTCCGCAACTCGAGCAGAAGGCTGATGTCATTATCGTCGACTTCCACGCCGAAGCTACCAGCGAAAAGATTGCAATGGGCTATCATCTTGACGGCCGTGTCAGCCTGTGTTTCGGCACTCATACCCATGTAGTAACGGCCGATGAAAAAATCCTGCCTAAAGGCACTGCATATATTACTGATATTGGTATGACAGGTGCACACGATTCGGTACTCGGCAGGGGGATTGAGAGCGTCTTAAAGTCGTTTAGAACACAGATGCCATACCCGTTTGAAATTGCGACAGGTAATGTGCAAATGAATTCAATTATCGCAACTGTTGACAGCAACACAAAGAAGGCTGAAAGAATCGAGCGAATTAAAATCAAAGCCGACAGTGAAGACTCGAAAAATTATGACAGTGACGACGGTAAGCCGGAATACTTCAATAACAATTTCTAATAACTGTCCGCTATAGCCCACTCATGGCCGGTCAGTTCACAGACCTACTTTCGGAATTACCCATATCCACGTCGACACATGCAACCAGGAATCGCACCGCCGACTGTGTGTCGTTCGTTAAACTCTTAAACTCATTTGCCAAGGGTCTTTCGATTACACCCGGATTGATTATTGGCAGGTCCCCGCCCACCTGCCTGTAAAGAATCCGAAGTTCCTGAATTGCGTCAACCATTCGCGGCTGTTTGGGTTGAGCAATATTTGGGCCGTCCCGCTGTGCCACCAGCAACAAAACGCCAATCAGAAAAAACAAGGCAAAACATGCCGCTGTCGCTGTAATCCATAATTTGATTTTTATATTGTACGTATTTATCCGTCGGGTGGATATAGCGCTGAGGACGTGCTTATTTAACCGCCTAAAAGTTTTGTCATTCGCGATTGCAGCTTCTCGTGTCAATCTTTCACCTAATGATTGACACGTCTTATAGAATTGGCGGCAATCCATACAGTGAAGAATATGCCTTTCAGTTATCCCAGACGGCCGGCCGCCCTTATCCAATATATGGGAAATCATAAATCTAAAAAACCTGCAGAACATTATGCACCTTCAACTTTCATAAAAGACAGTATTTCTTCTTGGGATGTTTGGTCCGCTGTTTCTTTTTCTACGGTTTCATTCTGAAGCATCTTTGCCAGATTTACCCTGGCCCTGTACAAGAGTACCTTCACATTAACCTGTGACTTTCTCATTACTTTCGCAATTTCTTTTATCGACATATCCTGTCCGTATTTGAGCCATAACGCCTGGTATTGATTTCTGGACAAGTTTTTGGCCATTACCCACAAGCTCTGATGTGTTTCCTGCACTACAAGCCTGTGCCCCGGCTCTAAGTCATCAGACTCAATCTCTCCAAGCACCTGACAAGACTTCGACCTGCGAAAATGACTGTTTGCCAAACGCGCAGCTATCGTGAACAGCCAGGTCGAGAATCTCCATGTGTCTTTGTATCTATGAATGTTCTCGTATGCTTTAACGAACGTATCCTGAACGAGATCTTCAGCGTCGTGTGGGCTGTTTGTTTTGTAACTAAGGAATTTAAACAGCCTGTTTCCATAGCGTTCGACTAATTCCGCAAAAGACGCCCGACAGCCCCCTTGTGACCGCCGAGCCAGCTCTTCGGCACTGAGGGCCCGCAGGATTTGGCGTTGAGGCGGAGAATCTTTTCCTACTGCGTTTTGCTGTCCTTTTGTTGGTTCTTTTGCCATTGGTCTTTTAGAAACTGTACAACCACTTCAGGTGCCGACTCGAATTTGACCTTAACCGTTTTGTCTTCGCAGTTTATTTTAACCTTTTTGGCCAGTTCGGCCAGCTTCGGCTGCTCTTCGTTGGGCAGCGACACAAAGGCGATAATTCCTTCCAGCATTTTTGTAATAGCCTGAGCCGCTTCCTCCGACTTTGCTACAAGGCCCAGGTCCACGTAAAAATTGCCTTCGTTTTCGCCAATAGCTATGCCAAGCTGGTCGGATTGTTTAAGAGCCGCGGCCTGTGGATCCTCTCCTTCTACCATTTCACCGACACGCCCACCCGCAGCCTGGAAAAAGGCGCCTTTGTCAGACAGAGCAGCCTGGCTAAAAATTTCGCTGGTTGTGCTTTTTGCCTTACCCTTGAGGACATCCACTTCCTGCTTTACTGCATCCAGGCCTGACCCCATAACAATGAGGTCATCTTTGTAAAAGCAGCCGTACATCATCTGGTTAGGGTCCTTCTGGTTCTCATCAAACCACTCATGCACTACTACATCGCCGTATTTAATCTCTTGATACCGGGGATTCATACGCAGCAGCGGTAAAATCTTTTCTTTATCGAAGAAGCCATCAATCAGAACCACGGCCTTTTCGCGGTCTTTGCCGGTGCCGTAAATCGTAACGTCCCGGACATCGTCGAGCGGATGAAAAGAAAATATGGCCGCAAAATTTGTTAGGTCTTCCTCGATGCCCAGATTGACTATCTCTTTTCGTATAAGCTGACCGGTTTGCGTTTTCTTGAACTGCTCCTGGTTGGCGTGAACCACCCAGTTAGCACTGCCGCTAACCTGTTCCAATAGCAGCGGCCCGGCCAAGACAGAGCCTTCCACAACCAATATAGTCACAGCCAGCATCATTATCAGTTTTTTCATAGTTTCAACTCCTTTTCACTTGATTTAATTATAACATTATTTGTTCCAAAAACCTATTTAACTTCACATTCTTATACACGGAGTACAGGAAAATGGTTACACCCACTTTTTGTGAATTCGCTATTCACCCATTTTACACAGGTTTATTTACCGCACTTGTCTTGAAGGGTGTCAGATACCCTCTTTTCCAGAAATATGCTTTTAATACGCCTAAGACATGAAAAATTCAACAAAATTTCTTTGCATATAGAATTGACAAATCTGCTGAAAAATGATAAAGTATCCTTTTGGCATCTCTGACGGATTTTCTTTGCTGTTTCGTGCGATTTTGGGCCGTAGTTGTGATAATTTGGCTCAGATAGGTTTTATGGGGAGCTGGAGGACAGTAGAATGAGTGGGAAGAGGATTTCAAACCTTTTAGGGAACATCACTATATTGGTTGTTATCTGCTGTTTTTGCTTGCCGGCTCAGGCCAAATACGGTGGAGGTACGGGAGAGCCGAATGACCCATACCTGATCTATGATGCAAATCATATGCAGGCTATTGGGGCTGATGCTAATGATTGGGACAAGTGCTTTAAGCTGATAGCAGATATCGACCTGAGCGGGTATATTTTAACAGTTTTCAACATCATTGGAAATGAGGATAATCCGTTTACCGGTGTATTTGACGGCAACAGCCATACAATCTCCAATTTCAACTACACTTCTACAGATAGAGATTTCATAGGACTTTTTGTATACGTTAGTGGAGAAAATGCAGAGATTAAAGATATAGGATTGATTGATCCTAATGTTGCAGTGGAAACCCATGCTGGCTCACTGGTAGGCTATTTAGTAAATGGAACAATCACCGACTGTTATGTTGAGGGCGGGAGAGTTTCGAGTGACCACTACCCCGGAGCGCTGGTTGGCCAAAATTCGGGCTCAATTACGGGGTGCTACTCATCAGCGACCGTTTCAGGCCATATCATCGTCGGGGGATTGGTTAACACAAATTGGAGCAAAATTATCAACTGTCATGCCACAGGCGGTGTTGTAGGAAATTCTCGTGTCGGCGGTCTGGTGGGACAGAATTTTGGCACGATAACCGATTGTTATTCGACAGGCAACGTTGCAGGAGAGTCCGTTGTTGGATGTCTGGTCGGAACGAACTATGGCACGATAAGCACCTCGTTTGCCGCTGGAGACGTTAGGGGAAAGGATCATGTGATTGGGGGACTGGTCGGAGACAATCGGCGTGCAGTCCTGAATTCATATGCCACTGGCAGCGTCTCGGGAACCTACGATGTCGGCGGATTAGTCGGGCGGAACGGTTTTAGAGATCTTCCTGCGACAATTTGTAAATGCTACGCCAGCGGTCGGGTATCGGGGGGGCACCAGCGGGGGGCTGGTGGGGAGTAATGGCTACAGTTGGCATGACCACCGTGGGACAGTTACAGATTCTTTTTGGGATATAGAAACCAGCGGTCTATATAGCATGTGTGGGAGTCAAGGTTTTGGAAGCAGTGGCTGCACTTATGTTAATGGCCTGCCGACGGCTGAGATGCAGATGCAGGCTACTTTTACTGATGCCGGGTGGGATTTTGTGGGTGAAACCGCCAACGGAACCGATGACATCTGGACAATCTGTGAGGGGACGAATTATCCAAGATTTGTCTGGCAGATTCATATGGGAGATTTTGTCTGTCCGGATGGCGTAGAAATGAGAGATTTTGCGATTCTCGGTGCGCAATGGCGACAGCCTCCAGGTGAGCCATCAGCGGACATTGCACCGGATGGTGGTGATGGTATAGTCGACCGGCTTGACCTTGCAGCACTGGCTGATAATTGGCTGGAAGGTCTTTAGGAGCTACTATTGCAGGAATTGGTTGTTTGCTTTTTCGTGGGCTATTGTAGTTGCGGGGCCGTGGCCCGGATAGACTTTAGTATCATCCGGCAGTGTGAAAAGCTTTTCCCTGATGCTTTTTATGAGCTGAGCCATATTGCCGCCCAAGTCCGTTCGTCCGACAGAGTCGGCAAACAACGTATCATCAGTAAAGACAATACCTTCGTCCTTTGAGTACAAACATATACCGCCTTGTGTATGGCCGGGGGTATGAAGGACCTTCAGCTTTATGCCGGCTTCCGATATTACGCTTTGGTCCTCGAGAAATAAAGTGGGCACGATGGACAATGAACAATTGTCGAGGGACGATGTTAGCATTTCGGCATCGAGTTTATGGATATAGACCTTTGTGTCGGGAAAGTTTTCACGTAATATTGTAACGCCGGCAACGTGGTCCGGATGGCCGTGAGTCAGGACCACTGCTGCGGGATTTAAATTATTTTGCTTAAGAAATTCAATAAGCCGGCCAGCTTCGAGACCCGTATCAATAATAAGGCATTCTTTGGCTGTTTCATTAAGTCGAAGGATATAACAGTTAGTTTCAAAGGCACCTAAGATTAAATAGTCGATTTTCATTTAACCGCCCGCCTCATCGTCCGGGGACGTTCAGCAACTTAGTATGCTTTTTCAGCGTTATGAATAGCACATATTGTCCCAATCCAATAAGGAACAGTATCAGCCATAATGGGTTCCATTCCAGCGAACCGGTAGTAAGCAGCGAGGCGGCCTCCTTCATCGCAGTAAAGCAAAAAATGATGAAAAAGAGCGTGGAGTACTCGCGTTTGAGCGCGGTTCGGAGGGAAAAGGGCAAAGCAGGGGCTTTCCAGGAACTGAGCTTGGGAAGAAAAGCAGGGGTTTGTCTGTCCCAGTCAGTAAACTCTTGGCCGAATTTGCGCTTTAGGAATTGTTCCTCGGCGAAAATGATTCGCTCATAGTAAAGCCAGAAAGCCTGCAGCAGAATAATACTCAGCCACCAGATGCGGGGAAATAAAGAGATACCGAACCATGTCAGAAGGTTTCCCAAATAGAGGGGATTTCTCACCACTGAATACATTCCGGTGGTATTAAGGATATTCGCTTTTTGTTTTTTGCTATTGCGGCCGGATGTTGATTTTGGTACGTGCCCGACCGTAGCAATGCGGACTGCGAGGCCCGACAGCGAGATAGTCAGGCAAAACACATCCCAAAGTCGGTCAGGCGTGTGGCTGCCATATGGAAACCTAAAGTCTTGCCAAGCAATGAGAATAACTACGACGAAGATGATTGGAAGATAGCTTCTTCGGGTGAAAAGCCAGTTTCCTGACTTTTCGAGGTGCGTTCCCAGCATTATAGCATCCATCCATATACAAACCGAGATTTTCCTAATACTACACATCTGCATTGTCCGATGCAGGTCCGGACGACATGATAGCAGTAAGGCAGGATATGTGCAAGCCCATTTTGGGATGCGAAGAAAAACTCTGTTTACTTAATAACCTTTGGGCTTGACCGGCCGGTCGGAGTTTGCTATTTTGCTTGGACTTATAATCGCTGTGTGTGTATTTCTCGCTATATGCGAAGGAGACGATTGAGCAGGGCCGCCGTTTTGTCCCGCACCAATTGGGTGTGCGTCCTGCGGGACAAAACAAGCGAGAACTCGAACTTGGCTGACATAGGGCAGTTGGTGCGGGACCCTGCAAAATGTGGTCCGAGCAAAAAAGAGAAACTTATCGAATGGAATCTTTTAAGCGAATATTCAAATATGTCTGGCCGCAATGGCCGCGTATTATTACCGTTGTCGTCGCCGCAGTGATTGTCGCTATTCTTTTATCACTAAGTTTTATGACGGTTATACCGCTGCTGAACGTGATGATGGGCAAAGAGGGTCTGCACAGCTGGGTGGACAGAAAAACCTGCGACTATAAATACGGCGTTGATTTCTATGTCCCAAACGCCACAGATATCATCGACAAAGGCAGCGAGGATATTGCATGCTCTATGCTTATAACCGGTGTAGAAAAAAACAGTCTGGCCGAATCGGCAGGCCTGAAACCAACTGATAGAATTGTTGGTGTCGGCGACTTCCTGATTTCTGAAGAAGCCGAAAAAATACCGTTTTCGCGAATGCTTGAAGAGCTGGCCACAACCAAGGAGAGTAAAATTACGGTTCAGTTGAAGCGACTGAATAAAGAGAACGCCTTAGAAGATAAAACGCTGGAACTGAATACACCCGAGAACAAAGCTTACATTGACAGCTTACAATATGGCAGTATTGGGCGTATAAAATGGGAGGTCAAACTGGCGATAATCGAACGTGCACAATGGGTGGTTGGTTTATTGCCGAGAGAACAAAACCAGGCTGACCGAACAAGGGCGGTTATCTTTATTATTTGGGCGATAGGGGTGGTTACTATAATTCGATGTTTAGCAAAATTTTATCAGGGCTACATGGCCCAAAAAGTGGTTCAGATTGGCATAAACCATCTTCGCGAGGATGCTTTCGGCCATGTTATGGATATGCCGATAGGGTTTTTCGCCAATGAAAGGCCAAGTGATACGGTCAGCAGGATTATCCGCGATACCAATGTAATGGGAAATGCCATTAAGGTAATGCTTGGCAAAGCACTTCGTGAACCCCTTAACGCTATGTTCATGTTAGGCTTTGCGATGCTGCTAAACTGGCAACTTACGCTGATATTTCTGTGTGGTGCACCGGTTGTGCTTGGACTGGTAGCTATGTTTGGCAGGAAGATGAAAAAGGCCACAAGAAAGTCTTTGATGGCCAGCTCCCAGATGCTGGCGAAGCTCCAGGAGACGATTTCAGGGCTTAGGGTCGTGAAAGTTTATAATCAACAGGATTATGAGCAAGGTGCTTTTAAGAAGATAAACGACAAATTGCTGAAACAACTGCTCAAAATCTCGAAAGTTGATGCGGCTACAATGCCTGTGCTGGAAGTGCTTGGAATGGCGGCAGGCTCTGCTGCTTTGATAATAGGGGTACACTGGGTCACCCAGAACAAGATGGACAGCCCTGAATTTTTGGGCTTGTTGATTTTGTTGGGCGCCACCGCTGAGTCGGTTCGCAAAACAAGTGATATCTGGAACAAGATACAGGAAGCAAATGCAGCGGCGGAAAGAGTGTTTTCTATCATAGATGAGCCAATAGAAAAAGAAAGGCCGAACGCTTTTGAGCTTGCCCCTTTGAAAGATAGAATCGAATTCATAGATGTTGTATTTACCTATCCTCAGGCAGAGACGCCGGCCTTAAAGGGAATCAATCTTTCTGTACCAGCGGGTCATAATGTTGCTGTCGTAGGGCCTAACGGCTCAGGCAAAACAACACTTGCGAATTTGATACCCAGATTTTATGACCCCGACAGCGGCCATATCCTGATTGACGGCAAGAACATTCGCGATGCAACACTGTTTAGCTTGCGAAGCCAGATTGGAATGGTTACACAAAATGTGGTGACATTCAATGTCACTATAGCGGCAAATATAGCATATGGCAGGCCTGATGTATCCGAGAAAGAAATAATAACTGCAGCCAGGCGTGCTTATGCCCACGAATTTATTTCCCCATTGCCCGATGGCTATGATACGATAATCGGTGAGCATGGTGCCGGACTTAGCGGCGGTCAATTACAGAGAATCGTTATAGCCAGGGCCATTTTGAAGAACCCCGCGATTCTGATTTTTGATGAGGCCACAAGTCACGTTGATGCCGACAGCGAAGCAAAAATTCACGCCGCTATCGAAAAGATTATGAAGACCAGAACCAGTTTTATAATCGCGCACAGATTCAGCACAGTCATCAATGCTGATGTCATAGTTGTGATGAACAAGGGACAAATTATCGCTCAGGGACAGCATGATGAACTGATACAAAGCTGCCAGTTGTACCAGAGTTTATATGAAACACAATTGGTAAAAGCATAATCCTACAAAGTCTTATTCGTTACGGCTAATATACAACAGAAGCAGAATATAAGACAAAAAAATCGGACTTTGATTTACATTAAACCGTCAATCTTGCCGATTAAAGTGAGATAAATAGGAACAATAACACCTGTGCAAAAGCCGGTTTATTCATTTATGTACGGCTTATGACTGATATTTTGGGACTAAAACTATGGCCGATTTTATAATGCAGCGAAAAGCCCATGAACTTTTTGTAAGGTATCAGGGTAATCCAATTTTAACGCCGCAGAATTGGCCCTATCCGACAAATGCGGTCTTCAATCCGGCAGCGGTTAAGTTAAACACAGAGGTGCTGCTTTTAGTTCGGGTTGAGGACATGCGCGGCTTTTCCCATTTGACTGTTGCACGCAGCCCCGACGGCTTTACGAACTGGGAAATCGACTCTGAACCAACACTCGAAGCCGACCGAAATTCACGTGAGGAACAATGGGGCCTGGAAGACCCTCGTATTATATGGCTCGAAGAACAAAAGCAATTTGCTATCACATATGTATCTTTCAGTGAAGGTGGCCCGGTAGTTTCGCTTGCGATTACCAAAAACTTCAGAACATTTGCACGGCTGGGTGCCCTTTTGCCGCCGGAAGATAAAGATGCCTGCCTGTTTCCGCGGAGATTCAGAGGCCGATTTGCTCTGATTCACCGGCCTATCGTTCGAGGTGAGGCCCACATGTGGATTAGCTTTTCACCAGATTTAAAGCATTGGGGCGACCATCGATTACTGATTAGAACACGACCCGGGTATTGGGACTGCCATAGAGTAGGTCTGGCTTGTCAACCTATAGAGACACCCCAAGGCTGGATGCTATTCTATCATGGTGTCAGAATGACCGCGGCAGGAGCAATATACCGTGTCGGATTGGCCCTTTTGGATTTGGAGGAACCCTGGAGAGTCTTGCGACGAGGTAAAGAATGGGTTTTAGGGCCGCGTGCCACTTACGAGCGTGTTGGTGATGCCGATGATGTTGTATTTCCCACAGGTGCTGTTGTTCACAAAGAAACCGACCAGCTTAATCTTTATTATGGTGCCGCTGACTGTGTAATTGCGGTTGCAACAGCCAAACTAAGTGAAATCCTCGACTATATTATGTCCTCTCCGGAAGCGGATGAATAACATACCTTAAACATGCATCTTTTACACAGAAGGTTTGTGTTACTTCTACAGCAGTTTTTGTAGCTTATCCATCTCGCCTGATTTCATATTGTAAGTGTGCCCACTATCAGGGAATTGGCCGCTCGTAACATCTTGGCTGTACTTATTCAATGCCTCAATAGTCTCTTTAGCTAAATTGCCGCAGCTCTTTGCAAATTTTGTACCTGTTCCCTGCGTCAAACCCAGAATATCAGGTGCAATCAATATCTGCCCGTCGCAGCCTGACCTGGAGCCACAGCCGATTACAGGCAGTTCGCAACGTTTTGTGATAATCTCAGCTACCTCTCCAGCCACTCCTTCAAGCAGTAGTGAACTTGCTCCGGCTTTAATCACTTGTTCGGCAAGTGCTACCAACTCTAAAGCCAACTCGGCAGTTGTGGCTTCGGCTTTAAGTCGGCCGGTCTTGCTGATGGTCTGCGGCCTTATGCCAATATGGGCCATTACAGGCATGCCGGTATCGCTAACTGCTTTTATAGTATCGAGATACGCACCACTGGCTTCGATTTTTATCATCTGGGTCCCGGCTTTGACCACGAAACGGCCCGCATTTTTCACCGCCTCCGATCTACTGACTTGGTAGGATAAAAACGGCATATCAGCAACCAGATAAACATTTGGGGCACCTCGCCTTACTGCGGCGGTAATAGCAACCATAAAATCCATCGAGGCAGGCAATGTCGAATCGAAACCAAGCATGACCTGGGCAGCGGAATCACCTACCAAAATCATCTGAACATCGGTTTGTGAGACAAGTTTGGCTGTCGTATAGTCGTAGCAGCTAACCGCAATAACCTTGTGATTTTGCCGTTTTTCTGCCAATATATCAGAATATGTAACTTTTTTGTCGATACACAGTTTTTCCGAAATCAAAAGAAAATAACACCTTAAAGGTTAAAATATGAGAACAAATTTGGTTTATCAAGCGTAAACTATATGCGTTTTTAAGCCAAATAAGGCCATATTTTCAGGAAAATACAAAAATATCCAAGATTTTGACCAATAAAAGGTTGATTCTTGGTAAAAAATAGTTAGTTTCTCGGATTTTCTTTAAAGAAAAATTCTTAACTTTTTCGATTTATTATATTGAAAGCACAATAAGTTAGGAATTCTGAATCGGGATTTTTGGCATAATATTGCTTTTCATCACCCTCCTCCGAAGCCAGATTCTTCTGTTGTTAGAATCTGGCTTTTTTATTTTATAACTGTTAACAACAGGAATCTTCAATTAAGTTATCCTTCTGCTCAGGTAGAAGGTCAGCAAAAATCGATACCCCTACCCATTGTTAAGACAAAAACTTGGGATTTTTAAGGTGGACTCATCACCTTGTGTTAAAGCAGTTGGAACGAAGGGAGCCCGGAGGGCGGCCGGAGTGCCAACTGATGCTGAATATATACTTAGCTGTGTACTATAGAATTTAACATATCCAGATGGTCTGAAAGCAGCCGGGTTATCAAGAACTTTTGCATGACCATCTCTTTCGCCTTTTGGCCCAGATTTTGGTTTTCCTTTGGATTTTTTAGCAAATGTATAATCCTGTCTGCAAATCCTTCTGTATCCTTTGGCTTAAGCAGAAATCCATTTTTACCGTCCTGGATTTGATTGGGTATGCCTCCTACGTTTGAGGCGACAACGGGCGTTCCCTTCCAGAGCGCCTCGGTGACAGCAAGGCAAAAACCTTCTTTTATGGATTTTTGTATTATAACGTTCGAAAATCTTTGGATGGAATTTACCAGAATATCGTTATTGCCAACAACAAATAATACATCCCCATTATTCACTAACTTTTTGGCTTTTCGGTAAATCTTGGTGTACATTTGCACGCCTTCGGGGTCATCGCTGGCGAGATTGTAGCAAAATAGCAATCTGCAGTCGACCCTCTCCTTGACTCGTTTAAAGACTTCCAGCACACCTTCGGGGTCTTTCCAGGGGTCGAGTCTGGAGACCTGAGTAATTACCGGTTTATCAGTCGGGATACCGGCCTTCTTGATATATTTGTGTATGGTCTTCTCATCGAGCTGTTTGTTTTTCAGTGTAAGCGGATTAATTGCCGGGAACATAACCCTTTGGTCTACCGGCAGGTCGTCTTTGATGTATTTTTTGCTTGATATGATCACCTGGTCATACTTTAGCAAAAAGCCTTCCAGAAAATCCCATAGTTGCTTATGTGGGTTGGTGAGGTCTATATGGCATCGCCATATCCAAGGCTCACCTTTTCTATATGAGCTTATAAGTGGAAGCGGCTGAGGGTCGTGCACAATTACGCAGTCATGGTCAATATGTGTAAACTTTGAGAAGCTGTTGTTGACTTGAAGATATATTTGTTTTTTCCTCTCGGATAGATTTAAACTTGCGCCCTGGAGGGCGTTGTGAAATTTCTTTGTAATATTAAAAAAGTCCGGACTTCCATGCAGAATTCTCCAGCCGGTACTTATACCCACGTCATTCATTAGAAGTACGAGAGAATGTAGAATCTCAGCGACGCCGCCGCCCTGGTATGTGGAGTTGATGTGAACGACATGCTTGCCATAAAGCCCTCTTGCTTTGGCGTGAATTTCGGCTAATGTCTTATCGGGTACAATTGTCCGAAAATTTTCAAGACTTAACATATTAATCTCCTGTCAATTCCTTGAGCAACAACCTGATTTCGTGTACGTTGTCCACATTGAATCGCGCCTTTGAAACACTGAAGCCCACTTTTATAGAATATGCCTTTTCAGGCAAGATGGTAAACATTTCTTCATCGGTATAATCGTCCCCTGCGGCAAAAATAAAGTCCCAATTTTTTTGTTTAAGCCATAACTCGGCAGCCCGGCCTTTGTTTAAGCTGATGTGCTTTATTTCAAGAATTTTGCTGCCCTCGAAAACGCCGACATTCAAATTCGCCGTCAGATTGAGTAAAGCACCTCTTAACTCCTGGACTCTAATATAGGCAAGCTCCGAGCTGACCTTTCGGTAATGCCAGACCAGTGAGAAGTCTTTTTCTTCTACGAAGGAGCCGGGGGTTCGGTCAGCATAAAGCTCAAGAACAGGTCTAATCGTATCTTTCCAGTCTTTCTTCATATGCTCTACACTCTGCCAATCAAGGCCTTGTTGCTTAGTCCATACTCCATGTTCAGCAATTAATATAACATTGAGGTTGCCAAGCCATTTCGTTAACGTTTTTTTGTCTCGCCCGCTAATTATGACCACGTGATTTTTGGAATCACTCGATAGAGACTGTAATAAGGTTATTGTTTCGGCATCCGGCCCTGCCTTTTCAGGCCTGTCTCTGAACCCTACAAGGGTGCCGTCATAATCGAGCAGAAATAATCTATTGCGAGCTTTACGGTATTCAATGATTAATTTCTTTTTTGTGTCTTCAGTGAGTTTCCGAACAGATAGCTCTCGCTTGGCTTTAATAGTTTCAGATAGAGCATTCAAGAAGTCACTGCTCCATCTTGACACATTATAGCGTGACAACCTTTCCTGCATTAATCGGTTGCGTTCCACCTGTTCATGAATCGGCATTTCGAGGGCTTCTTTTATTGCCTTTACAATTGCTGCCTTGTTGTTTGCATTGACTATTAGAGCCTCACCTAACTCACTTGCTGCACCGGCCATTTCACTGAGTATGAGCACTCCCTTACCATCTCTCTTTGCCGCCAGAAACTCTTTCGCTATCAAGTTCATCCCATCCCTTAGTGGAGTTACTAACCCGACATCCGCCGCAGTGTACAATGCCACAAGTTTTTTAAAGGGCATAAAACGGTAAAGGTACCACACCGGCACCCATCCAATCGCTCCGTGTTCGCCGTTGATTCTTCCCACAAGCTGCTCAAGCTTATTCCGCATTATTTTATAATCTTCGAGTCCAGTACGTGTCGGGACAGCCACGATGATTAAAGTGACTTTGCCTTGATATTCGGGATTTTCAGACAAGAATAAATCAAAGGCCTCCAATCGCTGTATAATACCCTTGGTGTAGTCCAATCTATCTATAGATATGATTATTTTACGGTCCCCCACTTTCTGAAGGATTTTCCGCACTTCCTTTTGCACGCTGGTATCACTGACGGCCTGGGAATATTTTTCGTAGTCAATCCCCATAGGAAATGCATCGACCTTAACAATGCTGTCGCCGACACTCAGTTTGCCAAGGGTGTGTTCAAGGCCTAATATTCTACAAACGCTGTTGAGAAAGTGTTGGACGTAGTCATAAGTGTGGAATCCTATCAAGTCGGCTCCCAGCAAGCCATTTAGAATTTCTTCACGCCAGGGCAGCAGTCGGAACAATTCAAATGAAGGAAACGGTATGTGCAGAAAAAAACCAATTTTTACATCAGCGAGTTTTTGACGTATGAGCCGGGGTAACAGCATTAACTGATAATCGTGTATCCATATAGTATCTGAACTCTTTGCGATATTGATAACTTCATCGCAAAAAGCTTGATTCACCTGCTTGTATGTTTGCCAAAAGCGATTTTCGTATACGGTATTCAAAGGCAGATAGTGGAAAAGAGGCCAAATCGTTCTGTTGGAAAATCCCAAATAATATTTTTCCACCTGTTTTTGCGAAAGAAATACGGGAATGAAATTCTCGGCACTCAGTTTTTTGCTGACTTGGGCTTTATCTTCAGCATTCAACTTCCCGCTCGCTATGCCAGGCCATCCAACGAGAAGGCACTTGTAAGATTTGGATAGTGAAGACAGGCCGGTAGCAAGTCCGCCCGGACTTGGAGTGAAGCGAAGCTCTCCAAGTCTTTTTGTTATACTTATCGGTAATCTGTTCGCAACAAGCAGTAGTCTATTCATAATATATTCTCTTCGTTAATATTATTTATACCAAGCACACAAATAATCGCAAGGTTAAATATTGCAGGAATGAACGAATAGCGTATATAAACTTAAAAACATACTTGTAGACCTTGTATTTCAATGTTGTGTTGATTAAATGGTGGATATTGATTATATGTTGTTTACCATTTATTATTTACTACTTAACATTGGTTATTGTCTTTTCAAAGATGATTTATCGTTGGAAGAAGCAGTTTCAAATAGTGTTTAAGGCAAGCAGATGAACGTAGGACAAAAGAATTCGACATCGGAGAAGTCGCTTCGTCCGGTTTTGATTGTGTCGGAACATACGGTCCTTGAATATTCGATATCATTGGGGCATCTGTTGGTTGGTTTTGCGGACGAGTCGATTCCAGTTGCTTTGGTTGTTCCACCGCGCTGTGATGTGGCATCTGTACTCACAGGCTCCGTTGAGGTTATCAGACACCCGACTTTCGACCTGCCGTTAATAGGTAATCTATATACAAGAGGGCTTTTTGAGCAGCTAAGCAGATTTAAGCCGAATGTTCTGCACTGTTTGTGTGAAAGCAAGGCGGGACTTACAAAAAAACTGGCTCGTCACTTGAATTTACCTTATGTGCTTTCGGTTAATTCCCTGCAGCAACGATGGCGGCACTTTGTCTATCAGAATCAAATACATCCACTTTCTATTTCATCGAGTCATTGTGCAAAAATCGTTGTGCCGGCCAAAAGTATCACTTTTAATGTTGCGAAATTATTCCCCAGGTTTTCCGGACGAATCGAGCAGATTAACATCGGCACTTTTACGGGCGATAAGAGCAGGTGTTTCAGTAAACCTTCTCGATTGCCGGGTATAACTATAGCTCATCCTTCTGGTAAAGTGGATGATGTTGAGAATCTGTTCGGTGCAATCAGGCACCTGTCAATTAATGGGTATGAATTTATGACAGTAGTAATAGGCAGCGGTCGCGCAGAAAAGCAGATGCGGAGATTATTAGCTGCACTCGGCCTTTTGCAAACAGTTACTATTGTTCCAAGATTGAAGCCCTGGCGTTCAATTATTGGCGCCGGCGATATCTTTATACAACCTGCAGCCAGTACTGCTTTTAATCCATTATTACTGGAGGCCATGAGTGTCGGCCAGGCAGTTGCAACCTGTAAGGGCGGTGTAGATGATATGATTATTGAGGACAAGACTGCCATTGTATTTGACCCTTCTGATGAGCATAACATTATAAGCAGCCTGCAGCGATACCTCGACAGACGTGAATTTGCACGCCAAATTGCCAGAGGAGCTCAAGAGTATGTGAGAGAAAACCATAAGGTCAGCAATATGATTTCTTCCACCCTGCGAACATATCACGAGGCTGTGCAGTGGTATAGGCGTTAGGGGTGAATATTTGACATTTTTTTTAGTTTTGAACATCTATTTTAGTTGGAGGAAGGAGAAGTTAATAAAAAAAACAGGTATGGTAACGATTTCTTGAATAATCTCCAGCTTCAGAACGACTTATTTACGAGTGATTAGAGAAAAATAACATACTTGATGGAGATATTATGATGTTGGAGAACGAAGTTACTTTATTACACCGGTTTGCAAAGACCGGTGATGCAGAGGCGTTTTCAGAAGTTGTGCGGCGGCACGCGGGGCTGGTATATGGTGCTTGTTTGCGGATTCTGGCAGACAGGGACAGGACAGCGGATGCGGTGCAGGAAACGTTTTTCCAGTTGTTGCAGAATGCAGGGACTATTACCGGCTCGGTACCGGCCTGGCTGCATAGGGTGGCGACACGCAGAGCCATTGATGTTGTTCGCAGGGATTCATCAATAAGGCAGCGAGAAACAGAATACGCAGCCAATAAGCCCCGGGAGGTAAGAAAGTGGCAGGATATATCGGGGTATGTTGATGAAGGACTGAGCGAACTTGATGAGCAAACACAAGCGATTCTGATACAGCACTTTTTCGAAGGTCGGTCTATGGCGGATATTGCAGCCGGAAAGGGGATATCGCAGCCGACTGTCTCGCGGCGGATTGAATCCGGGGTGGCTAAACTACGAGAAAGACTAGGAAAGCGGGGGATAATAGTGGCCGTAGCTACTTTGGGTGGTCTGCTGGGGGAAAATGTTGTCGAAGCAGCGCCGGCAATTGTATTGAAAGAGCTGGGCAAGATGGCACTTACGGGGGGAACGACTGCGGCGGGCTCCGGAATCGGTAGCGCCTCAGCAGCCTCAGACGCCGGGGCCAAGGCGGCGGTCGGTGCCGTGATGACCGGGGTCAAGGCAAAGGTTATTACGGCTGCGGTGGTAACGGTGGTGGGCGTTGGTGGAGTCGTTACTTATAACGAGGTTACCCGGCCGGTTGAGGTTAAGCAGCCTTCAGAACAGCATAGTACTCAGCAATTCAGGCAACGTCCCTCGAGAAAACCGCAACGCACCGTACAGAGCCGGCCAACCGTCCGCAAAGCCCGAACGACAGAGGAAGCGGACTGGTCGGAGTGGGAAATGATGATGGAAATGATAATGGCCGAGAATACAGACGATGCTCCTCCCGATAAACCTATTTCCGAGCCACGCGGTCCCGAGCAGCCCGACAGCGCCGCTCCGGTGGGTGGCTATGGCGGGGGCTACTACGGTGGCGGTATCGGCGGAGTCGGCCCGCCCGTGCCTGATAAAGAAACTGACAGCGAGGATAGTAACACACCTGCTATGGGCTACGGCGGCTATGGCGGTTCCTACGACTATGGCTACTACCGTGATATCCCGCCTGAGGAAAGGGAAGAATCCCAATAGTCCAGATAGTAAACGCCTGAGAACAGACTGTGACCAATTTGAAGTGCCGGTGGTTTTTGTTTAAACGCTGTAATCGTCATATTAAGAGGCGGCGATGTGGAACGCTAAGCGACTAATCCTGACCGCAATGGTGATTTGTGCAGGTTTAATGCCGACCGGCTCGACAGGAATAATATCTCACAAAATCAAACCAAAGCAGCCCACCGCCTTTGAACTTTTGGATAAATACGCAGAAACTCAGGACAAGCTTCAATCCTTTATCGTCAAATTTGAGCATACACGTTATCATGCCAGTACATCACTTTCAGGACGGCTTCCCCGGCTGGGACCCAGCGAACCAACGGGATTTAATGAAGTTCGATTTGACGGCAAACGACGCAAATGGCTGTTTTGCATGTGGGGGCATGTAGGAATGAGTCCTGAATTTACCCAAAGAGATGAGGCTAAATATGGAAGCCGCCTGTGGGACGGCGAGACTTTCTTTCAGTACGGCGGACAGGAAAAACACGCGAGTTTCCCTTTCGGCTCAGTCACTCAAATTACGAATTTCAAGGACAATATAGAGGAGGGGCAAAAGACATTTTGCCATGCCTATTTAATGCTGCGGGGGTATTTCTACGGTGATTACGAGCGGGTCGATTCAATTCTTCGCGACGCCGATACCATATCCGTACAAGATAACACACAGAGCATAGCCGGATCGGATTGCTATGTTATCAATGCGGTGACAAAGCATGGCAAATATACCATCTGGATAGACCCGGCCCATGGGTATAACATTGCGAAAGCAATCACACGGAAAACGAGAGGTGACCTGAATAGCCACGGACTTCTAAAGGGGAAAGCGAAAGCCTTTTTTTCCATGAAGAACGTCCGTTTCAAAAAAATCGACGATGTATGGGTACCCATGGAAGCAGATAGGTATATGAGTCGAACCTGGTCAAAAGGGGAATTCTGGAAATCCAGCGGACATATCAAGCGAACTGAGTTTATTTTGAATCCCGACCACGATGCGCTGGGCTCTTTCCTCCCGGACGACATACGAGATGGAGCGCCCGTTTCTCTTATTAACGGCGTCAGAACCAAAAGGCACAAATGGCGAAATGGCGGACCGGTGGACGAAAACGGTCAAAAGGTTGATTCTAAATCGAAGAAAGTCGGCAGGAGATAACTATGTGCAGATACATAATAACAACTATGTTTTGTTTGATGGTGGTACAAATTGCAGTGGCGAAGAATCCCACCGCTTTTGAACTGCTGGACAAATACGCCGAAACGCAGGACCAATTCCAGTCGTTCAAGGTGAAGGTCAGCACTTCACACAAAGGATTTTCTACGGGGCTTATGGCCGGCAAACCATGGAAAGCCCGTTACTTTTCTGAGACCGTTGCATGCTTTGATAAAGACCGGGCCAGCTCGCGTTCCTGTTTATGGGGCAAAATCAATCAGAAAGATTACTTCCCAAAAAACAAACCGCACTACAAGAGTGAGCTATGGGACGGTGAACATCATTTTCGATATACCGAGGCCCATGGGGAGCCTGTCCATCTGTTTATTAAAGAAGGTGAAGACAGGGATAAACGCGAGGGAATTATCGAACAAAGCTACAGCATCTTTTCGGGGTACTACTATCCTTTTGACGGGCGAGTAGACAGGGTCCTTCGCAAGGCCAGGAGCCTGTCGGTTCGACGTACGACAGAAAAGGTAGGCAGGTCACCATGCTATGTCATAGATGGTGTGTAC
>Ga0307435_1000100_pt1 | contig 38004 bp, 33 predicted proteins | sample SalMarWE160470MG_FD_202164 | JGI IMG/M metagenome (GOLD analysis project Ga0307435, IMG submission 202164) | Salt marsh sediment microbial communities from the Plum Island Ecosystem LTER, Massachusetts, United States - WE1604-70 | ecosystem: Environmental > Aquatic > Marine > Intertidal zone >... | reverse complement strand
GTCACTTCTACACCCTTTGCTCGGACACTTCGGCATATTATCAATCTCGTACTCCACGTGATTAATCATCACCTTCTTAGGCTCAGCTTCTTTATAATCGTCAATCAGATTAGCCTTGCCGCATATGATACACAATACATACTTGTCAAATCCACGAACGTAGGTGCCTAATGACCTTTCATGCTTAACTTCGATAATCCCATTTTGCACAGCGAGTACAATCGCATGGGCACGGCTAGTAGCTTCAAGCTTTTGCATTAGATTCCAAATATGGTTTCTCACCGTATTTACTCTTACACCCAGCCTCTTAGCTGCCTCACTGTTATTTAACCCCATTCCGATAAGTGCTAAAGCCTCAAGTTCCCGCCTAGTTATGTGCATATTGTTCTTAATAATGAAGCCTCCATCGCTAGCTGTTCCCTGTCTAACATTAATTGTCATTTATACCTCACTTGAAACCGTTAATATGACTATATGCAGTTAATATGATTGTATCAATCTCATTTAAAATTGTCAATAGGCAAAAATACTAATCTAATCGTTGCATTAATACTCGCATAATGATATAGATTATAGGAAACTGGAAAATAAATTATTAGTCCAGATGAGTAATAATGCCGAATAGAAGGATTAAAAAACAGGAAATCGAGCTTTGTTTCGACCGTTTTCTCATTGATGCTGAAGATGATTTCTTTCCTGACCCTTTAAAGTATAAGGACCTAAGGCAATTAAAGGCTGAAATAGTAATTGAAATCAAAAAAAGTCTAACAAGCATAATGAGCGAAAATACAATAGAATACACGGTAAAGACTTATTATCCTTGGGATGTCCCAAAGGAAAATTATGTCATAAGGCAAGGTTGGTCTTTGCACCCATACGACACTATAGTTTTTCACTTTATCTTAAACCGCTTATCTCCCATAATCGAGCCCAAGCTTTCTAAGGCTAGATATAGTTATCGTATTAAAAAAACTACATCAAAAAAACTGTTTGGCTATAATCCTACAGAGAATTGGATTACTTTTAAGAATGACATTAGGAAGTATTTTTCAGATAATCCGGACTATAAATACTTGGTTTCAACAGACGTAGCAGGTTTTTTCGAAAACATTCCCTATACACACTTCAAAAAACAACTTCAACAAATTTGTGGGAATCATGAATCGCAAGCAATTGAATTGTTGAACACTATTTTAAAGAGATATTCAGAGTCAAGCTATTCTGGCATTCCTCAGAATTGCGACCCATTCTCGTATCTATGCACAGCCTTTCTAGACTTCTTAGATAAAGAGTTGGAAGCCAAATCTCTTAAACATTTCAGGTATGTAGACGATATTAAAGTTGCCTGTAAAACAAAAATCGAGGCCAAAAAAGCTATAGTACATATCATTCAACAACTAAGAACAGTACATCTAAATCTATCTACTGCCAAGACTGACATAATTCCAGTGGACACTGAGGAATTCAATGATATGCTCAAAGATTTTCCTGCTTTTCTGCATGATATAGATAATGCTGTTTATAATAAACAAAAACGTACAATTAACAATCTCTATTCGAAGTTAGTCGACTATACAAAAGAGTTAATGAAGTTAATGAAGCACAAAGGCAAGTTCGATGAACGATTATTTCGCGCTTGTATTTGGCGTATTACTAAGATTAATTACTTCAAAAACATTGATAACCTTAAACTAGATAGTATTGGAAAAGCTTGCCTGAAATTGCTTGATTCCATGCCTTCAAGAACCAATACCTTCTTGCGTTTCTTAGTTCTTCATAAGAATAGAGCTTACGTGCAAGATGCATTATATGAACTTCTCCAAGATATTGTATATCCTTGGCAGGAAATGCTAATTTGGTATTTATTGATACAATGTGACAAGATTAAGAATATCAATATCTTGACTCTCGCGAAACAACGTGCCAGAGATAACGGATACGACGAAGCCGCGAGAAATTACATTTACATCTTCCTAGGTAAACACGGTGACTATCAGGACAGAAGATATCTTGCCAACCTGTTTCCGGTCACACAATCATTTCGTGCTCAAAGAAGCATTCTTATTGCTATCCAAGAACACCGCGACAGAAATGCGATATATAATCAAATAACATCTGCAAACAGTGATTTGATTCTTGTTAGTTTAGTGAAGTATATAAAACAATTAACAACCCCTGAGTATGTTGACATAGATAAAAACATTGCTTCAGATATTGCTTTCTCATAGTGTTCCTTGTACTCGCCTGCTAACATTTTTGCTAACGAACTTTTCACCACCATAAAGAACCAAGAGTGACCTGATGGTACAAATCGAAGCTAAATCGCCAATAAAAAGGTATCAGAGATTACCTCTTTCCACGTTCAGGGACTAATCTTTTGTATCTCTTAATCAGCAGGTTCAGGGTTCGATCCCCTGGCGGCTCACATTAGATACCGAATCACCCTCGAATGGTATAGGACACATCACTCAACGGCAGCTGGTTGACAAAAAACCCTGGGATAAACCTTTCCTGGATAGGAGGTATTATTCTAGCGCCTCGATAATAGCTATCCAGGTGTTGGGCTTATCCCGAAATCGGCTTGGGTGCGAAGAAAGCGAACTATATCTTCAAGCTAGAACTCGTCACTACTTCTACTCTTCAGACAGACTCTTTTCGGCAGGTCAGAACCTCAGGGGTCTACGCCTTCAGTATCTCCTTATGCCTTAGAGCCCGCTCCAGTGACGGCTGCAGCTTTATGTCCTGGAACTCGGTGATGGCAAAATCAAGGTGCTCCAGCGCCTCGGCTCGCTCTTTCGGATAGTGCTCCAGAAGTAACTCGGCAAGCTGGAGGCGGGTGAGCGCCAGCTCCGGCCGGAATTTCATCTCGGTGCAGACCTTGATGGCCTCTTGATAGTATTTGCGGGCTTCATCATGTCTGCCTAGAAATGCCGCTGCCGCTCCCAGATGGCGGCCTGTACATGTCATGAGAACTAGGCCACTCGTGATGCATCTGCTGCCAGCCAGTCGGTGAAGTAGCAGCTCAGCCGCCTGGCGATGTCCTGCCAGCACCGCGGCTTCAAGCGATGTGATATCGAGCCATACCGTGGTCTCGTCCTTGGCTGAGCCAATGCCGGGGCGTGCCATGACCAGCCGTTCCAACATCTCCGCCACCTCGGTATATCGGCCCAGGTGTGCCAGGCAATACAGGATCAGCGTCTCAGTGGCCACGTTCTGAGTCTGAGAGATGTTTCTCGAGCCCTGAAGCATGGACTCGAGGGCCCGGCCAGCGTTGCCGAGATACACCCGGGCAGGCAGGACCCAACTTGCCCACACTGCTCCGAATTCAAGGATACCCAGCTCCTCCCCGCGGGCCAATGTGCGGCGGCGGATCTCTACCGCCTCCTCCAGACGCCCGTCCCAGATGGCCAAGATGGCATCATTCACCATCGACAGGATAAGCAGGTTCGGCTGTCCGCTGCGCTCGGCCAGTGTCCGCATCTCAGCTATGATGTCTTCAGCGCGGCGGCGCTGGCCCAATTGCACGAACGTGTGCACCATACTCCACAGTGCCCAGGTAAGTATAAATAAGTTCACGCCATGCCGGGACTGCTCCGCCAGCTCCTCTGCCAGGCGCAGCCGCTCTTCGTCATGCTGTGGCGCTCCTGCGCCGAAGACCCATAACCCGGCTATCCACCAGTACGTGTCGGGGTCTCCCAGACGACGGGCCAGGTCCAGGGCTCGGCTGATGAGAACAACTCCTTCTGACGAGAAGCTTTCTCCAGACCGTTTCACAAAGCCCAGCATGGCATCCGCCGAGGCACGCTCCACCGTCTCTGGTTCGGCGTAGCGGTCAGCTCGAGCGGCCCACTGTGCCGCCTCGGGAGAAACCATCAATGTCATTCCATAGACTGTTAGTCCCTGCATCGCCAGCAGGCAAGCCCGGGAAGCCCGCGTGTTGTCAGCGATGGCCTCAGCCAGGGCTAGCGCCTGGGGCGCCTCGGTGGCGATAATGCGTTGATGCTCGCCGGCGAGGATTAAGGCATCGCCCAGAGCCAGGAGCAGGTCACACCGCTTGGCCTTGTCCTCCGGGTCCAGCACCTCTTGGACCTTGAGTGCCCGCTCCAGCAGCCGTACCGCCTCGCCATAGGCATAAACATCCGTGGCTCTCTTGGCCGCCATCTTGCCGTATTCAACCGCCTTCGTAAGGTCGGCCGGGTCGGTGGAATGGGAGAAATGCTCGGCCAACTCGGTGGCGTGTCCCTCGAGGCGCTTGGCGTACAAGGTTTCGAGGGAGCGTGCTACCTGCTGGTGCAACTTAAGACGCTGCGGGGCAATCATCTCCTCGTACAGTGTCTGGCGGAAGAAGGCGTGCGTGAAGCGGTAGCGTACTAAGCCCACCTGGGAGTGCTCTTCCAGTACGGAAAGTCGGACAGCCTCCTTGAGGGCGTTGATAAAGACATCTTCATTTATACCAGTGATGGCCTTCAGAGTTTCCAGGGCGAACTCCCGGCCGATAACGGAGGCCACGGAAAGGAGCTTATTATACTCCGGACTGAGCAGGGACAGGCGCTTGCCGATGACATCTCGTAGCCCTTCGGGGATGCTCATCTCCAGCGGGGTATCTTTTGTCGGCCGCCAGCGTCCCTCTTTCCGGGTGATGAGTCCCTCCTCGGCGAGATACCGTATCACCTCCTGCACAAAGAGGGGATTTCCTTCCGTCTGGCGGTGCACCGCCTCGGCGAGTCCCCAGGGGACACTTTCCCGCGTAATGCTCTCCAGCATGCGACGGACCTCATCGGCATTAAGGCCGCGCAGGAGGACGCGGCCGTAAGTAGAGACACGCCTCAGCTCGGCCAGCGCCGCCGATAACGGATGGCTGCGATCCACCTCCACATCGCGGTATGTACCTATTATCAGTAGTCTGGCACCAGCAAGATTACGACAGACATGGGTCAGCATTTCCAGGGTACCCTTATCGGCATCGTGGAGGTCTTCCAGGACAACCATCATCGGCTGGACATTGGCGGCGTTACTTAGGAAGGCGGTGACCGCCTGCAGCAGCCGGTATCTTTCCTCTTCGGGGTCCTTCTGGGGTCTGAGTTTTATCTTGAGCCGTTCCCTTATCTCGGAGATGATGCGCGCCACATCGGAAGCACCAGTGCCCAGCTCTTCCCGCAGGTCTTTGACCTCGCGGCTGAGCACATAGGAGCGCAGCGCCTCGACGAAGGCCAAGTAGGGCAGCGATAGCGAGCCTGCCTCGTAGCAGTGACCGACCAGCGTCCGCCCGCCGCGCAGGGTGACATAGGTTGATAGCTGTTCACATAAGGCAGTCTTGCCGATGCCCGGCTCGCCCATCACCATCATCAAGGCACCCTGCCCTGAAATAGCCCCGTCGAAGGCCGACTTAAGCTGTTTTAACTCTGGCTCGCGGCCGACGAATACCCTCCGGTAGAGGGGATTTTCAGCGGGGGCTTCCCGCGATGGCTCTTTTATCTTATCTGTCTCGATCGCTTCCAGGGCCTGGAGGACAACCGCGGCTGATTCCGGCCGTTTCTCAGGGTCTTTCTCCAGTAATTGCAGAATGAGCGTCTCCAGGGCCGGGGGCAGGTCGGCCCGGTGCCAGGTGGGTGATACTGGCGGCGTGTTGATATGCTGACCGATGATGGCGACGGAGTCATCCCCCACGAAGGGCGGACGCCCTGTCACCATTTCATATAGCATTGCCCCCAGGGAATAGAGGTCGGCTTTGGCCGTCACCTTACCGCCCATTGCCTGCTCCGGCGGCATATAGGTCACCGTACCCACCATCATGCCGGATTGCGTCAAACGTGAGAGGTCCACTGCCAGAGCCAGACCGAAGTCGCCTATCTTGGGGGTGCCGTCGGCACTAATCCAGACATTGCCGGGTTTTATATCGCGGTGGATAATCCCTTTGCCGTGAGCATACTCCAGGCCGCGGCAGATGGCCTTGGCAATACCGACTGCCTGCTCGATGGGGAGGCGGCGCTCCGGGGCTTTCTCAATCAAGCCTTCGACATCACCACCAGGCATGACAGGGATAACAATGTAGGGCTGTCCTTCATAGTCCCCCAGATCATGGATGGTAACAATGTTGGGGTGGTCGCCGAGTCGCCCCATCGCCCGTGCTTCGCGGGTGACGCGGATTCGGGCGGCGTCATCCAGTTTCTCGGTCTTGATGAGGGCAAAGGCAACATCACGGTCAAGGAGCGTGTCATGGGCGAGGTAGACTTTCTTCTTGCCCCCCTCCCCGAGGAATTTCTTCACCTGGTAACGGCCATTGGCAAAGGAGGTGGGCATGGGCGAGGGTGGGAGTGTTTTAGGTGCTGGCCCAACTAGAGGATGGCCACATTTATCGCAGAATTTGTTACCTTGAGGATTCGCATGTCCGCATTGAGGGCAAGTTTTCTCGGCAATGAATGACTGACCACACCCTCCGCAGAACCCTGCTCCTTCGCGGTTCTCGTATCCACATTTCGGGCACTTCATCAGCAATACTCTTCCACCGAGCTACAGTCTATGACCGCCGGGCAGGAATGTCAAGCACTTCACATGTGAGTCCTTCTTGGATAGGAGGTATCATTCTAGTGTCTTGATAATAGCTATCCATGTGTTGATCTTATCCCGAAATCGGCTCGGGTGCGAAGAAAGCGGGCTATATCCTCTCGGTTTATTATTCCAATGACTTTCCCGCCTTCCATTACCGGAATGTGATTGGTACTTTCCCCATTCATTTCTTGGAGCACACTCAAGATATCCTGGTCAGCATAAGCTACTTTTAATTTGTCTGTCGGCGTCATGATATCCTGCACAGTGGTAATTGCCCAGCGGGTGCGGGGGACTTTCTTTATCTGCTGCAGGGTGACCATGCCTTCTAACTCAGTTCCCCAGCTTATCAGGAAGCAACTTCGCCCTGTGGGCAATATATATTGCTGAACCAGCTCCATTAAGTTCAGGTGGGGAGGGATTAAGGGACAATCATAGTCCGTAACCTGGCGTGCTGTGATACCAATAAGGGCATTGTGGAGTAAAACCTGCTGATAACTAGCTCTGGCCGCATCACGGAGGAACCAGCCAATTAATATGAACCATAGGCCGGTGAACCACCAGTCGCGAACGAAAACAATAAGGGCAATGCCTCCGGCGATGAAGGCATAAGCTATCCCCTGTCCTACTTTGGTAGCGAGGCGGGTTGCTCTATGGTAATCGTGAGTCCTTTGCCACACAAGGGCACGAAATATTCTGCCTCCGTCTAACGGAAAACCGGGGATTAAGTTGAATACAGCTAAAATCACATTTATCCAAGCTAGCCACCACATTGAGATGATGGCCAGGTTTTGCTGCGTTCCGGCCAGTAAAAGGTGCAATCCGTAGAAGATACCAGCCAGAGCCAGGCTGGTTAAAGGGCCAACTATAGCTATTGAGAGTTCTGCTCTGGGGTGGGTTGCTTCCTTAGTTATCTGAGAAACACCGCCGAAAACAAAGAGGGTAATCTCTTTAACCGGGATATTGTTACGAATAGCCAGGATGCTGTGGGCTAGTTCATGGGTAATGACGGAGGCAAAGAAGAGCAAACTGGTTAATATGCCCGAAATTATTCTCTGCTCTATGGGGTAACTTTGATCTAGGACGGAAAACACGAGTAAAAAGGTAACCCAGGCAAAGACAATAAACCAGGTATAATTGAGTCGCAGGGGGATCCCGAAGACCCTGCCTAAAGTTATATTACCCCGCATCATCCTTCTTGCGGCGCAGCACAACCAATAAGCTTGTAAGCTAATTTAGCCAATAGAAAGGCGCAAGAACCCGGCCCCTCCCCGGGGCAAAATTCCATTAAATCGAAGCCCACTACGTGTTTATGAAGGGCAACCGATTCTACTATATTCAGGATTTGTCGCCATGACATGCCGTCAGGCTCGGGGGTGCCTACTGCCGGCATAATGGAAGGGTCAAGAACATCTACATCTATGGTGATATAAACATCTTCGCTAAGCGAGTCCACTATCCGGTCTAGAGAAGCTGTATTCGATGCCAAATCAGACATATAAAGGGGCGTCAGCTTGTTTTGTGTTAAGAATTGTTTTTCTTCCCAGCTAAGGCTGCGCACTCCTATTTGGGAGATAGGGCAAAGCTCAAAGATGCGGCGCATAACACAAGCCTGGCTATATTTAGTCCCCAGGTATTCATCTCTAAGGTCGGCATGGGCATCCAGTTGCAACACTGAAAGTCCGGGAAATGTTTCCTTGAATGCTCGAACTGCCCCTAAAGAAAGGGAGTGTTCTCCACCAAGAAACACTACAAATTTCTCGTTTTGTATTAAGCCTTTAATCACCTGATAAACTCTGTCAATCATGTCCTGGGGGCTACTCAGTACGGGTTCTATCTCGGGCAGGGTGCAAATACCAACTTTGTATATCTCGCGGTCCAGTTCTAAATCATAAAGCTCTAAATACTGGGAGGCGTCGATAATAGCCTGTGGGCCATGGCGAGATCCGGCTCGCCATTCACTGGTGCCGTCGTAGGGGACAGGTAGAATTACAGTCTTGGCTTGCTGTAAATTTGAATAAGGTGGGGCTAATCCAGCAAAGACCCGATGTGGCAGGAATGTCCCCTCCTGCCAAGAAGCGGAGGGCTCAGGCTGACAGTCGCGGTCATTCATGGTAAATAAAACTTTGGGGGTTGGCCATCGCAGGTTCTGCTTTGGGCCATTCTCTATCAATCAGGCAGGTTCGCAATTTAACCAGCTGGAATCCCTCTCGGAAATCTTTTATTGCTTTCTCGGTATCAAAATCCTGGCAAGAGAAAATGTCTATGTTAATGTAATTCTGCTCAACAAAGGTATGGATACCAATATGACTTTCTGCTATAAAAACAAATCCTGATATTCCCCAATCCTCTAACACCGGTCCTGTGTATCTGAGCACGTATGGCGGTGAAATCCTGGTCATTCCAATCTTGGCGGGATAACTTTCCAACCACTTCCGAAGGAAATCTTCGTCCCGGAGAATTTTTTGGTTGCTGGAATAACCATCTATAATTAAGTGCATTAGATCTCCTCGAGCAACATCCTTCTTAAATCAAAAAGGGCGGCATAAACTGCCCTTTGCTTCATTCTTGAGCGATTTCCGCGGAGCATATGGGTGAAGGTTTGCTCAAATTTATCACTGCTCAGGCATATGAATGCATCGCCGGAATTTTTATCGAGGTTCATGTTACCCCCAACACCCATGCCGATATCGGTTTTCAAATTCCTGCGCGCGGTCTCAGCCATTGCCTTAGCTACCTGAGTGCTTTCCTCGCCGTATCTCTCAATAATGGAGGTATCCACGCCACAAGCCATCTTAGCCTCGTCACAGCAAGTTAGCAATCCCCCCTTGAAATAAGTCCAGCTTTCCCGGCCACTGGCAATGGTGCTGCATAGAAGCCCTTCGGTGCAAGATTCCATGGTGGCTAAACTCAAGTTTTTGGCTCTGAGCAACTCCCCAATAACAGAATCCAGGGTATCATAGTCCACCCCCCAAATATAATAAGAAAGAACGTTTCGAATTTGTTCTTCGCTTTGGGAAATAAGGCGTTGAGCTTCTGTTTCCCCCTTTGCTTTGGCTGTAATACGCAGGTAAACACCATCTGGCTTGATATACGTAGCTAAAGTAGGGTTGGATAGTTTGGAAACATGGGCTACCAATTCATCTACCTTAGCTTCGGCTAGCCGAAAAGTCTTAATTATCCTGGATAGGATGACCTCTCCAGTTACTCTTTGTTTCAGTTTGGGCAAAATGCCTTCCTGCCACATCAATTTCATCTCATCGGGCGGCCCGGGTAGGGCTATAATTATGTGGTCGTCTTTCTCAACCCACCAACCAGGCGCTGTGCCCATACGATTGGGAATTATTTGAGCCGAAGGGATGATAGTTGCCTGTTTTATATTGCTTTGTGGTATTTCCCTAAGATAGCGTCTGAACAAATCTTGCAATTCTTGCCATAACCTCTCATCGACTTTCAGTTCCTCATTCACTAGCTTGCCAATGGCCTCTCGGGTTATATCATCTTGAGTAGGTCCCAATCCACCTGTGGTGATAATAAGGTCTGCCCTCTTCCAAGCTTGTTTTAAGGTATCAACCAACCTTTCCTGATTATCGCCTACCGCAGAGATAAAATATAAGTCGATTCCCAGCAAAGGTAATTGATTGGCTAAAAAAGAAGAATCAATATCAATTATATTGCCCAGTAAAATTTCTGTGCCAACGGGTATTATCTCTGCCTTCATTTTAAAATATTAGCTGCGAGCCCTTCGCTTCCCGTCATTCTGACCCTAAACGCAGTGAAGGGGAAGAATCTTGCGTCGCTCGGAATGGGCTCAGCGAAGCAATCGCAGTTAGCATTTACTTACCGAGATGCCTAGATAACTTTCTACTATTGCCATAGCGCAATATTTGCCACACATACTGCAAGTCGCTCCGCTAGCAGGTATCTTACTATGGACCTGCTGTGAAAGTTCTGGGTCTAGAGATAGTTTAGCTTGAGTTTTCCAGTCAAGAGCCTTGCGAGCTTTGGACATTTGTTCATCCCACTCTTTGGCACCTTTTACGCCCTTAACAATATCGGCAGCATGAGCAGCTATACGAGAGGCGATTACCCCTTCTTTAACATCCTCTATACTGGGAAGGGAAAGGTGTTCAGTGGGGGTAACATAGCACAAAAAGTCTGCGCCAGCAGCAGCGGCAATTGCTCCCCCAATAGCAGCAGTTATATGGTCATAGCCAGCACCTATATCAGTCACTAAAGGCCCAAGGACGTAGAAAGGCGCCCCGCGGCAGAGGCTCTTTTCCAATTGAACATTAGTGGCGATTTGGTTCAATGGCAGATGCCCTGGACCTTCTATCATAGCTTGAACGCCAGCTTCCCTGGAGCAGTCTACTAATTCACCAAGGATAATTAGCTCTTCGATTTGAGCCCGGTCGGTGGCATCAGCTAAACATCCGGGACGCAAGCCATCGCCCAAACTTAAAGTGAAATCGTATTCAAGAGCCAAGTCCAGCAGGCGGTCATAATATTGATATAGAGGATTTTCCTTATCATTGTGGAGCATCCAACCGATGAGAAAAGCTCCTCCTCGAGACACTATGTCAGTCGTCCTACCCTGTTTTTTAAGTCTGGCTAGAGATGCCTGGGTCACTCCGCAATGGACAGTCATAAAATCGACACCGTCTTTGGCATGTTCTTCAATTACAGCGAAAATCTCGTCCACACTCATGTTTACGATGGCTCCACGATTCTCAATGGCTTCAATACCTGCCTGATAGATGGGCACCGTCCCCACCGGCACGGTGCTAGCATTCATGATAGCCCGCCTGATAGCCGAAATATCGCCTCCAGTGCTAAGGTCCATTGCAGTATCGGCACCAAGGGCGATGGCGCTCTGTAATTTCCTTAATTCCGTGTTCAAATTGCAAAAATCTGAGGATGTGCCTATGTTAGCATTGACCTTGGTCCTCAGACCTTTGCCTATGCCGCAGGGGATTAAATTTGTGTGATTAACGTTGGCAGGGATTATGATTTCACCCTCAGCCAAGCCTCGGATGATAAAATCCGTCTCCACTCCTTCCTTTTCGGCTACGTGCTTTATCTGAGGTGAAACAGTGCCCTTTCGCGCTAACTCCAGTTGGGTCATCTTCCTAAAAACCTCGCATAAGTTGCAGTAAAACTAAAGTATAAAATAGAGCGATTATCAATGCAAACGCAACCCCGACCATAAAAAGGCAAGCAAAAGTGAAGAACCTGGATACAAATTCAAGACAAAGCCCTTAAGGTTTCCTTCTGGATTTTGAACAATTTATCTATCCCTTGCTGGGCTAAAGAAAGTAAGGCATCGGCGGTTTCTTTGGAGAAAGGTTTGCCCTCGGCAGTTCCCTGAATTTCCACAAACTCATTTTTGTCGGTCATGACCACATTGAAATCAACTTCAGCTTGGTAATCTTCTTCATAGCAAAGGTCAAGTAGCATATTGCCATTCACAATGCCCACACTGGTGGCCGCTATCATTTTATTTAATGGCATAAATGGCAAAACGCCTTGTTTTCTTAAGTTATGGAAAGCGTGATAAAGAGCGACATATCCACCTGTGATAGCTGCTGTTCTGGTGCCGCCATCTGCTTGCAATACATCACAATCTACTACAAATGTCCGTTCATCCAGAATGGCTAAGTTAGCCGCTGCTCTTAAGCTGCGGCCGATAAGGCGTTGGATTTCTTGGCTTCTTCCCTCCGCTCTGTTGCGCGGTGTACGAGTAACTGTTGAGCGGGGCAACATAGCATACTCCGCAGTAATCCAGCCTTGGCCACTGCCTTTAAGAAAAATGGGTACTCTTTCTTCCAGGCTTACGGAGCACAGCACTCTTGTTTGCCCCAATTCAATTAAAGCTGAACCCTCGGCAAAACTCTGGTACCCCAAAATTATGCGCACGGGGCGAAGCTCATTGTCAGTTCGGTTATCTATTCTTGGCATATTAGAAAAAGTATAGCAAACTATTTAGCAATCTGCTTGTCCATTTTGAGCTGTTATTTACCACTGCCCTCTTTTTTGATAGGTCTCGATAAATTTTTCGATAGAGCGGTCATAAGTCCTCTCCACATCGTCGGGGAAAAAGCAGGCTGGCAGCTCGCCTGACTGCCAATGGTATCTTATACATTCGCAACAAATGCCCTTCCTGCTGCATGGCTCATAGGTGCAGTTACATTTTTTCCTATTTTGCTCCGCGGTGCACTCTCTCATATTCGCTCTCCTCTGATCATCATTTAGCTGAATGCTTGTCTGCTCACAAGCTGGAATGATATTATGTTATAGCATAAAAACACAAAGCTGCGCCACTTTTCAAAACATATGCTATTATATGCTAGAATAGGTGTAGCGGAAAGGAAAGCAACAGGTTGCAATTATTATTCGATGCTTATCTTGATATTGAGACCACAGGCTTGTGCTCGTTTTATGATGAAATAACCGTTATTGGTGTTTGTTTAGCCGATGACAGTGGGAACAGATTAGTTCAACTCGTTGGAGGTGATGTAACCAGGGCTAACTTGCTCAGAACCTTGCGTTGTGTGGATACAATCTATACATATAATGGCAGCCGCTTTGACATTCCTTTTATCAATTCCCGTCTGAGGGTAAACCTGAGAGAGCATTTTCATCACCATGACCTGATGCATGATTGCTGGAGAAACAATTTATATGGTGGCTTCAAGGCGGTAGAGCGGCAATTAGGGATTCCTCGGCGGCTACGGGGTGTTGGTGGAGCTGAGGCGGTGATACTTTGGTGGAGATATCAGATTCACCGTGACAGAAAGGCGTTGGATTTGTTGCTGGAATACAACAAGGAAGACGTGGTTAATCTGATAGCATTGAGGGGAAAGCTAGAAAGGTTTTCAAAATCAAGGTACTGTTATTAGTCTGAGATATCTCCTGTTGGTCTCAACTGAACAGGAGTCCAAGCAAATACTCTGCGAGTCGCGACAATCGCTGCACAATATCGCCCACAATGGTTGTCATCTTAGTTAGTGTCCAAACGTTCGCTTGATCTTCGCTCCATGAAAAAGATTCATCATCATCATAGTAATAGAGGTCGTTGAAGGCTGCCGTAATTTCATATTCGTCTAGTTCAGAATCAGGATTTGCCGTGGGAAGCCCGAACCAGGAATGCCAGGAAGAGGGTTGAGCAGTCGCTTGGGACTCTATCCTCCGCCACTCCCCGTCGTTATACCAATCCTCTATCAGGAAGGCATGTCCAGGTTCCTGACTACCATCATCAACACCAAGGGCGACATATACCTGCTCCGCATCAATGCCATAGGCTCTAAGGAGGGAGCACAATAAAACAGAAAAGTCCTCGCAATCCCCGGTGCTGTAAGACAGGGTTTCCTCGGGTGTTTGCCAGTAGTCCTCACCCCATCGCTCTTCATCAGATTTATAATCTATATTACTAGCGACCCAGTCTCGGATATCATCAAAGCCAGCTTGAGAAGGTTCGTATGGGGGGTCACCGAGGATACCTTGCAAAGTTCCCATAACCCATGGACATTCGGGCGTGATGTAAGACTGAAATTCAGACCCTGCAGTCGGAAGCTCATGACCAGTAGTCGGGTTCTCGCGGTAAAATATGAAGCTGACGCAACTCAACCCAGACACAATGAGCAAGCCAAGCGCAGCTCCACAGGCGAGAAGGATTAGGAAGCGCTTTTTCATACACAGGCCCCCGGTCATTTTAAGTAATAATTTAGTTTTTCCAAAACCCGAATACACTTTGCCACTCAAACAGACATAAGTCCTACTGCCGGGCTTGGAAATATTACTTTCTCTTGACCGCTGACTTCACCGACTCTTCAATGTCTCTGGCGGTCAATCCGTATCTTTGAAGCAGTTCCTCAGCTTTACCTGAAGAAGCATACCTGTCACCGAGGTTGACGAATTCCATAGGCACTGGCTTCTCTTTAGCTACTATCTGAGCAACTCGGCTGCCTAGACCACCCTGAGCTAAATGCTCTTCAGCGACGACGATTGCCCCTGTCTCTGAAGCTGCTTTGACTATGGCTGCTTCATCCAGAGGTTTGAGAGTATGCATGTTGATTATCCGACAATCTATATCTTGCTTTGCTAAGCTATCTGCCGCCTCCAGAGCCTTAGCGACCATGATGCCTACGGCTATAATCGTTGCATCCTTGCCTTGTCGCATGGTTACTGCCTTACCTAATGTGAAGTGATAGCCTTCGGGGTAAACAATCGGTGTCTTAGGGCGACTTAGCCTGATGTAGAAAGGTCCATAGTCACTTGCCGCCGCTCTTATTGCCCCAGCAGTCTCTATCGCGTCTGCGGGGACGACCACGGTGAAGCTAGGAAGAGCACAACACAAGGCTAGATCTTCAATTGCCTGATGTGAAATGCCATCCTCCCCTACGCTGATGCCGCCATGAGTAGCTACGATTTTAGCATTTAGATTCGGCTGGGAAAGGCAGAGTCTCAACTGGTCAAAACAGCGACAGACGACAAAAACAACGAAAGTGGTGGCAAAGACAGTTTTGCCCGAAGCAGCTAGGCCAGCAGCTATGCCTATCATGTTCTGCTCTTCCAGACCACAGTCGAAGAAACGCTCAGGAAACTCCCGGGCAAAGAAATTGGTCATCGTTGAGGGAGACACATCGGCGTCTAGAACAACGATATTGGGATTTTCCCTGCCCAGCTCGACCAAGGTCTTGCCGTAGGTTTCCCGAGTAGATGCTTCAGCCATGCTTACTCTAACTCCTTTAGTGCCCTTTCGGCTTCTTCCCACGTAGGTGCCTTGCCGTGAAATGCCACATTGTTTTCCATGAAGCTAACCCCTTTGCCTTTGATGGTGCGGGCGATGATGACAGTGGGTTTGCCTTTTATTTTTTCAGCCCCTTGGCAAGCGGGCAGGATTTGGTCAAGGTCATGTCCGTCTATATCAATAGTATGCCAGCCAAAGGCTTGCCATTTCTGAATAAAAGGCTCAAGGTTCATGATGTCGCGAGTCCATCCGCTGAGCTGCATACCATTGCAGTCAACTATGGTCGTCAGGTTATCTACTTTGAAGTGGGCCGCTGAAAGGGCCGCCTCCCAAGTTTGCCCTTCCTCACATTCTCCATCGCTAAGAAGAACATAGGTCCGGTAAGTTTTGGAATCCAGCCTGGCGGCCAGGGCGACGCCAATGGCAAAGGATAGACCCATACCTAAAGAACCAGCTGACATTTCTACCCCGGGAGTGGACTTCCTATCAGTGTGTCCCTGGAGGCGGCTATCCAATTTTCTCAATGTTGCTAGCTCTGCCACGGAAAAGTAGCCAGCTTCAGCTAGGGCAGCGTATAAGATTGGGGCAGCATGTCCCTTGCTCAATATAAATCGGTCACGGTCTGACCACTGGGGATTTTTGGGGTTATAGCGCAAAACTTTAAAATAAAGGACAGTGATAATATCAGCTGCTGATAAAGAGCCGCCAGGATGCCCACTGCCTGCTGTAGCTATCATGGTGATTACGTGACGGCGCAGTTTCCTAGCCATTTCCTTGAGCTCTGCCGTGGACAGGTTGAATTTGTTACTGAGAGAGGTGCTTTCGGGGGATCCTTCGCTGTGATTTGGCATTGGTCAAGGATTACATTGTAACTCAGAATGGCTTACAATGTCTATGGTGGGCGGGCTATCCTAAGACCAAAAGGGAGCATATTTTATATTGAGGGTATGAGGAGGCTCTTTAATTGAGTCAAATCGCTAAGAGATTCCTGATGGTTTCTCCCCGACCTGTCAAGATAGAGAGCATTTATGCCAGTCTGTCGGGCATTGAGAAAATCAAATTGCCAGTTATCACCCACATGGGTGACCTGACTCGGCTCGACGCCCATCTCTTCACATATCCTGAGGTAAAAATCAGGTCTTTTTAATTGCCTATAATGTGAAACGGAAGAAAAAATTCGAACAAAATAAGGTTTGATATCGCGCAATAAGACATGCAGTAGCTCCAGTGGTGTGCCTGAGGCAACAATTAACTTATATTCATTGGCTAAGGAAGAAAGGACCTCAGTTATCTCAGGATAATAGGCTATCTTACCCAGGCAGCTCTGTATCACTGGCTCAGAAGGACCCAAGCCGAGATAGCTAAACCAGTATTCGATGTCATACCACTCAAGCCTCTGGTCGCCGATCCTGCTATACTCCTCAGCGATATGCCTCTTGGCTTGAGCAAGGTCAAGTCCTTTTTTCTGAGCATAAAGCGCAGGGATAGCCTCATGCCAGATAGCCTCGCTGAAATCAGGTGTTACCACTGTTCCCTCAGCATCAAAAGAGATTAATTCAATTTGCTTCATTTGAAATAATGATATTATCATGGTAAGGAAGCGAAAGTCCATTTGTCTATTCCCTTTCAGCACGCTAAAATACGCAGAATGCTAAGTTACTCAGTCACAGAGAAGCTGGGCCATACCTTTGAGCTAGGTCCTATAAGACCTCCTAGTGAAGCTTATTCCTTGCTGATAAGGGCGACCAGAAATTGTCCCTGGAATAGATGCCAGTTCTGCCCTGTATACAAAGGCAGTAAGTTCGGACTGAGGCCAGTAAACGAAATTATAAAAGATATTGAGGCGGTTAAGGCTATCAGCGAGGGTGTAAAAGAAATAGCCTGGAAGATGGGTTATGGCAACACAGTGAGAGAGGTGGCGGCAATGCTCTCTAACCAACTTCAATATGGACAATGTGTGCATAATGTTGCCCTCTGGCTTGGGACAGGAGGCAAGTCAGCCTTCCTCCAGGATTCCAATACCTTAATCATGCGCACCCCTGAGCTAACTCAGGTGATTACCTTCCTGAGAAAAACCTTCTCCAGCTTGAATAGAGTAACTACATATGCTCGGTCCCATACGGCAGCCAGAAAGCCGTTAGCGGAGTTAAAGGAACTCAAGGATGCCGGGCTAGATAGGATTCACATCGGATTGGAGACTGGCTACGACCCTTTGCTGGCTTATATGGAAAAAGGATGCACCGCTAAGAACCACATTGATGGTGGAAAGAAGGTGAAAGAAGCAGGCATTTCTCTGTGTGAATATGTTATGCCTGGTCTTGGGGGCAAGAAAATGTCTCAAGAGCATGCCCGGGAAACAGCTAAGGTGTTAAACGAGATTGACCCTGATTATATCAGGCTGCGCAGCCTCCATGTCTCTCCGACTATGCCGTTGTGGGCCAGGTTGCAAGACGGAGATTTTGAACTGCAAACAGAAGACGAAGTAGTAAAGGAAATAGCTATTTTCATCGAAAACTTGCAAGTTACCAGCTATCTTAAGAGTGACCATATACTTAACTTGTTGATGGAAGTCGAGGGCAAAATGCTTGAGGACAAAGGAAAATGCCTCAATATCATAAATAAGTATTTATCTTTGCCAGATGAGGAAAGGCTCAATTTCAAAGTTGGCAGGCGGACTGGTTTGTACAATAGGCTAGCTGACCTCAGTGATAGCTACAAACATGATAAAATAGAACAGGCTATAAAAAGCCTCAGAGCACAGGGTAGCAATGTTGAGGAGGCGACATTCAGGCTGAAGAATAGCTTTATTTAAGGGGATAATCGTGGCAAAGGGATTTGTAAATCTAAATCGTTTCAAGCATGGCCGGGCCATAAAGCAGGACAGCAAACAAAAAGCCGATTTACAAAGTAAGAAGAAATCAGAGAGAGGGAACGTTAAATTTCGTGGCTAAAATAGACGAGCTCACCTACGGCTCTATAATAGTTGAAGGCAAGAAATACCGCAGGGATGTGCTGACTTTTTGCCAATGGCATGGTAAAGAGGCGGAAAGCCGGGCTCAGGAGAAAAATCTAAGCTTACTGGTTCAGCCATTCTATGATGCCGTAGCCAGGCTAAATGAGCTTGCCGAACAGAAGAAGAAGGTTGCTGACTTGATTCACATAACCTGCTAATGCATAGATTTATCTCAGCCTGGTTTCTTTGTAATGGTAGCGCGCTCAGATGTGCTTCTGGTATTTTCCTTGACATCCATAAATAATTTAAGAAGTTCCCTGGCCGCAAGCAGTAGTAGCCATGCCAGGAATGAGCCAATTATTCCTAGTACAGTCCGCAACCCACCTTCAATTTCTCCCGTGGTAATTCCCCAAATAATCGAACCAATAACGCCAACTATTAATACTATCCATGCTATGACCCTCAAAGCACTAGTCGCATATCTTATATAATAATACTCCCCTATCTTGTTTGCCTTCTGCCCCCTCTGCAGAATATCGTCTGTTTTCTTCCCGGGACTCAGTAGCCGCCGTTTTGGAATGAGCTTGCCGAACAAGGAAAAGATTACTGCCTTCATTAACATAACCACCTAAGGCATAAATTTATCTCAGATTGATTTCTTTGTAATGGTAATGCTCTCAGCCGTGTTTCTGGTGTTCTCTTCCACGTCCATAAACAGGTAAAGGAGTTCCCTTGCGGCAAGCAAGAATACCCAGGTCAAGAAGGATAAAATTATTCCCCCAAAAACAAAGAAAACACCTGCAACTACAGCTGCAACTCCACCTACAGCTCCATTCTCAGCGCTACCCGTTATAATCCCGTAAACAATTGAACCAATAACGCCAGCCACCAGTACTATCCACGCCACGACTCTCAAAACCTTGGCTGCAAAGGGCAGAAAACTATACTTCTTTTCCATCTTGCCTCCTTTTTGCTTTAAAGTTTTTCAAACAATATCTTGTAGTTGCCTGGCTCATCAGGCACAATCACCTCATAACTTGCAGAACCTTGGACTTTACTCAAATTCCCCCTTCCCCAAGCTGACAAATATAATGGCGAGTATCCCGAGAATCGCCCAGGGACCAAGTAGTGCACAGATAGACCCGGCAAGCGCCAGTCCCCAAACCCTTCTTTTCAAGGCGTAGCTACCACCCACTATAGCAATTATCCCTAATACAATTATGGGAACAGCAATAGCGCTAAACCATGGCATCCCAAAGAACCATCCGATGCCACCGACTACAGCAACCACTATACCAGTGATCACACCAATGGCTCCTGCAATAATACATAGTATGCCCGCAGTTGTCGGCTTCCAAGTTCTCTCCATGTCTTGCCTGCCTTTCTATATCTTCTACATAACGATATAGCTAGAAGCTCTCATTGTCAATACCCCAAAACCTCAATCACCGCTACGGCAGCGGGTTTGCCTGCCGTAACCCATCCCGGCGCTGCACCCACCATACCCTTGCCTCGTCAGCAATAGTAAACCGTCACAACACTCCAGGCAACCATTCAAAGAGCTTATCAAGGCATGCACCAAGGCATAAGTTCCCAGTGCATGCATACCACGCCCACCTTGAATAGAATGAACATGATTGCCCCGATTATCACAGATATTCCCAGGCTAATAAGAAACATCCGCCACCACAATCCCCAAGCTAATTTCCAGGTTGGCTTTACCTCGTTATCCATCTGCTATTTCTCCTTTCTTTGTTTTTTCCAGGTTCCAAGCTTCTAAATTGATTCAATAGCTTCTGCGGCCCCTTCGATTCATTATAATTATAGCTATTACTTGATGTCAATACAGTTAAGGGGATTGTTTATTAAATCGCTCGTTGTGAGCTTATCGAACCATGAGCGGCACTCGAGAGCAGACTAGTTTGACCTTCCACTTTGCTCAGGTGGATGAGTTACTAACCAGTCCTCTGAAGGCTCCCATGTAGCTCAGCCAAGCTCCTTAACCATATAAGCGCCTTCCAGACCATAACCAAGCGAGCGATAATACTCCCTGGCACCGACACCACTAAGCACCGATAATTTGTCAGCCTTAAATTCCTCCCTGGCGATTCTCTCTGCCTCTCGAAGTAACCTTTCACCGAGACCTCGATGTTGAGCGGCTCGCTCCAGCCTCCCCCCCAGGGGAACTTCAGGACCGAAAATGTGTAGCTCCCTTACTACCGCTTTTCCCTCATTTATTCTCAACCTCAGCAAGCCAAACAAGGTTTCATGCTCATCCTCGTAGGAAAGGAAGACCTCCCTCCCCCCCAAAGTTTCATAATTAATCCTGGTTAACCAAGGCTCGCCAATTGCCCAGCCATCCCTCAGGCGATGCCCATATTCCCGACAACGAATGCAGCTACAGCGAAGACCTACTTGCCCCATCTTCTTTCTAATAGTTCCTCTGAGCGCTAAGTCTCTGCTGCCGGCAATGATAAATTTGCTGGGAATATCCCGCATCAACCTCGAAATCCTTACATATTTGGGAATTAGAGCTTTAATAGCCATAAGCAAATCAATCATTTCCTCATCACCATAAGGCCGGTAGCGATTATCCCGATACCAACTCTCTAGTTCACTCCCCCGAACTACCAGCGTGGGGTAAAGCTTGAGCCCATCAGGTCGAAAACGCTCGTCCACAAACAATTGCCGCGATAGTTCCAGGTCATGCTCAGGTGTTGACCCTGGTAAACCAGGCATCCAATGATAGTAAACCTTAAAGCCATAATCTCGTAATAGCCTGGTCGCGGAGATAACTTCAGCTACCCCATGTCCCCTCTTTGTCAGGCAGTGAACCTCGTCGTCCAAGGTCTGTACCCCAAGCTCCACCCTCGTGGCACCAAAATCGAGCATGCTCTTTATCTCCTCCTCCCCACAAAAGTCAGGCCTGGTCTCGATGCACAATCCCACACAGCGATGCCCAGCGTTTTCATTAAACTCCCTGGCTTCCTCTATACTGCTAGAGGGGATGCCGTTCAGAGCATCATAGCAATCCTTAATAAACTGATACTGATAGTCCCGGGGATAAGACAGAAAGGTGCCCCCCATGATGAGAAGCTCTACCTTATCCTGGGCATGTCCCATTTCAGCCAATGTCCTGAGCCTGACCTCCGCCTGTTTTTTGGCGTCAAAGCCACAATTTCGAGCTCGGAGCACCGCTGGAGACTCCACGGTATAACTCTTGGGCGCCTCAGGAGAAGTGGGGCAATAAATACATTTGCCGGGGCAAGGAAATGGCTTGGCCATAACTGCCACCGGGGTTACTCCAGAGATAGTTCGAGATGCTTTTTTCATGCCATCTCCATGTCATTCGGAGCCTTTCCCATAATGTCATTGTGAGCGGAGCGAAGCAATCCCCTACCCTTCCACGAGATTGCTTCGGCTGACTTCGTCAGCCTCGCAATGATAGGACGAAAGTGTCATTCTGAGGCGAAGGCGAAGAATCTCGCCTCTCCACTCAATTCCTCTTCACTTCGTTCAGAGTCATAACTTTGGCTCAGGGTGACGGCATAGACAATTGCGACCATGAGCATTTCACTATAATATGCTAAAGTTTAGCAAAGTGTATCTATGACCACAAATAGAGAAGTTTTCGACCAAATAGCCGAAAGCTGGTATCGGGTGAGGCATTGGCCCTTATTAAAAAAAGAGTTAGAGGAGCTGGCGACAAGATGGCAAAGCGGAAAGCTGCTAAATGTGGGCTGCGCTCACGGGCCGGACTTCTTGCCTTTCAGCCAGGGCTTTGAACTCTGGGGGGTAGATTCCTCCCCTGCCATGCTCAAGCAAGCTCTGAGATATTCTGCCAAGTTTAAGTTTTATGTCAACTTAATAGCCACTGATGCCTTGTCCCTGCCCTTCCCCAATGATACCTTCGATTGGGCAATATCAGTGGCTACTTACCACCACATCAAAGGCAGAGAGGAAAGGGAAAAAGCATTCGTAGAATTAAAGCGGGTATTAAAGCCCCAGGGCGAGGCTTTTTTGACCGTGTGGAACCATGGACAACCAGGCTTCTGGCTAAAATCTAAAGAACAACAGGTCCCCTGGAGGCTAAAAGGGAAAATAGTTTACCGCTACTATCACCTTTTCTCTTATGGCGAGCTAAGAAAGCTACTAGTCAAAACTGGCTGGGAAATCGTTACTATGTCACCGGAGAAGTCCTATCACCTTCCGATAAGAAATTTCTCACGCAACATATGTGTTCTGGTAAAGAACTGCTAAATTCCAAACTCTATCAAAAATCAAGACGCAGACCTTGTTTCAGTCTAAAATTACTGATATAGACATTCCTCCTAGACCGACCTTTTTGGACTGTCACTAATTCCTTTTCAAGTTCCTGCGCCTGTCCTTCAGAAGCCTGTCGTTTCTGCATGTCCAGCTCTAGCCAGATGTCTAGGGTTATCCCCACTCCCTTCCATGTCTGGGAGGCAATATTGAATTTTCTCACCTCTTGTGCCCATATTTTTATTTTTCCGCTCTGACCAGCCAGTCTTGATCAACGTAGCAAGAGCTTATGTTGATACTCTTAAAACCGACTTCTTGAAGAATTTTTTGTAAGTCTTCTTTGCCTAAGAAGTGATATTCTTTGCCTTTCCCTTTCTCAATGATGACTTTATTTATCGTGATAACAACTAAATTTACAGGAATGAGTAAAAGAACTATGAAAATATGATAAATTTTCCTGTAAATTGGAGTGATTTTTTTAAGTGCCGTTAGATGTTCTCTTATGAGTTCTTTTTCTCCGGCGTTAGGTTTGGGGTTGGCAATAATCACTGCACCGCCCGGCTTTAAAACTCTGTAAAATTCAAAAATGACTCTATGTGGGTTTTCAAGGGCATAAAGTGTATTAGAGCAAATCACTTTATCAAAAAAATTACCGGGAAACTCCAGGTTTTTGTTTAAATCGGCAATTTGAAGCTTTACATTAGAAAAATTTTTACATCTCTTGCGAGCGCGCTTTATCATTCCCCTGCTAAAATCTAGACCTATAACGCTTATTCTTTTCCCCGTATGTTCTTCAATAACTTTTTCTATTACCAGTCCGGGTCCACAACCAGCATCTAAAATATTCTCCCGTTCTCTGATGTCTAATGTATTATTTAGGTCTTCTAAAAGGCACCCATAAGGGAACGAGTTTCTTAAAGACAAACTATAAAAATATGAATATATTTCCCAGAATGGCATTTTAAACTACAAATATTTAATCTATTTAATCAAAAATAAAAAGTCAAAGTGACGAATTAAAATGCAAGAAATGTCTCATTTTCTTCTCTTTCAGAGTAGTATGCAGACGGCAAGTATGTTAGCAATTTATGTGGCTTCCCTTAGAAGTTTGTTAACGGTGTCTTCGCCAGTTCTGCCTGAAGCCCTGAGCAATCCTAGCCAAAATTTGCATTCATTTGCCGACTTCAGTGCATAAGTGGAGAAATCGGTATAATCCTTCCTTGAGGAGGCTGCCTTAGCCTCAATTACGTTAGCGCCAATGCTGGTAGCACTTCGTAACAATTGGTCACTAATAACCCTCGAAGTTTGTTCCATTGGCAGTTACTCCATGAATCCTATTGCAGCCAGTGCAAATTCATAGACACGTTCCTTGAATCCATCTTTGAATTCTGACTGGTCATTTTGGTTTTTGCCTTCCAATTTTTGATGTTGTTTTAGGATTTCTAGCTGTACTATGGACCTGATTGTTCGCTGGATGCATCTTGACCTATCTTCACTCTCTCAGAAATACTGGCCTCGATAATACCAATGAAGATCTCCACCAACTTAGGGTCAAACTGAAGCCCGGCACCTTGCCTGAGTTCTTTTACCACCTGCTCAAGGGACAATGCAGGACGGTAAGGACGGGCAGAAGTCATAGCCTCAAAGCTATCAGCTATGGCGAGGATGCGAGCTTCTATGGGAATCTCTTCGTCTTTCAGCCCTTCAGGATAGCCACCTCCATCCCACCTCTCATGGTGATGTAAAATGCTACTTACACAGGGAACTAGATGGGGCATGTTACCGATAATATTTGCCCCTAGCCTGGGATGAGCCTTAATCGCTTCCCAATCCGCTCCACTAAGCTTCCCTTTTTTGTTAAGCACTTTATCGGGAATGCCAATTTTGCCAATATCGTGAAGCAAAGCAGCAGTGCTCACCTTAGATACCTCATCAGGCGATAGTCCAATCGCTCCCGCTAAAGCCACGGCATAAGTGTTAACTTTCTTGGAATGACCATAAGTATAGGGGTCTTTAGCTTCCACTGCCGAGACTAAGGCATAAATAACACTCAGGCTATCACTTCTGGTAGCAATCCCAGTAATTCCTCCATTGTCCGGCGGCTTAGGCAAAATCTTGGAGGAAAAGTAGATTCGATTACCTCCAGTCCGCTTGGCATAATAAAGAGCATTATCAGCCACGTTAACAAGTTCATCAGCTACCACTCCATCTGCAGGATAGCTAGCCAAACCAATGCTGCAAGTCACAGCAATTGCCTTCTTCTCCATCTCCTCGGCAATCTGCCCTCGAACTCGCTCAGCTACGACATAGGCATCATCACTGGCTGTCTGGGGCAAAATGACAACAAATTCATCGCCGCCATAGCGAAAAGCCTGGTCAACATTCCTGACAGAGCTTTTGACAATTTTCCCTATCTGGTTCAGAAGAATGTCCCCGGCGGGATGCCCATACATATCGTTATAGGTCTTAAAGTTATCCAGGTCAAGCATGAAGATGGAGAACAAATCGCCATAACGAGAATGCCGGGAAACCTCATCTTTGAGTCGTTCTTCAAAATGACGTCGATTAAATAGCCCGGTAAGCACATCAATACGAGACCTTTGTTCCAATTGGGCATAAAGTTGAGCATTCTCAACGGGCGCAGCAATCTGCAAAGCCACCTTTTCCAGAAGTTGTATTTGCCTACGGTTGTAAGCGTTAGGTTTGCGACTGGCCAAAATCAGGCTGCCAATAACATGGTCTGTGATACTCAAGGGCAGGTAAACAACAGAACAAATCTCTTGCTTTAAGTGACTCTCCCATGTCCAGAATCTGTGATGTCGTTTCAGATCAGGTTCATATATGGCCTGCTTCTCCCGGCATGCCAACTCCGTAGCCGTCCCTTCAAGCGGTATCCTTTCTTCTGGCTTCCAAGCAGAACCTATTGTGCTGGATAGAGCTAGAAAATAAAGCTCGTTTCCATCAATTAAAGCAATTGTTGCCCAATCAATATCCACCACTTTCTTTAGTTCCTGTGCGAAACCTTCAAATATCATCTGAATGCTCATGCTGGAGGTTATGATTGAGGTTAAACGATTAACCAGGCTTGTTTCTTCGTCTTGTTCCCTCAATTGCTCATGGGAATACTCTTTTTCCATGCTCGCTGCCACCTTGGCGGTGATAAACTCCAATAAATCAATATCCTCAACGGCGTAAAGCTTTCCATCTCGCCTCTCACTTATTGCCAGAACAGCCACAAGCTCCCCTTTGTTCATTAAGGGAACGAACATCTCTACTCCTGCCAATTTGATTTCCTCTCTCTCCTCTTGCCATATAGATTGGAATTCAGGAAAGATAGCGAGGTTCCTTTCCGGCAATACGGTGCTTTCGTGCTCCAGCCAGGTCATAACAGGACTATCCTGCCTTAATTTCAACTCCCCCATAGGATTATCCTCTACCGGAGGGTAGATAAATTGGGCGCTAAAACCTCCATTTCCAGCCTCGGGCAAAAGCAGACAAGCTCTCCGACAATCAAGAGACTGAGCAAGCAGTGATATGAATTCGCTGCCCAACTGCTCCAGTGTGAGAACATCGTGTATTCTGGCGATAAAGTTAGATAACTGCTTGCGATAGGAATATCTTGCCCCGATAAAGGCTTCCTCCACCTTCCTTTGCCAAAGGTCACGCACCTTGTGAACAAGAAACAGGATAGCTGGAATTCCCAGGCCAATGGTTACCGCTAAAGAGGCAAGGTTAAGCTCAAAGCCGACGAACCGGTGAGCGAGGTTGAAAAGCAGTAATACAATGCCAATACTACCGCCATAGAGGGCTACGTATATAAAGGCTTGGCGGAATACAACCCTGATATCCAGCAGACGGTAGGTCACAATAGCATAGGTTAAGACACAGGCAATTATAAGGTTACCAATATGGCTCACAGGAAATTCGCCTCCACGGGGAGTGTAAGAGCTTAATAAAAAAACTGTTAAGACGCCAATGGCAACAAGTAAATAAATTATCTGATTGCGCTCTGCCGGATGGGGTGAGAGCCTGTACTTTTTTAGCAAAGAATATACATCCTTGATGCCTACTGTGGAAAGAAAAAGTAAACCTATGGCAATGAGCCAGGGCCCATAGTTAACATTGATGCCGCTGGCAGTGACTTCAACATCCTGGGGAATGTGGCCCAATGCTGCCAGGACAATGGTGGCTACTAGGAAAATATAAGCCAGTGGTATCCTGATGCGCTTGAACTGATAAAAAGAACATACAAAGTAATGGAATTGGATCAGCAGCAAGATAGCAATACAAAGGACAATTTTAACTTCGAGCGGTTTATTGTGTATTAACAAGTCGCTCATACTGAGGAAGGTGCTGAAGCTCCAGAGTACAGCGGGAATCAGAAACAAAAGGAAAAACATATGCCTTCGTTGCCATGGCCGGTTAGATATCAAAATAACAAATAAGGGGATATAAGCAATCGTGGCAATTAAGGGAATTAGAATCTGGGCATTCATGACATTACCATTACATAGTCAAACACATAAATCCCGACACAATTTTACCTGTCATTTTGAGCCCCTCCATGAGATTGCTCCGTCCCGATAAATCGGGACTCGCAACGACGGAAGAAAGCGCCTCGCAATGACTGTTGTGTCACCATTTCTGTAAATTACTTTAATATAAAGCTATTATTGATATAAATTTGGAAACTGTCAAGAAGGACTTTAGTAATCCCCCAAAGGTACTAGATGTTCGCAGTCACGGTTCTCCCAGCATAAGGCGGGCTTGAAGATTTACCTTTATCAGTCTGGGCTGCTGGCGAAGAACCTGCGAAGGACTTGGAGCTATAAACGAAAGGCGAGGTTATAACCTCGCCTTCCTTGTCTTGGTAAGGTGCCCTGGCTTTCTCTAAACTATGCTACTGTCATCGAGCAGCTGTACGTTCGGCTTCAGTTACCGGCGCAGCTTCCACCACAACCTTAGGAGCTCTCAGCAAAGAAAGTACTTCGTCAGAGGGATTAACATGCGGCGGCTTCAGGTGACCTAAATCGGTGCCCTCAGCTTGCCGTTGAGTCATATAGCTGGAGAAGGCGCCCTGGGGAAGCAAAGTAGCTTCTACAGGCTTTAAGCCGAGCACAGTTTCCATATCACCAATAAGCCGATAGAAGTTACAACGATATTTTCTATCTAACTTCTTGAATTGCTCACGTATCGCTGCTGCCATACCTTCCTCACTGGCAATATAGCCGTCTCCAGGTTCAAGATAAACGTGCAACACAGGCTTATTATCAATTATTTCCTTACGTGCTACCCAATCTACATAAGGAATGCCGCTGTTTTCAATTGCCTCCCTGATTACTCTCTCTGTCAGCCGACCGAGGGAAGCAACGTCAACGAAGTCGTCAGCGCGGCTATGGAATACCATCTGGGGAATATCAATATTGAGTTTTTCATTTCGCAGCGAACTTATCCTGACCATATCGCCAATCCGATACCTCGTCATAATACCACCGTGAAAATTGGTGATAACTATCTCGTAATTCTCACCGGCTCTCACCTCGTCCAGCAAGATAGTCTTCGGCTGATAGGAATGGTCCAGTTGCCATTTGAAGTATTCCCTCTCGGGAATGAACTCAAAAAAGTTGAGGTTGGGGATAAAGGCCATGCCCTCATGATCCCAAGTCTGGGTAGCATAGATACCACCCTCGGTGCCAACGTATATCTCCAAAACTTCCCTCCCCCATAGTTCCTCTACTCTCTTTGCGAAGGTAGCACTGTCTGCGCCGCCACCAATAATCGCTTTGAGTGACCAGATGTCCTTGGGCAGCATGGGGCGCCCAGCTAGCTTGCTCTTGATCAATCCCGTCATCAACCGGGTAGACGACCTAGGATGAGACAATAGAAAATGGGCATCGACATCCATTATTCTCTGTTTGAACACCTCGCCGACATAGGCTAAGACAGAGGGCACACTGCCAAGAGCATCAATGCCCTGAGACAAAGCCTCCTTGAAACCAGCTTCCAGCTTCTCTTGAAATGTCGTTTCCGCTCCATTACAAGGGAAGATATCGCAGTCGAGTGCCTGCTGAGTCAAATGTGCCACGATGCCTGACCCATAATCGGGGGATCCCATGGTGGCCAAAAGCCTCAAGTGGCCCTTGACCAAAAAGTCGCCTTGACGGTTGCAAGAAGCCAGAAGTCCAACTCCACCAGTCACCCGCTCAAACTCATACAAGAACCTCTCAGATAAAGGCACCCATTTGAAGTTATACTCACCAGCCCTGCCTACGGTATGCACCCATATGGCAGGCTTGGTCGGCAATACGTCTTCCTTTTTCTCCACAAGCTCAGGTAGGTAATCAGAATAGATAGTCAATGGCACCTGCTCCCGGAATTCTTCCACCGTCTCAGGCATGGCACCACGCATCACTCTCCTGCCTAGCTCGCTGTTCTTTAATAACTCAATTTGCTCCAGAAGCAGCCTCTTCTGGATAGCCATAAACTGCTCCAAACTGAGGTTAAGAAAGCCGCAGCACATCTGCCACAGCTCCTCTTTCCTGCCCTCGCGCAATAAATCAATCGGCCTTGTCATAGCTATACACCCCACTTCCCCCTTGTCATTCAGAATGACAAGGGGGGTAATCGCTATCTTGAAGATAGTATGACAAGGTCGGGAATAACTTGGGAAGAGATTATGTTCTAGAAGATAGTTCTATTTGAAGCTGTGGAGAATGTGATTGTGGAGGAAAATGCGAGGAAAAGAGGAGGGTTTTCAGAGGTTTTTGCTATATAAGAATTATAGTATATATTCAGTCAATTAAAGAAGTGCAGCCTTAGTCCCAGCCTATAGAGTCGAAGCCATAATCTAGGGAGCTATTACAATATAGTTCTAAGACCTCGGTATCGCACCTATTATATTTGGCTTTGAGTCTGGTGGCTCTCCGGGTGGGTTCTAGCCTGCTCTCGCCTCTCAGGAAATCCAGCCTTGATAAGGTCAATGAAGACTTCCACCAGTTCAGGGTCAAACTGAGACCCGGCCCCATGGCGCAGTTCTTTTAACACTTTCTCACTGCACAAGGCAGGACGGTAGGGACGGGCAGAACTCATTGCCTCAAAGCTATCAGCTATGGCGAGAATACGAGCTTCTATGGAAATCTCTTCGCCTTTCAGTCCTTCGGGATAGCCACTACCATCCCATCTCTCGTGGTGATGCAAAATGCTACTTACACAGGGAACTAGATTAGGTACGTTACCTACGATGATTGCCCCTAATCTAGGATGGGTCTTAATCAACTCCCAATCTTCTCTATTAAGCTTTCCCTTTTTGTTAAGCACCTTATCGGGAATGCCAATCTTGCCAATGTCGTGAAGTAGGGCAGCAGTACTCACCCTGGATACCTCTTCAGGCGATAGGTCAATCGCCTCCGCCAAAGCTACAGCATAAGTATTAACCTTCCGGGAATGGCCATAGGTATAGGGATCTTTCGCCTCCACTGTGGAGACTAAGGCATAGATGGCACTCAAACCATTACGTCTGGCATAAATCCCGGCGTTGTCCTGCGGCTCGGATAGAATCTTGGACGAAAGATAGGCTCGATTACCTCCCGTGCGCTTGGCGAAATAAAGAGCAGTATCAGCCACGGTAACAAGCTCTCCGGATATCACTCCGTCTGAAGGATAGCTAGCCAAACCAATGCTACAAGTCACAGCAATCTCGCTCTTCTCCATCTCTTCGGCAATCCGCTGCCGAACTCGATCAGCCACCACCCAGGCATCGTCCATGATTGTGTGGGGTAGAATAACGACAAATTCATCGCCACCGTACCGAAAAGCCTGGTCAGCATCCCTGACAGAGCTCCTGATAATTTTGCCTATCTGATTCAGAAGAATGTCCCCAGAAGGGTGTCCATATATATCGTTATAGGTCTTGAAGTTGTCCAGGTCAAGCAGGAATATAGAGAATATATCGCCATAACGAGAATGCCGAGAAACCTCTTCTTTGAGCCGTTCTTCAAAGTGCCGTCGATTAAATAGCCCGGTAAGCTCATCGATACGAGCCCTTTGTTCCGCCTGAGCATAAAGTTGGGAATTCTCAATCGGGGTGGCAATCTGCAGAGCAACTTGCTCCAGGAGTTTTATTTGCTTGGCGGTGAAGGCGTCGGGAAGATGACTGGCTACAATCAAACTGCCAATACTCTCGTCTTTGATAGTCAAGGGCAGGTAAACGACAGACCGAATCCCTTGTTGCAAATAATGCTCACCAGACCAAAACCTTCGGTATTGTGCCAGATCAGCTTCATATAAGCTTTTCCTCTCCCGGCATACCGACTCTGTAGCTGTCCCTTCGAGCGGTATCCTCTGATCTGCCTGCCAGGGAGAACCTACGGTGCTCGACAGAGCCAGAAAATAAAGCTCCTTTTCATCAACTAAAGCAATAGTTACCCAGTCCAATTGCACTACGTTTCTTAGTTCCTGGACAAAACCTTCAAATATCGTCTCAATACTCACACTGGAAGTCACGATTGTAGCTAGACGGTTGATGAAGGCTATTTTGCTATCTTGCTCTCTTAATTGCTCGTAGATATATTCCTTTTCCATGCCCGCTGCCACCTGGGCGCAGATTGAATTCAGTAAATCAAAGTCCTCGACCGTATAGGGTTTCTCATCTCGCCTTTCACTTATTGCCAGAATACCCACTAGCTCGCCCATGTGTATCAGCGGAACAAATACCTGTACCACCGCCAATTGAATCTTCTCCCTTTCCTCCTGCCAGATAGATTTGAATTCAGGATAGATATTGATATTCCTCTCTGGCAGTAGGACTCTCTCTCGTTTTAGACAGGTCACAATAGGATTATCGGCTCTTAGTTTCAATGCACTTATAGGATTATTTTCTACAGGGGGGTAGGTAAATCGGGCAACAAAAGCGCCATCTTCGATTTGTGGCAATAGCAGACAAGCTCTGTGACAACCAATAGACTGGGAAAGCAAGGATACGAAATCGCTTCCAAACTGCTCCATGTTAGAAACGGTTTGTATGGTGGTGATAAACTGGGATAACTGCCTACGATAATGGTATCTTTCACCGATAAATGCCTCTTCCATTTTCGTTCGCCAGGGGGCACCTAGCCGATGAACAAAGATAAAGACGGCTGGAATTCCCACGGCGATGGTTATCAATAAAGAGGCAATACTAAGCTCAAAGCCGATGAATCGATAAACGAGCCAGAACACCAGTAACACTATGATGATGCCACTTCCGTAGAGGACTAAGTTAACAATGGCCCGGCGGAACACAACCCTGATATCTAGTAGCCGGTAGGCCGCGATAGCGTAGGTTAAGATGAGGGCATTAAGGAAATTGCCAATATGGCCAACAGGATATCCTTTTGCAGAGAACTGGAAAGTAATGAAGCCAAAAATGGCCAAACAGCCCAACCCCACAAACAAATATATAATTTGGTTACGCTCCTCCACATTGTCTGAGACCTTGAGCTTGCGTATAAGGTTGTATATCTCCTTGCTGGTGATAGCAAGAATGATACCAGCAATTATAATAACCCAAGGACCATAGTCAACATAGATGTTATCGGGAGTAATAGTAACACCCCGCGGAATATAATCCAGTGCCACCAGGCCAACAAACGCTGCCAGGATGATGTAGGCAAACGGCTTTCTGGCCACATCTGATTTGTAGAAAGACTGCACGAAATAACGGTATTGAATAATCATCCAGACAGCGAAAAAGAGGACGACCTCCACCAAGAGAATCTTGTGCTGCGTGAAGAGACTACTGCGGAAGAATATGTCGGTTGCGCTCCAAGCTATGGCAGGAATTAGGAAAAGAAAAAAAAGCTTTTGTTGCGGTTGCCACGGGCGGTTTGACAGTACAATGACCAGTAACGGGACATACGCGATGGTGGCAATCAAAGGAATCAAAACATGGATGTTCACAATATCACCCTCTATAACACAAGTCTATTATTAATATAAATCTGCAAGCTGTCAAGAAGGACTATCGTTCTCCCCCAAAAGTACTATGTATTCCCGGCTACGACTCTTTGAAACTAGGCGAGCCTTGAGGTTTGCCTTTGTGATTCTGAGCAATAGGCAAGATCTACGCAGGACTCAAACTGATAATTAAAAGGCCGCGGTCAAAAACTTTACCTTGGCAACGAGCCGACACTTCCTAACCTGTGCTGCTTTACTCAGGCAGTCGTGCGTTCAGCTTCTGTTGTTGGCACAGCCTCGACCTCAACCTCAACCTTAGGAACCCCAAGCAAGGAAAGAACTGTCTCCGAAGGGTTTATGTGCGGTGGCTTCAAGTGCCCCAGGGCAGCTCCGGCAGCCTGCCGTTCGTTGATATAACGGATGAAGGCACCCTGAGGAAGGAAGCTCACTTCTAAAGGTTTCAGACCGAGCACGGTCTCGGGGTCGCCATAAGCATCGTAGATATTATAGTGATATACACTGTCCAATTTTATGAGTTCGTCGTATGTTGCTGCTGCTATAGCTTGCTCGCTAGCAATGAAGTCATTCTTAGGTTCAATGTAGAGATGCAGAATAGGTCTGCCATCTTTTACTTCTTTGCGTGCTGTCCAATCGTTATAAGGAATGCCCGCGTTTTCAATTGCCTCCCAGATTATCCTTTCCGTCAGGTGACCGAAACCCGTGATATCGATGAGATCGTCAGCTCGGCTATGGAATATCATTTGAGGAATATCGATGTTGAGTTTTTCGTTTCGCAATGAGCTTATCTTTATCAGATCACCAGGCCGATACCTGGTCATAATACCACCATGAAAATTGGTGATAACTATCTCGTAAACCTTCCCAGCTTCCACCTCGTCAAGCAGAACAGTCTTCGGCTGATAAGAATGATCCAGTTGCCACTTGAACCATTCTCTTTCAGGGATAAACTCAAAGAAATTAAGACTGGGAACAAAAGTCATGCCCCCGTAATCCCAGGTTTGAGTAGCGCACATTCCCCCTTCTGAGCCGCCGTAGGCCTCTAACGGATAGCGCCCCCAGAGTTCCTTGACTCTCTTCCCGAAAATAGCACAGTCTGCACCGCCGCCGCCAATAAACTTGATAGACCATAAATCTTTGGGCAGCATAGAGCGCCGAGCCAGCTTGCTCTTGAGCAGTCCCTTAGTTACACGGAATAGAGCATTAGGATGAGACAACAGAGAGACAATCTTTATCTTCCCCGACTGCTGCTGGAGCTGCTCGCCCACGGCCACCAGGACGGAAGATAACCCACCAAATCCATCCAGCCCCCGATACAAGGCCTCCTTGAACCCAGCCTGTATTAGTTCGCGAAACGATGTCATTCTGTTGCGGTCGGAAGGTAGCAAATCGTAGTTGATCGCTTTCTGTGTCAACTGAACAGCGAGGCCGCTTCCATATTCAGGAGGGCCGACTGTGTAGAGCACCTTAAGATGTTCCTTGGCATTAGAAGTATCACCCCGCCCGTCGCACGAAGTGAAAAGAAATACACCTGTCGCTACCTTCTCATATTCATCAAGGAATTCCTGTGAAACCGGTATCCATTTAACGTCGTACTCACCGGTGTGGCCCGAAGTGCGTACCCATCTAGCAACCTTGGTTGGCAACAAATCCTCTCTCTTTTCCGCAAGCTCCGGCAAATAATCGCCATAGGTGGTTAAAGGTACCTGTTCCCGAAACTCTTCAACTGTCTCAGGTATGGCGCCACGCATCAATTTGCTACCCAGCTCGCAGTTCTTCAGCAGCTTGATTTGCTCCAATAGCAACCTCTTCTGGATAGCCATAAACTGTTCCAGGCTGAGATCTATGAAGCCGCAGCACATCTGCCAGAGATCCTCTTTCTTCCCTTGTCTCAATAAGTCAATTGGCCTTGTTATCATTATCCCTCCAGCTTTCTTCCATGTCATTCAAAATGACAAACGGAAAATCGCCATTGTGAGAGCAGTATGACAAGGCTGGGAATAACCTGGGAAGAGATTATGTTCTAGAAGATAGTTCTATTTGAAGCTGTGGGGGATGTGATTGTGGAGGGAAATGCGAGGAAAGAAAGTCAGGAGCTTTTTACCTTTGCTGAGCTACCTAGACTTTGCAGTTTCTGAGCTAATTGCTCGAATTCGTTATCGCCAGGTTGCTTGCCTAGCTCCAACCCATAGCTGATAAAGAATTCCAGGAAATTGCGCAATAGCTCTTTCGTGCCTTCCTGAAACTGGTGAAATTCTTCTCGGGTTACGTCGCCTTGCTTTTTACTTTCTTCCTTTTCCTTCAACTGAGTCTCAATAAGAAAGTTGATGAACTCAGACTGACCCATATCACCACGATTGTCGTCTACCCTTTTCACCAGCTCAGCATCTACTATTAGCATCCTTTTTTCAGACATATACCGCTCCTATCATAACACTCTCCTTAGATTTTTATGTTAAAGAAGGGGTGACCTCACTCTACTTCCAGGCACCCCTCTATAACTCCACAACATTTAAGCCTCAAGCTCCATTGCCATTATGGCCATTGTGGAACTCGAGTACTTCAATTATGCAGTTTATATTTCTGAGCAGCTCTCCCCCTTTGTCCGTTACCTGATAGGTAACTGAGGGATTTCCTACCTTCACTTTGTTAATGAACCCGTGGCTCAACAGGAAACCGAGATACTTCTGTATCTGGGCATAGCTCATATTGGCGCTATACATAATCTCCGTCTTGCCAGCGCCGTTTTCCCCAACCCTGAGCATATCAGCTATTATCTCTATATTAGACCTTCGCCGATTCATTATACTATCCCACTATGTATTACCTTTAGCCTATTACTATTATACTACCTCAATGGCGCTTGTCAAGCCCCCCAATAATTGTCAGTGCAAGGTGATATAATAGAGACTATTGACACCAGGGAGCATTACATTATACGATAAATCACTGGAGCTAAATTTAAATAACCAAGAGGGTGTTTCAATTATTAAAGATGTAAAACTTCACAAGGAGGTGGCTGATGAATAAGATCAAAGTGATGGTAATTGATGAGCAAGCATTTTTCAGAGCCGGGGTGCGTCAGACATTGTCTCAACAACCTGACCTGGAGATATTAGAATGCGACCCAACTCAGAATGCACTCGAGCTAATTGAAGCTAATCTCCCTGATGTTGCTTTGCTTGGCTCTGACCTGGCCAGCCTCAGCGGGATTGAGCTGGGTAGAAAAATTGCTCAATACTATCCAAATACTAAAGTAGTGGTGCTAAGCCCTGACCCTGATGATGAAGAGCTTTTTGAAGTCATTAAAACTGCAGCCGTAGCCTGCTTGAGTAAGAGCGCCACTGCCGACGAGCTGGCTAGCATTATAAGACGAGCCCGCAAAGGTGAATATCCCATAAATGAAAGCCTGATGACTAGGCCTAAGGTTGCCAGGCAGGTATTGAACCAATTTCGAGGTATAGGGAAAACTATGGAAGGCATAGTCGCTCCCCTTACCAAGAGGGAAACGCAGATTCTGACCTACGTTGCTGAGGGCAACTCAAATAAAGAAATAGCCCGTATCCTGGAAATCAGCGAACAAACAATTAAAAATCATGTCAGTGCCATCCTGCGTAAGCTAAATGCTAATGATAGGGCCCACGCTGTTGCTCTCGCCCTGCACAGCGGCTGGATTTCACCAGAAGCAAAACCGCGGAGGGGATTAGAAGATTTTGATGAAATTTAAATGCCGCTTTATAGGCAATAGTGTTTTGTAGAAACAGTGACACAAAAGTCATTGTGAAACACCTCCTTACAAAGGGATAAATCCCAAGCAATATCAAATGACAAAGCTCAAATGTCAAATCAAGCTCAAAACCCCAGTGACAAAAAGATGTAGTTTTGCCGTTTAGGCATTTGGATTTCAATTGCCATTGGGATTTTGTAATTTGTAATTTAGCCGATGGGATTGCCACGCTTCGCTCGCAATGACTGGTAAAACCAACAACTCTTGAAGGAGAGGGACCCCTGCTCCTTTCCAACCCCTGGGAGCCCACAAGGTATCCCCCAAAAGTCCTATTGACAAACTACTACGATGTGCTAAATTGTAGTTAGCTTGTGGAAAAGGTAGATTATTATGCCCTAGTTAACTCGGGTCAAGACATGGTTAGCAATGTTGACTTTAGCCAGGTGGAGAATTACACTTTGCCCGAATTGGAGAAAATGGATGGGAGAGTACGTCATATGAAGATTGGTCCGGAGCTAAAAGCTCAGATTAGAAAGTATCTGGAGCAGCAGGGGTATGAAGTAACCGATGGAGCCAAGCTCCTCGGGAAATCAGGGATTGAGCATACCTTTGATATGCTGGGCCAAAGAAACGATGGTCTTACTAACTACACCATTGCTATCGGCATTGCCGCTGGTGGTGATAGAGATATAGAAGTGGGCACCATTTTCAGCTTTGCCAATAAAGCCTATGATTGCGGCATCCTCGACAGGATTCTCATTGCCATCCCTGAACTCAGTCAGGAGACGAAACAGCTGGCTCACAAACAGCGAATAAAGGTTATTGATGGGGAACGAATTGAGCAACTTTTAACGCTGAAACCCACGCAGCCAGCTAAGCCCGAGGAGCCGGCCAAGGTTGAGACAAAGGAGGACCTGGTCAAATCTTTAGCCAACCGGGGCTACGGAGTAAAAGAGAAAGCCAGAATTAAAGGCCGGTCAGGAATTGAATACACCTTTGATATACTGGCTAATACTGAAAACGATCAGGTCGAGCACAGGATGGCTATAGATTTCCTCAATGGGGAGAAGGAAATTAGCCTGGAGCAGATAATGTTATTTGATACCAAGGCCTATGAGGTTGGCGTTGACGAGAAGGTCATTGTGGTATCAGTGGAGCTTAGCCCCGGGGCACAGCAATTTGCCCGGCACCAACAGATAAAAATCATTAAGTTGGGACAAAAACTAGTTTCTGAACCTGTGACTGAAGAGTTGCCTGTCCAGCCATCACAGAAGCCAGTTAAGACAGATAAGGCTCATGCCAAGCTACTGAGGCAGATGCCCCAGCCTGAGGCACTACAATTGATTCCCGAGGTGATAGCGCGGAGATACAATGTCATACCCCTGACCATATCTGGTAGGACAATGGAAGTGGCTATGGCAGACCCGACTGATATCTTTGCCCTGGAGGCTATTGCCGCCCAGAGCCGAATGAGAATTAAGCCTGTAGCCGCCACTGCCCAGGAAGTCAGGGACGCTATTGACTTCAATTATAAAGCTTATGGCGAAATTGAGACGCAGATTTCCCGCATCTCCATCCCGGATGAGGCGACTGACGAGAAGATTGCCATTACTGCTGCCACTGATACCCCTCTGGTTCAGGCTCTCAACCTTATAATTGATGAAGCAGTCAAAGCCCGGGCGTCTGATATTCATATTGAGCCAGAAGAAGAGAGAGTGCGAATACGCTACCGGATAGATGGCACTCTTCAAGATACGATGTCCCTGCCTCTAAACGTACATCGAGCACTCATTTCACGGATTAAAATCCTGGCTG
>Ga0307435_1000098_pt1 | contig 38250 bp, 34 predicted proteins | sample SalMarWE160470MG_FD_202164 | JGI IMG/M metagenome (GOLD analysis project Ga0307435, IMG submission 202164) | Salt marsh sediment microbial communities from the Plum Island Ecosystem LTER, Massachusetts, United States - WE1604-70 | ecosystem: Environmental > Aquatic > Marine > Intertidal zone >... | reverse complement strand
GTTGTTCGAAAAATACGGAAGCATCCCGATATACGGTAAAGCCGATGGCGATCGATCCAAACGAATCGTCAAAGATATGCACGATGTTTGGTTTCTCACCTGCAGGTGCGTCCGCCGCGAAAAGTAACTCAGCGTATGCCGTCCTGTCTTGAGCGCGGCGCCTCGGAGCTTGCGTGAGTTTAACCACGCGGAGCTCATACGGGCTGTACCAGCGGACGGACCCGCGTTCCAGTATCGTTTTCATGTTCCCTCCGATCTTGATTTTGGAAAGGGCGAATGCCAGAGAATATGGCGGTTTTTAATACGGTTGTCAATCGCCATACTTGAGTTTCGACATCAATCCCCTTCTGGCAATCAAAACTCCCCCAATGGTCTTGAGGGAGTCTTATTTGGTTTTATTCTATTTCAGGTTTGTATACATCCCATATTCCGGTGCACCCATCGTATCGGAATTTTAATGAGCAATCTAATCCTTATGAGCATCCGCTCGTATTGCCGCAATTCAGGCATTTATAGCAGGCCGCGCTTCGGATCATCATGGAACCGCACATGTCGCAGATCGGCGCGTCGGACTGGTTGTCAATCGTTGCCGTGAGCTGATCGGAGCTTATGGGCCGCATGGTATCAAGCAAGCTCGGCTGCTTCTCATCCGCGTTTACGGCGTCATCCCCATCCGTGTTACTCGATAGTACGCCACTTTCTTCCGTGGGGATAATCGGCGCATCATCGTCCACTTTCAGTCCGAGCGCTTGGCGGTCTTCCGACGGGAGGAACTTGAGTGCGAGCCATCGGAAGATGTAATCCGTAATGGATTTAGCCATGCGAATATTCGGGTTCGTGGTAAAGCCGGACGGTTCGTAGCGAACGTGCGCGAATTTGTTCACAAGCGTTTTGAGCGGTACGCCGTACTGGAGTCCGACGGATACGGCCGTCGCAAAGGAATCCAAGAGTCCGCTGAGCGTACTCCCCTCCTTGTTCATGGTGATAAAGATTTCACCCGGCGTTCCATCATCGTACAGTCCGACCGTGATGAATCCTTTATGCACGCTGATTTGGAACTTGTGCGTAAGCGCCTTGCGTTCGTTCGGCATGCGCCGGCGCCGCGCTTTAAACGTTTCTCCGGTTGAAGATGCCGCTACTTTTACAGGCGCTTCAACGGGTGTTTTGACTTCCGTGCTCTTATTTTCCGTTGGCGACACCTCCTCTTTCTTCGTCGTGAGCGGCTGTGATCGCTTGCATCCGTCGCGATAGATTGCAATCGCTTTCAGTCCGAGCTTCCATCCTTCCATGTACGTGTCCATTACATCTTCGATGGTCGCTTCGTTCGGCATGTTTACCGTTTTGGAGATTGCGCCGGAAAGGAACGGCTGAACCGCGGCCATCATTTTGATGTGGCCCATGGCGTTGATGGAGCGCGTGCCTTGCGCCGCTTTGAATGCGCAGTCGAATACGGCGAGATGCTCTTCTTTCAGGTGCGGCGCTCCTTCGATCGTATCGTTCTGATCAATGTATTCAAGAATATCCTTACTCTCCGCTTCCGTGTATTTAAGCGCATGCAGTGCATCGTTGACCGTTTCGTTCACGAGTTTGAGCATGCCTCCGCCCACGAGCCACTTGTACGAGACGAGGGCGATCGGAGGCTCGATGCCCGTCGTCTGACAGTCCATGAGGAACCCGATCGTTCCGGTCGGCGCGAGCACGGATGCTTGTGCGTTCCTGTACCCATGCTGTTCTCCGGCGGCGAGCGCTCGATCCCAGCAGGCGCGCGCTTCATCCAGAACGGCCTTGGGAACGCCGTTCGCATCGATATCATATGCGGCATCGCGATGTTTCCTGATCACGCGGATCATGCTGGATTCATTCTTCGCGTACCCGCGGAACGGTCCGAGCTTCTCCGCGATTTTCGACGACTGTTCATAGGCCGTTCCCGTCATGATCGATGTGAGCGCCGCGGCGAGGTTCCGGCCTTCATCGGAGTCGTACGGCAGTCCGCGATCCATGAGGAGCGCGCCGAGGTTCGCGTATCCGAGTCCGAGCGGACGGTAGTCCCAGGACGTCTGTTCAATGGCCGGCGTCGGATAGCTTGAGTAGTCAATGACGAATTCCTGCGCGGTGATGATGGTTCGGCACACGTGCTTATACGCTTCGATGTCGAACGTTCCGTCTTCCCGAACGAACTTCATGAGGTTGATGGATGCAAGGTTGCACGCGGAATCATTGAGGAACATGTATTCCGAGCACGGGTTGGACGCATGGATGCGATCCGTATTCGCACAGGTATGCCAATCGTTTACGGTCGTATCGTACTGCATGCCGGGATCACCGCACTCCCACGTTGCCTGTGAAATTTGGCGCAAGAGTTCGCGCGCTTTGTGCCGTTCGCACGGTTCGCCGGTCAGGATGTACCGCGTCCAAAACTCCCCATCCGCCTCCGCCGCTTTCATGAATTCATCGGTCACGCGGATGGAATTGTTCGCATTCTGAAAGAAGATGGATCCGTACGCTTCGCCGTCGATGGAACCGTCGTAGCCTGCGTCGATGAGCGCATGCGCTTTCTTCTCTTCCTTCGCTTTGCACCACGTGAATTTGATGACGTCCGGATGGTCGACGTTCAGAATGACCATTTTCGCAGCCCGGCGCGTCTTCCCGCCGGAGCGGATGACGCCGGCGAACGCATCCAGTCCTTTCATGAACGAGACCGGGCCGGATGAATGGCCGGATGATCCACCGAGCTTTTCGCGGGAGCTCCGGAGTACGGAGAGGTTCGATCCGGATCCCGAACCGCCCTTAAAGAGGATGCCTTCGGTTACGGCCAGGTTGAGGATCGATCGCATGTCGTCCTGTACGGAGTTGATGAAGCACGCGGAGCACTGCGGTTTGGGATTCACGCCCACGTTAAACCAGACCGGGGAGTTGAATGCGGCGCGCTGGTTTACGAGGATGTCCGCGAGCTCCGCTTCAAAGTTGTCGGAATCCTCTACCGTTTCGAATCCTCCCCCCTTTCTTCCAAAATCCGAGATGGTTTTTGAAACGCGTTCAATCATTTGCTTGACGCTCGTTTCGCGTTCCGGCGTATCGAGCCTGCCGCGAAAATATTTCGATACCACGATATTTGTTGCAGTCTGACTGAACGATTTTGGTACTTCAACATCTTTTTGTTCGAATATGATTTCACCTTTCGGATTCGTGATTGTCGCATCTCTCCGTTCCCACTCCATCGCGTCATAGGGGTGCGTTCCCGGTTTCGTGTAGAAGCGGTTGAATCGGATCCCCTTTCCGTACACGGGCTCTTCGGATATCCGGTGCGCATCCACGCGCTTTGCGAGGTACTGCTTGGTGACGTGGCTCAGGTTCGTATCAATGAGCGTCAAAGATATGATTTCGCGCACTTCCTCCGTGGTGGGAACGCGAATGCCGTTATATTTTTTGACGAGACGCGCGATCGTATTTGAAGTGACGCGATCGATCGCACGGGTATCTTTCCCCTGCCCCGCGGCGTTGAACGCGTTCTTGATCGATGTCTCCAGTTTCTGCGTATCGAAATCCTGTATGCGCCCGTCTCGTTTCCGCACGGATTTTACGGATGTGACGTAATCCCATATCGCCGAAGCTTGGTTCTTCGCATGCTCCTCTCGGAGGGCCTGCGTTTGAGAAGGGTGATCTTCGCGCTGGGAGAGATGTTCGTTGCTCATAAGGATGTGTGGAGGATGTGCTCTTTCTTTTTTATTATGATGATAAATAAAATCGGGTAACGTGCCCCAACGATTCGTTACAGACTCGCAGGTGAGTCTGACCATGAACTCGACTGCGAATCAGCTTCATACAGCCAGGTAACATCTTACCTGTTCGTACGATTTTTTCCCTTACCCAGCATCCACTACATATTGTGGTTGCTTTGAAATTATACCACAAGATATTGTGGTGGTGAGAACGTATGTGGATAAGTGGTTTGAAAAGAGGCTGAGGAGACCGGAATGGAGAGATTCGGGTCATCTCAAGCTCCGCATTTCGTCTCATTGCGAGCGATCAACGGCCTCAGTCATCGCTTCCCGGGTTCTTCTCAAAGCCCCAGGCTCAGGTTTATCGCGCCCGCTTCGGACGCGCTCACCGGCTCAATGGGCAGAGCGATCGTTTGCACCTGTCCCATCCGATCCGTATACCTCACTTCTTTGTGTTCGAGGGCGTGCTCATAGACGTCCCGTGTCACCTTTACATCCTGGAGGCAGTAGTCCTTAAGCTTTTGCATCTCCCCCTTTTTCCAGAACTCAACGGCTTGGAGCCCGTGGCCGCTCTTTCCCATGCCGAGCGTCGCCTGAGCGACGTCATCGAGCTTTATTCTGAATCCGAGACTCTTTTGAATTTCCGCAAGCAGATCCAGCGACGGAAACCGCTTTACGTCGCCGGGGTAGTAGGACTGGAGGCATGGAAAATCAAAGCCGTCGCTGTTGTATCCGATGATGCGATCCGAGCGTTCCAACAGCGACCAGAATTTCGGCAAATCTTCTTCCAAAAACGTTTCAAACGTATCCGTTTCGTAGAAGTACGCGCCGACGACGGAGACCTGTAAAAGCGCCGGATTGTACGCACCTACATCCTGGAACGTATTCTTCGTTTCAATATCAAATACGACTTCTTTTCTCGGCATAATGGGGAGGACTTTAGCAGGAAGGAGTCGCTTCGTGAAGGCTCGGGATGTTTGTCGTCTATTGTCTATTGTCTATTGTCTGTTGTCTGTTGATCTTATAGTGAACGATTGAGACCATTTAGCAATTTTAATGTTGTTGTTAGTCGATGAGAAGGGAGTATGAATGTTTCTTCAGGTGCAAAGTGCATTTCCTTTGCAAATCTTAATTGCACTTCAAGCTCGGAAGCGGATCCAAATGCTATGGTGCAAAATTGTTTAAAATCTTTTTTTGTATTTCTTCGTGAACCTTCCGCTAAATTAGATGGAATGGAAAGCGCCGCCCTTCGCATTTGTGAAATCAATCCATAACGCTCCTCTGACGGAAAGCATTTCGTTAAATGATAAATATCTTTTGCAAGTTGAAATGATTCTTTCCAAGCGTTCAAGTTTGTATAAGCCATAGTATATTTAGTGACGTCTTTTATTATCTCTGTCAAGACCTTATCTATCCACAGACGGCAGACAGCAGACGATAGACGACAGACATAAAAAGCGGCACAGACTCGAGTTTGAGTCCATGCCGCTCTTACGATTGAGACGAGGTTCCGCCGTCAAGCGGCCTCGCAGAGGTGTTTGAAAGACGTGAATGCGCGGTGTGAGGGATTGCCCCGCGTGCACGTTCTCTTTTCCGGATAGTGGCGGAGCACGCCCGATTGGATGAGGATGCTCATGGCTTCCGCTGTCATGTGCGATCCGGCAAATTCCGCGATCTTGTCCGCGGCCTCAAGCTCCGCATGGTCTCTCGAAAAATTGAGGCTGATGGAGTGGAGCGTGCGTACCCATACGGCCGTGGCGCTGTTCGGATCTTGTTTGAAGATCTCCGCGATCGCTTTGATCTCGTGGGCTGTCCGGTCTCCGTGCTTGCGGTCCGTGAGCCAGTAGAGGATCTCGTTCGCAGAGAGGCGCTTGAGCGATACGACGATGTCCGGGGTGTTTTCGCGGGGAAGCGTTTCCATTATGATCGAAAGCTGTTTGGTCAAGGGCCGTTCAAAGACCCTGCGGCGGATTTCTTTTTCCGTCAGCGCTCCTTCGTCCGGTGCGTTCACGGCCCGCGCAATGTGTTCGCGGCACGATCGAGCCTCCGCTTCTTCCAGGAATACGGCCAGACCCTCAAAGATGTTTTCTCTGACGCACACTTCGTCTCCATCGTCATGGATGATGTTGAGCTCATAGCCGAGCTGAAGCGCTCGTTCCGTAAGCGTATCCTTGGCCTCTTCGACCTCCATGGGGTCTTTCCCCAGCGCGTGAACGCCGAGCGCAACCTCGATGGCATCCCATGGGATCGTGCGCATGCGGCTGAGGATCATCCGAAGGATCACGGGAAGCGTCCCGAATGTCTTTTGGACGAGGACCCATTCCAGGAGGCCTTTTGGACCAAGAGTCTCCAAATGATACACAATCATTTGGATGTCGCTTTCCGTTAGGAGATACGGGTGCTGCAGTGATACATCCGAGGACTGGAGAAGCGAGGCGGCGTTGTCGGCACAGTGCCGTTTGTGCGCATTCCAATCTCCGATGACTACTTTGTTTCCGCATCTTGCACAAACCGCTTCGCTGCTGGTGAATCTATCCATGATTTGATGTTGGCGAGTGTCTAGCGTGTAGACGCTTCGCATCGTTCCGAATGTCTGATGAATCAGCGTATTGATTTTATGGAGCTCGCTCCCCTTTTCTCCCTGTTGAAACAATAGTAGCCGATCCTCGATATGCGGAGTTTGCATCGGATCCATGAACGCGCATTCGCTCGTAATGAACGCCGTGATGCTGAATCCGACGTCATGGAGTGTGCGCGTGATCGGGAGGTAATCCTCATCGCTGATGACGAAGATAAAGCGCACATCGCGCTCCCTCCCCTTGCACATTCTTGCAAGACGGCGCACTCCCTCCATGAGATAGCTGTCGATCGTTTCTTTTTTCAGATCCTCTTCACCGTCATCTCTGGGACCTCTTGGGCAAAGGGAAATTTCGAATCCGACGGATGTCCATTCTTTGACTCGATTGTTCCTCATTACATCCACATTGGTTGTCATGGCATGGATGCCCCTATAGAGTCTCTGTTCATCCGTAAACAGGATGGCTTGCTCTATTCGTCCACGAGCTTCAGCGAGTCTGCGGATATCCGTAGGAGAAATGATGGTCTTTTTTATCGCGAGAGCTACTCCGAGTGCTCCGTGATCGACGACGAGAATAACATCTTTTACCTTCAGTCCGTCCCCTTCGTGACCCGTATTTTGATGTTGTGTCACGTTGCGTTTCCTTTCTCTTTCGTTGTGAATGTATACGTTTTTTAAACGTCAATTCACCCTAGCGTCGATTAGTCAACTTGTCAATACCAAGCGGGAATTAAGTCGTTGTTTATCGATTTTTTGAGAATAAAGACTATTACGTTTGACAATTTTAGCTTTTTCTTATAAGTTTTTACGTACGTGCAAGTGCACATTCAAATCCCGAAATGACAGGAATAGAGAAGGAGGCATTATGCAAACAGCTGCGAGCCTTGACTCTGCACGATCTTTTCAACAGGAGCCGCGCGCCATGCAATCGCATCCAGCATCGTCACCCGCAGCCATCCGAATTGAATACTCCACGGTGAGAGCGACGGGGCATCACTCCGTTGCGAATCCGCCGGAAGGATTATCACGGATCGCTTCAGCGCTCGGCAAAGCGACGAAACGGAGCGTACTCGAAGGCGTGGCTCTTCGATCGAACGTCGACTTGAGATCCGCCATTCGTAATGCGGCGCGCAAAGAGATGACGGTGGGAAGCGCGGACAATTGCGTCCGGCTCCTCTTCAATCTCGGCATTCTCCTGCGTGTTCTCGAATACGCGGAAGGCAAGGATGTCGTTCTATTCGACGCGGAACTCATGAAGCGCTGGACGGACGGAGAGCGAATCGCGGCTTCACCATCCGAGGAAAGCCTCGTACGGCGCGCGAATGAACTCATTCGTTGCGCCGAAGAGCAGGACGACCCTCGACCTTCTGAAGTGATCCTAAAGCCGGATATCAACATGGACTCCGTATTCGACGCGCTTTTTGACGCATCCGGCGAGGAAACGCTCAAAGGAGGCGCAACGGTATCGGACATCGTTCCTGACCCGCTCGGTGCGCTTGAAAAAAAGTTTCCGAACGCGCGCACCGCTGATCTCGAAGCGTGGGTCGAACGGGCGAAATTCGAAGGATACCTCGAAGATATCAGTAAAGGCGTCGGAGAAAGCGTATGGAGAATTCAAATCGCTCATTCTGCGCCAACACCAACCGTCTCAGCGCCGACGACGATCGACGACGCGATCGAAGAACTTCGTTCGGAGATGCGGGAAGCTGCATCTCAGCTCGCGCGTGCGGAGCTCGAAAGAGAAGAGGAACGCCGGGCCGCGGAAGCGGCTCTTCAATCGGAGATCTCAGCCTTCGAAGAGAGCAAACGCGAACAAGCCGCCTCCGGCCTCGAGGAAGCAGAAAAGAGAGCGCTTGCCGACAAGGATCATCGAGAAGCGGAGCGCATCGAGGAAGCGCGAAAGGCCTACGAGGCCGAGATCGCCCGCATTCGAGCGGAAGAAAAGAACAGACTGCAAGATGACCTCAGGGACGCTCGCTCAGATCGCGATGCGCGCATTGAGCGCATTTCAGCCGAAGTGGAAGCACATAGGAAGGAACGGAGCGCAGCGATCTCAACGAAGAACAAGCAGCGCGACGGAGAAGTCTTGAAACCTCTGAAGTCCAAACTGGAAAGAGTCGAGGCGGACATTCGGCGTCTGACGAGCATTCGGGATCACACGTCTCAGAAATGAGAAGAGCTCCTATTTTAAAGACACCCGGTCCGGACGCTACGGATCGGGTGCTTCTTTTTAGCTTATAGCTTTTAGCTTATAGGGTGTTAGCTTATAGAGTCTCTATTCCGTGTCTTGGACATTTCAAGAGACCTATAAGCTATAAGCTAAAAGCTATAAGCTGAACATCCCGTACAGGGCGGCGCCGAGCGCTCCGACTTCCGGGCCGAACGCGGAGTATTTGATCGCGGGAAGCTTCCCCGGAAGGAACCGTTGGTTGCGAAAGACTCTATGCATCGTATCGCGGTACGCCGGAGCGTATGCGGTCATTCCCCCGCCGAGCACGATCGTATCAGGGCGAAAGAGCGTATCAACATTCGCCAGAAGGACGCCGATATTCGCGCCGTATCGCACGAATAGGTTCATAGCGCCCTGTTCGCCGTTCATTGCGTCTTCGTAAAGCCTGTTAACGCTCTTTTTTGCATTTTTCGTAAAGAATTTCCTGCTACAGTACGCCTCGACTTCATAGGGCGTTTTTGAGAGCGTACCGGTCAGGGCGGTTTCCATGTTCGCCGCAATGTGTCCTATTTCGATATTGGCGATTTGCGTGGATGTCTTTCCGTAAATGCCGGCTCCATTCATCCTCATGATCGTCGCGCCCCCGACGCCGGTTCCGAGCATGAGATGCACGCCGACCGAGGCATTTGCGAGATTCCCAAGGGTGCTTTCCGCGTGTGCCGCGCATACGGCATCGTTCCAAACGCTTATGCGCGTTCGCGGAATGAGACGATGAAGATTGACGCGCTCGAGTGCGGGGAGGTTGATGATTTTCCGGATTTTTCCCTGTTCGTTGAGCACGCCCGGTACGCCGATCCCCAAGCTCCGTACCCATCGCGGCTTGATGTTCGCTCGCGCAATGAGATCATGAATGAATGATTCGAGCATCGTACGGATCTGTTTCGGCGTCCAGGTTTTTCGGACGGGCACTTCATGGAAGATGAGATGCTCTCCGTGCGAATTCAAAACAATGCCCGACAGTTTCGTGCCTCCCAGATCAAGACCGAGATGGTAGGATTTCATAAAAAGTAATTACCTCCGAACCTATTGAGCGGCATGTGCTTGAAAAAATTCCTTCGCCGTTTCCCAGTACCGGTCATCGTTATGCTTCACCTTCATCCACCACCACCATTCCGCCCCCCAGAAGTAGATCTCGTTAAAGCGCATACGCTCGGCGTACGAGAAGTTCTTTCGCATCTGTTCTATGGAGAACGTTTCAAATTGCGTACGGAGCGGCGTGATGGTGAGCGAATCTTCCGCCCATGGCTCCATTTGGAACTCGGAGACGTATACGTCTTTTACGAGCGGTTTTAAGAGCGTCGCATGGCGCGCATACCAGTAGGGCGGTATGAACGCATATTCCCACGTCGCTCCCCAAAACGTTGATACGATGCGATAGGTGCTGACCCCCAAACGGTCGACGAGCGGACCCGTGAGGAGCCACGTGGAAAGTTCTCCGGAATCTGTGGTCGTGATCGGGTGGCGGATATCGATTTGGCGAACGAGCTGGATTTCCTGTTTGAGAAGCGCGCGGCTCGGCTTAGGGCAGATGCCGAACGGAAAGAGCGCTTCATTCTCAACCTGCCAGGCCGCCAGCGCCGGATGATCCTTATATCGTTCCACGACCGCCTGAATGAATTCCAGCCTCGCATCGCGTTCCCCGCGCACGCTTTGATGCAACGCCCACTGCGGAATCCAGCATTCCGGCCAGCGCGGAAGCTTCGCTCCCACCGCCAGAATGACGCTCCCATCCCGTGCGGCGATTTCATTCATCTGATAATCGATCTCAGACCAGTTGTATTCATCGCGGTTCGGTTCGATGATGCTCCAGTACGCCGGAATGCGAAAGAATCGAATGCCAAGGTCGTCGAGCATGGCCGTGAGCGCTTCGCGCCAATTCAGTCCAAGCTCTTTCGCGTACGGAATGCTGAAGGTGACGCCGGTCTTGATCGTTCCTTTCGTCTGTACGGAAGATCTGCCAATCCATAAAAATCCCACAATGAGAACAGCGGCGCATCCAATGCCGATGAGCACGTACATGGCGTGAGAGAAGGAGAAGACGAAATCCCGCTTGTTTAGACGACGAGCCATAGGCCTGCGGCAACGATGATGATTGCAATGGATTTTTGAATAACGGTTTGGAGCGTAAGGTCTTCACCCAAGAGATTCGGCGCCTTCTTTGCAAAGATGAACGCGACGAGGACGAGGAATGCGTACTGGATCGCCTGGAGCGCATTGACGATGGCGGCGCTCCCGAGACTGATCGCATACTGGACGAGTACGAATCCGACCGCTCCGAGGCTCTGTGCGAATACGACGAGAATGAGCGCGGCACGCTTCCCTTTCCGCTGTCCATTCGATGAACGCTCTGAGGGGAGAATCGCGCGTTTTACCTCTTTGAGTGCGGCCGTATCAAATGCGAGGATCAGGAATGCCGTGGCGAACCCCACGAGGCGCGAGATCGTGAACGTCGTTAAGAATCCATCCGATTCATAGCCGAGTTTCACGGTAATGAAGGAGACGGAAAATAAGACGGCTGCGCAGATCGCCATGATGATCGTATTGCGCGAAAGTCGGCTCTTCGCTTTTCCGCCGGCGAGGATGATCGTCGCGACGATCAACAGGGAGAATCCGATGGCCTGGTTTTGCATGAGCCTCTCCCCTAAAAAAGAAGCTGTGCCGATGAGCGTGAGGATTGGAATCAATGATCCGATGATGGGGACGACGCGGCTCGCCTCCCCCATGGATAGGGCGGTGAAGAACGTCCAAAGAGCAAGGACGAATGTGGCGCCGGAAACGACCATCCATACCCAGCCGAGCGTTGTCGGGAGTTGAACGCCGAACGGGATGAGAACGAGCGCGAGGATTCCGAGTAATCCGACGATGCCGGCATACGTCGCCGCTCGTTTGAAGCTTCTACTCATGAGCGACTTATCAATAACAAAAGCCGCCCCGTTTGCGATGTGCCCTCCGAGTGCCACGAGTGCCCAGGTTGGGATCGAGAACATTGCTATCTATTATCGCACGTCCGGTGTGGAATCGTGAAGCCGGGGAAGAAAGTCGTGAAGTCGTACAGTCGTAAAGTCGTACAGTGCTCACTTGACGACTGTACGACTTTTAGACTATCCCGCTTGTTCCCCGTACGCCTTAAGCGACGGTTTCGGCCGGCGTTCCATCGTTTTCCGATCAATTGCGATGAGTCCGAATTTTTTGCCAAATCCTTCCGCCCACTCGAAGTTGTCCAGCAATGACCAGTGGAAGTATCCGCGGAGGTCTACCCCCGCTTTCAACGATCGCCGGATGTCTATTTTTCGCGATTCGATGTACGTGATGCGTTTCTTGTCATCTCCGGTCGCGATACCGTTCTCCAGCACGTAGATCGGCTTCCTGAATTTCCGTGCTCCCAGGATCGCAATCTCGAGTCCATGAGGACGGATCTCCCAGCCCATATCATCCTTTTCATACTCCCTATCCTTGGGTCCGACGGTTTCTGTGATATAGAAGTTGATGCCGATATAGTCATGGAATCGTTTTGCGAATAGGAAGAATGACTTGTTCCAGAACGCATCTTTCAACCATCGCGTGGAACGATGGATCAAATTCGCCTTCTTTCCGCATTCAAAAACGATGACGCTCTTTGCGATGCCGACCATTTTCGTTCCATTCCGCTTGAGAATCCGGTAGGAATCGCGGTGGACGGATCGGAGCGCGAAGAATACTCGGAACGCTTTCCGGCGCGAGCGAATTCCGGGCGGCCACTTCCCCCATCGATAACCCTCCATGAGATACACCATGGGTTCGTTGATGGTCGTCCAAATATCTACGTCACCATCGAATCGTTTAGCGCATAGGTCCACATAGCTGCAGAAGCGACGACGAACGTCATGATTCAGCATCCCGCCCTTGTCCGCGGCCCATTTGGGGAGGGAGAAGTGCCAGAGCGTTACGCATGACGCAATATTTCGCTTTCTGAGATGCTTGAGAAGGTCTTTGTAGTGTTTGATCGCGCTTTCATCAATCCTCCCCTCCTGCGGCTCAATTTTCGCCCATTCGATGGAGAGCCGGAAGGCATTCAATCCCGCATCCGCCAGGAGGTCGATATCTTCCTTATAGCGACTCCGGTGGTCCACGGCGCTGCCGGATACGTCACCTCCCCGCTCCTTCAGCGTCTTCATTTCGAAATCCCACCAATCGCTAAATCGGTTATCCCCCTCGGTCTGATGCGCGGAGATGGAAGCGCCCCACAGGAAGGCGGGACGGTTCATTTTTTGATCGGACATGATGGCAGAAGTTAGGTTCGTAGGTAATTAGGTTCGCAGGTTCGTAGGTATTTCTGCCTGATAGTCTATAATTTGACACGAACGTTGGAAGAGTACTTACGAACCTAATTACCTACGAACCTGTCTCACGACTATTCAATGGTGATGCACTCTTCAAACCTCGGCACGTCCGCGGGAATCTTTAGCTCCTCCGTAATCCGCGTGGCGAGCGCCGCCGCCGCTTCTTCCTCGCCGTGCATGCAGTACACGTGCTTCGTGATTGATTGCGCACTTTTCAACCAGTCGATAAGTTTGTGTTGATCGCCATGAGCACTGAATGAACCGACGCTTACGAGATTCGCTCTGACGTTAATCGTTTCATCGAAGATTTTTACACGCTTCTCTCCGCTATAGAGTCTTCGTCCAAGCGTACCCGTGGCCTGGTAGCCCACGATGAAGAGCGTGGTGCTCCGCTTTCCGAGGTACCGGATCAGATGGTGTTGGATCCGCCCTCCGGTCATCATACCCGAACCCGCAATGATGATTTTCGGATTACGCGCATCATTGATCCTCTTTGACTGCGCGCGTGTCATGGTGAGATGAAGGCTCGGAAAATCAAAAAAGTCATCACCCTGCATGACGTGCTTCATGGCATCGCGATCGTAGTATTCCGGAAACTCTTTCATCACATCTGTCACGCGAATGCCCATTGGCGTATCAATGTACACGTCAACGGGCTTTATCTTTTTTTCTTTAAAAAAATGATGAAGATCGTAGAGCAGTGCCTGCGTGCGTTCGATGGCAAATGCGGGGATCACGAGCACGCCGTTCCGCTTGATCGTCCGCTGGATGATCTCTTGAAAAATTTTCGTCCGCTCTTCCGCATCCTCATGAATGCGATTCCCATAGGTTGATTCGATGAACACGGCATCCGATGAACCCATTTGCGCCGTGGGACGCACGATGGGCGTATCAACGTTTCCGATATCTCCGCTGAACACCACGCGTTTTCCGTTTTTTTCCTCCACCTCCACAAAGGCGCTCCCGAATACGTGGCCGGCTTCGCGGAACCTGAACCGAATATCTCCCACGGTCTTCCATCGGGAAAGGTCCAGGCCTTTCATGAGCGCGATGGTCCGTTCAAGATCTTCCCTCTCGTAAAGCTTGGGGCGAAACTCGCGCTCAAACTGCTCTTCCATGATTTGATCCGCGTCCTCCAGTACGATGCGCGCGAGCTTGACCGTCGGCTTCGTGAGGTAGATCGGACCGTTGAAGCCCTCCTTCGCGAGCTTGGGTAAACGGCCCACGTGATCCAGGTGCGTATGCGTCACGATAACGGCGTCGAGCTCACTCGGGTCGAATCCGAAGTCGCGAAAGTTCTTCGCGTCATTGTATGCGGAACCCTGGAACATGCCGCAGTCAACGAGGAAGCGGGTTTGCTTCGTCTCGACGAAATAGCAGGATCCCGTCACTTCGCGCGCGGCGCCGTAGGGAGTCACCTTCATGAGCGTATGATAGCAGATCGAACGTCTAATGAAATAACCGGACAACCAGAAAACGAGTTAACGAGTTAACTAGAAAACTGGTTAACTCGTTTTCTCGTTGTGCCGTTCAACGAACCGGTTCGTTAACGGTTTATTCCGGAAACGCCTCGAGCGTCGCGTGCAGCGTCTTCTCCTCCCCTTTGTGGAGGATCTTCAATTCAATCGTATCCCCGACGTTTTTGGTCCTGATGACGGAGGCGAGCCGGTTCTCATCATCCAGTTTCACGCCGTCGATTTCAAGAATGATATCGTTTTCCGTGATGCCGGCCTTGTCCGCCGCCGATCCCGGCGTGACGGCAAGGTCGCTCGGCGTATCTCCGCGGATGACGAGGACGCCATAGTCAACGGGGAGTTTGTTCTTCTCTTTGAGATCTTCCGTGATGGGGATGTAGCGGATGCCCAGGAACGGTCGGACGATCTTCCCGTTCTTTTGAACGGATTCGGCCACGCCCTTCACCGTATTCGACGGCAGTGCGAATCCGATGTTCTCGGCTCCGGCCATGGCCACGTTCATGCCGATGACTTCGCCGGAAAGGTTCAGGAGCGGACCGCCGGAATTTCCCGGATTGATAGCCGCATCCGTCTGGATAACGCCTTCGAGCCGTTCAAAGCTCCCCTGCCCGTCCCCGGCCGTGATGGAACGAGATAAACCGGAGATCACGCCAACGGAAACGGTATTCCGGAATTCGGCGAGCGCGTTCCCGATGGCAATGGCCGTCTGCCCCACTTCAATCGCGTCCGAATCCCCAAACGTAAGAAACGGGAAGTCATCGCCTTCAATTTTCAGCACGGCAATGTCGAACACGGGGTCTTTGGCGATGACCGTCGCGGTATGGGATTCTCCGTCATCCGTAATCACGCTGTACTCCACATCGTCCTGATCGACCACGTGCCGGTTCGTCATGATGTATCCATCCTTTGAGATGAGAAAACCGGTGCCGCCGCCAACCTCCACTTTTTCGCTCCCGACCTCTTCCCGCTGAGAGATATCCCTCCGGAACAGATCTCCGAATGGCGACGGGACTCCGAAGAATTCTTCAAAGGGGTCGTAGGATTGTCCGTCGTAGGAATTTTCGTAAATTGGAACGTCCCGGGTGAGCGTCACGGCAACCACGGCCGGACTCACTTCGTCCACGACGCCGATGACGTTCTCTTCGCGATCCGCGCTTCCCATCGCGCCGATCTCCCCTCCATTGCCTTTCGGATCCGTTGATTGCGATGATTCGGAGCCGATCAGGAAGGATCGGATCTGATTCGGATATGAAACGGCCACCACGGTCAGAATGACGAATACGACAAGCGTACCGATCACTCCGCCGATAATGCTCGTGAGGATGAGAGAACGTTCGTTTGGGAGGGACATAGGGATATTTGTTAGGTGGATAGTATATCAGGTTAGCCGGTAGCTTGTGTTTGGCATTTGGCTTTTAGCTCCTAATTTTAGGGAGCACCCGGCTAAACGCCAAATGCCAAAAGCCAAATGCTCTTACGTTAATACGAAAACCTCCCTATTTTCATTTCATTTTTCCAATTAATTCGCTTAACAAAGGGGATAATTAAAAATTTGGCTCAACAGAGCATTGTTAAGGGGGCTTGACAAAATGTCAAATCTATGTTACAGTGTTCTGTCAAAAGATGAGGAACCTTCAAACGGAGCCGGAACGACCAAATCGTTGGATCATTCAGCGATTCGGCCGCTCCGGCTCACAAAACCGGACAACGGACTATTCGGGCAATATCGCCCCATGTTTCAGGAGATCATCACATGACGACCACCAGCACCTTCACCGCGATCAAGCTCTGCCTCGTCGTTTTCACTGCCATCTCCAGCGTGGCCTGCGGAAGTACCGCTACCTCGACTCCGGCATCTCCGGCAAACGCTGACGATGCCTACGCGTACGTCGAAGAACCCTTCAGTGCTTCGGCACACGAGATGGAGGTCACCTTCAACGAGGCGCCCGAGACCGCTCGAGCAACCGAGGAAGACGAGTCTTCCGCCCACGAGCCGCCACCCACCGTTGGCATGAACGACGTTCTGCCCACGAGCGCACACAGCCTGACGGCGCTGCGCTAGTCAACCGCGGGGTGAGGGGGCTGACCTACTTCACAAGTCAGTTCCCCACCCCCGGAAACAACAAGACTCTGAACCTGCATTGTGCAGGTCACGACACGCCCTTTGGCCGCAACCCTCTCCCCCGTTTGCACGAGCAAACGGGGTTTCTTTTTGTCTGTTGTCTATCGTCTGTTGTCTGTTGATCTCTGAATAGGTTTGTGATAATAGGCGATAGATTTCTTTACAGTTTTCTTTTGATCCGCAGACTGTTCGTTAATACACTCACACTGCTCATGGCCATGGCCGCGCTTGCGATGACAGGATTCAGATATCCGAGCGCCGCGAGCGGAATCCCCACGATGTTGTAGATGAACGCCCAAAACAGGTTTTGTTTAATCGCGCGAAACGTGGTTCGCGAGAGCTTGATCGCATCCGCCGCTTTTAACGGAGATCCTTTCATGATGACGATTTGGCCCGTGGCAATCGCCACGTCCGTTCCGGTTCCGATGGCGATCCCGAGATCCGCTTGAGCGAGCGCGGGAGCGTCATTCAGCCCATCTCCGACGAACGCGACCCTCTTATGTTCTTTTTGGAGCGAAGCGACGATCTCCGCTTTCTTTTTCGGCGAAACGTCGGCATAGACCTCCTTGATGCCAAGCTTGTTGGCAACGGCATTTGCGCTCGCCAGATGATCGCCGGTGAGCAGTGCGACATTCAGCTTCATCTTCTGCAGTATTTCGATTGCCTCCTTGGATTCTTTCTTGATTCTGTCCTGAGCCGCGATGACGCCGATGAGCGTCTTTTCCCTTGAAACGAACATGACGGTCTTGGCCTCGCCGCGAAGCTCGTCAATGTTTGAAAGGATCTCTTTCGGAACCTTTACGCCCTGCTCGGAGATGAAGGATTCCGTTCCGAGCGCAACGTGCGATCCTTTCAGTACGCCCTTCACTCCTCTGCCCGGAACGTTCTGAAACGCCTCCACCTCATCGAACGTCAGCTTTTTCGGAGCGGCTTTCTTGATGTATGCGAGGATGGCCTGGGCGAACGGATGCTCGGAAGGGGCTTCGAGCGCGCCGGCGACCTGCATAATTGCGAGTCTGGGAATGCTCGATGCACGGTTTTCGATAATGTCCGTTACGGTCGGTCTGCCTTCGGTGAGCGTTCCGGTTTTATCAAACACGATCGTGTTGATCTTCCGTGCGATCTCAAGCGCCTTCCCGTCTTTAATGAGAATGCCTTTCTTCGCTCCTGCGCCGGTGCCGACCACGATCGCCGCGGGCGTCGCGAGACCCATGGCGCACGGACAGGCTACGATGAGCACGGCAACGGCATAGCGAATCGACAGGCCGATGTCGTTTGTTATCACGAGCCATGCGAGGAACGTCATCGCCGCCGTAGAGATGACCAACGGGACGAATACTCCGGAAACCTTGTCTACGAGCTTTTCGATCGGCGATTTCTTTTCCAGGGCGTGTTCCACGATGCGAATGATCGAATCGAGCATGGTATTCCCACGGCTCGCCGTTACCTTCATGTGGAAGCTTCCCGTGGTGTTTATGGTTCCTCCGTATACCACGTCTCCCTGTTCGCGCGCTGCGGGGATCGGTTCGCCCGTAAGCATGGACTCATCAATCGTGGAACTTCCTTTTATGATCATGCCGTCCGTAGGGACCTGATCTCCGGGTTTTACCAAACACGTTATTCCGGGACGGAGCGTTCCGGGGTCAATATCGTCTATGGAGCCGTCTTGGTTTACGCGATGCGCGACGTTCGCGCGGAGACGGAGCAGAGTTTCGATGGCATCGCCCGCACGGTTCCTCTGCCGGTGCTCCAGAAACTTCCCGAGCAGAACGAATGCGATGATCATTCCCGCGACTTCGTAATAGACGTCGCCGCCGTACACGAATGCATACGTACTCCATGAGAGCGCGGAGATGGTTCCGACGGATACGAGCGTATCCATGTTCGCTCGCTTGTTTCGCAGGCTCTTAATGGCGTTCCCGTGGAACGTCCGTCCGAAAACGAGAACGAGGATCCATGCGAGAGACAGGAAGACGAGTTCATGCAGCGGGTATCCGAATACGGAACCGATATCCGGCGTCCAGAACATGCTTCCGAAAAGCGGAACGGCGAGCGCGAAAACGAAGAAAAGTTCCAACGGGCGCACGTAGTCTTCATGGCGAATCGGATCCTCGAAATGTTCCCGGGCTGATTGGTGGCTCGGTTCATATCCCGCCTTTCGGATCGCTTCGAGGATTGAGAATTTATCGATGCTCTTTTCCTTGTACTCAACCACGGCTCGAGCGAGCGCAAAATTAACGCTCGCGCTCTTAACTCCTTTGAGCTTTTTCAGGATGCGCTCGATCGCGACGGCACAACTCGCGCAATCCATGCCGCGAATCGGGATCGTCATTCGTGCCGTCTTCTTTTTTGTACGTTTCGTTTTCTGCGTCATGCCTCCATTATGATCTAAAATTCAAAGGAAACAAAGCACCCGATCGGCATCGGGCGTTCATGTATGGATATGGAGGTCTACAAATTAAAGTTTCTTTTGAAAATTTCCCGCAAGATCCTCTTCCGCGTGACGATGCCCACGAGTTCGCCTGCGAGCAGGACGGGGAGGCGCTGAACGTGGTTTGCGAGCATCATGCCTCCGGCGTGCAGGACGGGCGTTTCAGGATGAATGGTGAAAACGGGATCGGACATGAACGATTCGATCTTATGCCCCCTGATCTCAAACGCTTTGTTCTCCCTCAAGTTGAAGTCCGTGTACATCTCCGGCGCCCGGTAGAAGCTGTCGTAGTACGGATAGAGAATACGCAGCAGATCCTTATGCGAAACGATTCCAACGAGTTTATTCGCATCGTCGATAACCGGACAACCGCTGATATTCCGTTCATGAAGCAAACGGACAACGTCTTCGTACGTCGCGTCTTTATGGATCGTTATGATATCCGTCTCCATGATGTCTTTGACTTTCATATATTTGGGGGTAATGGGGCGAATACATCTCATTCCATATAACTATAGTTGCAAAAATTAGGCAAATATAAAATTGCAGGGGTTTGGGACACGTCGCTCACGAACGACGTGTCGGGACACGCGTTCGTAAAGGGGTGTCGGAACGGCTTAAAAGGAAACTTTCAGAATGTTGCCGCATCCGGGCCTCCCGGATTTTTTCGTGAAGCAGATGCGATAGTAGTAGTCCATTCCCGGTTGAACGCCCGAATCAAAGAATGTCGTTGATGCGATATTGGAGAGCGATTTGATCGTCGGGGACTTCGGGTAGTACGGATTTTCGTCCGTTGTCGACCTGACGACTTTGTATTCATCGAACTGTTCCGATTCCGTCGCATTCCATTCCAGAGCCACGCCCGTTGATCGGAGCTCTGCAAACAGCACGAGTTTGTCGAACGCGTGATCGTACACCGTACTCTCAAGCGCGTCCGCTTTCCCGAGATTCTCGACCGAACGTTCCCGATCCGCGTCTCCTCCATCGGGAAATACATTTTCATCCATCCCCTCTTCCGTTGACGTTTCCGTCTCAGCCATCCCATCATCCGTTGACGTTGCGTTTTCGTCGAGATCGTCATCCGTTGAGGTGGCTGATGCGTCCTCCTCTTCATCCTCGTCGCTGTAGCCCCGGATGCCGTTCAGCCAATCCAAGTTTTTTTCGCGCTGTTCCGCACTGCCGTTGCCGGATGTCGTATCCGCACTGTTACCGATGAAACCGGTTTTATACAGAACGTACCCGAGCGTCACGAGAATGCCGATGATGAGAAGGAGGATGAATCGTTTAAATAGTTTTTTCATACGTTCGGATATGATAGTAGGTATGACTTCTTCCCGCAATATTGACAGGCAACGCATGTCGGGTCAATGTATGCACCTGAACATTCAAGAAGGAGGTATTCTTGATGCTCTCGTCATTACTCAAGGTGCTCTGTTGGGCATTCGCCATGTTGATCATCATCGTGCTCGGATCGTTTTTTAAGGACACGGTTCTCTTCGAATGCTCGAGCTGTGCCATACGCATGAATGAGGCATCCATCGTTGCCGTGTTCCTCGTGACCATCCTCATGGCGGATTGGGTCACGGGCAAGAAAATTCCGCCGCCGGTTACCGTAGAAGACTCAAAATCTCCGAAACAATCCTAAAAACGAAAGGATCCTAAAAGCCTCAAGGGAACTTCCCAAGAGGCTTTCGTTTATGCTCAGGATTACTGCTTCTTAACGATCGTTTCGTACGAATGCATGGACAGCGCTCCAAATGATGAGAAGAAGACGAGCGCGACGGCGATCCATCCGATGATCGGAATGATAAAGAGGAGGTGGAATGCGAGCGATCCGATCACAATGGGCTTCCAATCCAGTTTCACGTCCTTCTTTTTGTTGAACATCTTCATGATCCATGCGCCGATGATGATGACGGCGATAATTTTTGCGAGGATCAGGAGGAGGCCGAAGACGAGTCCTAGAACCGCTCCTGCCATACTTCCGATGATCGTGATGAGGAGGAGAACCATGACGACGGGTGCGACGATGAAGATGACGAGTCCGTACAGAACGTTCTTCCAGTAATTTTCCATGGACGAACTCACGACGGCTTTCGTGCATTTCGGCAGAATCGCGAGAAGGATCAGTGCCGCTACGATCATGATAATGATCTTGATGAGGAATGCGATCGTGAGGAATGCGAAGAACATCTTGAAGAATGCCGTCTTATCAACGCTCTTCGTCTGTTTCTTCGCTTCCACCTTTTCGAACCGGACGGCATTCGCAAGTTGCGCTCCGTCTGCGATTTCCGCTTCATTTTTCCCTTTGTAGAATACCGTTCCGTGGATGTTTGCGTGATCTCCGATTCGGAGATGCTCATCGGCCTGTACGCTCACGTTTCCCGTGACCTCTCCGTTGATGAGAACCTCTCCGCCGGCTATCGTTACATCACCGTCCACTTTTGCATCAATCGTTACGAGCCCTCCGGCGACCATGACATCGCCAAGCACTTCGTTGCCGATGAACTGCAGGGTTCCTCCCGCGGCCATCACTTCGCCGTTGACGTTTCCACTGATAACGACGTTCCCTCCGACGACGCGAAGATCCTGCCCGACATTGCCTGAGACCGTGATGTTCCCGCCTGCGACAACGAGGTCGTCCCTTACTTCTCCCGTGATATTGACCATGCCTCCGGCGACGTAGGCGTCGCCCTCAACCGTGCCGCTCAACGAAGCGATTCCACCGACCGCATAGTAATTTTCCGATATGGTGTCTTGACTGCTCAACCGTACTTCATCTCCGCTATGCAAGGTCGCGGCGAGCGCGGATGCCGGGAGGAGGACGGCGATAGTTATGAGAGATATGAGGATTTTTTTCATACGTGTCGCTTTAAATATACGATGACTGTACCATGAAAGCTTATAGGGTGTTAGCTTATAGGATCTCTTTTCGGTGCCGCAGACGTTGCACGAGACCTGTAAGCTAATCTCCTATAAGCTATAAGCTATGACGCTATGAAAAGATACAATCTCTACTCCTGGAACGTGAACGGCATCCGCGCCGCGGAACGGAAGGGGTTTTTGGGTTGGCTTCAAAAAACGAAGCCGGACACGGTCTGCCTTCAAGAAACGAAAGCGCGTCCGGATCAGCTCTCCCCCGCTCTACTCCATCCCGAAGGGTATGAAGCCTATTGGAACAGCGCGGAGAAAAAGGGGTACAGCGGTACGTGCATCTACACGCGCGTGAGCCCGACCATGGCCATTTCAAATTTCGGGGAGTCTTTGCTCGATGAGGAGGGCCGTATCGTCATGCTCGAGTTTGATCAGTTCTACCTCTTCAACGTCTACTTCCCGAACGGCGGCCGCGGGCAGGAGCGCATCGATTATAAATTGCGCTTCTATGATCGCTTCCTTTCGTTGATGCAGGATTTCCGTAAAAAGAAACCGGTCGTTTTTTGCGGAGACGTGAACACGGCGCATAGAGAGATTGATCTCGCCCGGCCAAAGGAAAATTCAAAAACGACCGGATTCCTTCCGATCGAGCGCGCGTGGATAGATAAAATCGTCAAACGCGGGTACATCGACACGTTCCGCATGTTCCATGAAGAACCGGATCAGTATACGTACTGGGATCAGCTCACGCATGCGCGCGACCGCAATGTGGGCTGGCGCATCGATTACTTCTTCGTGAGCGAAGAACTGAAAAAGAACATCCGCGCGGCGGATATCCACGCGGACGTAATGGGCTCGGACCACTGTCCGGTGTCGCTGGAGCTGGAGTTTTGAAGGCTGCGGTTTGACGTTGTTACGGCCGGCGGGATAAGCTCATATCCATAAACAGCATCTAAAAACAGCATCTAATTTTTTTTATGTCGCGTCACGAGCCAGTGCAGTCCTTTGAATCACCGGGTTCGGAGGCGGATTCAAAGAAGTATTCGCGTATCGTCTTGAGCAAGGATACCGGTCTTCAGATGTCGCTTCAGAAAATGTCAAACGAATACGATAAGCGTTTGGCTTATCAGGCGCCGGAAGAGAATCCGTTCGAAACGTATAAAAACGACATTTTGCGTGCACTGCTTGAAAACGAATCCGTGGATGAAGAGGAAATCGTACGCAAGGAACAAAAGCGCGGTCCGGACTGGTTTAACGAAGACGCTTTTCATGAAGCCTTTGAAGCCATTTCCAGATATAACCGCGACTCGGGAAAAGGAAATCGCGGCGATACTCGGCTTTCGGCGATGTAGCCTTTTTCACGGGAGAATTCGAGGTACACTCTCTATATCCTCTCCTTCGTCACTTTGAGGTAGTGCGCTTCAGAATCCGGTGAGACGATTTGGCGGTATCGGTCTTCCAGGTGTTTGAGGTGCTTCGTTTTCTCCGCATCGTACTTCTTTCTGTCATGTCCGTGTTTTGCGATGAGCATGGCGCCGTAGTTGCCTCCCATGTGATGCGGCATGACGACGTATGAGGCGCCGTCTCCATAGAATTTCTGCGCTTCTTTGATGCGCTGCGCGATGGTAATGATAACCGCTCTTTTGTTCACTTTGCGGATTTTGCTGACCAGGAACGCATTTGCTTCAAAATCCGGAATGGTTGAAATGACCATTTTCGTTTTATCCAAACGAATCTCCTCCAGCATTTCATTATCCTCCGCATCTCCGTACATGGCGTGAATGCCTCGTTTTTTCAGATCTTCGACGACCTGCGGGTCGAAGTCGATGACCAGGTACGATTGTTTGAGCTTTAGAACCGAGGGTAAGAAGTCGCTCCCCACGCGGTGGCACCCAAACAGAATGATGTCGTACGTCTCTTTGCGTTCGCGAGCGGGGATAACATGCTTCCGTTCAAATATTCCCAGGATCGGCGCAAAGAAATAGTACAGCTTGTCGATGCAGATGATCATGATCGCGGACGCGGCGATCGTTACGATGCCCACGATCGTGGCGAGCGTGAGGTATTCGGCCGGTATGTATCCCGCCTGAATCGCCAGTATGATGATGATAAGTGAGAATTCGCTGATTTGCGCCATGGTCAATCCGGCGCGGAAGCTCGTTTTCTTCGCGTACCCCATGAGCCCCATGATGATCATGACGATGAGCGGATTTCCGATGATGATAAAAGCGGAAAATGCGAGGATCGGCCAGAAGAATTCCATGATGTTCGGTGCGGACAGCTGCGATCCCAGGAGAACGAAGAACATGACGATGAAGAAGTCGCGCAGGAGCTTCATCTTGGCGCTGATCTCGTAGTGGTACGGAGAGCTCGCAAGCGTGATGCCGGCCGCGAGCGCGCCGAGCTCCACGGAGAGTCCGAGGACGTAGAAGATCGCCGCAATCCCCAAGCCCCAGCCGATGGAGAACAGAAAGAGGAACTCTTGAGATTTCGCGAATACGGAAGTGAGCGCCGGAAGGATGTAGATGCCTGTGATGTAGAGAGACCCGCCAACGAGGATGCCCTTGAACGCCGTGTTAATGAGCACGCTCGCGACTCCCCCGCCGGCCGCGGAAGATGCGATGGCGATCAGGACGACCGTGGCCGCAACATCCTGCACCAGGAGCATGCCAATGGCGATCTTCCCGTACAGCTTATTCGTATCATGTTTATCCGAAAGGAGCTTGGAAATGATGATCGTACTCGAGAACGTGAATGCGACGGCCAGGAAGAGCGAGACCATGGGCGCGAAGCCGAACGCGGCTCCGATGCCGTAGCCGATCGCCGTCGTAAAAATGACTTGTCCGAGTCCGGCGATGAGAGCAACCTTTCCGACTTCGCGGATCACGCGCGGACTCAAGCTTAATCCGACGATGAAAAGGAGAGCGGTGATTCCAAGGTGCGAGAAGACCTCGATTGCTTCTTTGGAATGGATGATGTTTAATACGGCGGGTCCGACGACGATTCCCGTTATTATGTGGCCGAGGACGAGCGGCTGGCGCAGTAACTGCATCACAAGAGCGATAGCGGCGGCTATCGCGATGATGAGACTGATTTCCAGGAATACTTCCATGCCCCTATGTTACTGAGGGATTATATCATGGGAGCGCGACGTTCGTATCGCTTCGTACATAGGACGTGGCGCGGAGGTCGTGGTAAGCTTTCATAGCTAAAAGCTAAAAGCTAAAAGCTATTAGCTAATAGCTAATCTTATGCCTACGCGAATAAACAAATACCTCGCAGATCGAGGATACTGTTCCCGCCGTGAAGCGGACCGGCTTATCATTGCCAAGAAAGTTCATGTGAACGGGAAGATCGCGAAGGTGGGATCATCGGTTGACGAGAGTGATAATGTCGTTATCATTGGAAGGAACATGAAGCGGACCGGCACGAAGAAGATCTACATCGCGCTCCATAAGCCGGTGGGGTATATCACGACAATGGATCGGAGCAGCGAACATAACGTTTCGTCCCTTATACGTACAAAGAGCCGCGTGTTCCCCATCGGAAGATTGGATGTAGCCTCTTCCGGGCTGCTCATCATGACGAATGACGGAGATCTCGCGAATAAGCTCATGCATCCGAAGTTTGAGCACGAGAAGGAATACGATGTCGTTATCGATAAGCCGTTGAGCGAAAGGGATTTGAATATCATGCGCAAGGGCGTCGGGCTTGGCGACGAGCGAACGCTCCCCACGAAAGTGAGGCAGCAGAGCGCCAAGCGGTTTCGCATCGTGCTCCGTGAAGGGAGGAACCGGCAGATTCGGAGGATGTGCGAAGTCCTCGGATATAATGTTATCCGGTTGAAGCGCGTACGGATTGCGAACGTAAAGCTCGGCGCGTTGAAGCCGGGTGCATACCGAGAGCTCACCGTGGAAGAGGTCGACGGGTTGAAGGATTAACGTTATTTAAGAAGCGGGCGTTTGGCTAAACCCGATATTGAGAGCCAGATGCCAAACGCCAAAAGCAAAATGTTGATTTCCAATACTGACGAAACCCCCATTCCGTAATATACCATTCCTATGTCGAAAACGATCGGAAGAACCGCAGGCATCTCCTTTTTTGTCATCATCATTGCATTCATCGCCATCGTCGCGCTCATGGGTGAAGGATTAAAATTTTGGACGTCGAACGATGCGCCCGCACAATCGGATCAGAACAAGAATCTCAATGTCGTTACGACGCTATTCCCCTACTACGACATGGCCCGCGCACTGGCGGAAGACGGTGCCGTCGTCCAAGCGCTCCTCCCTCCGGGTGTGAATCCGCACCACTATGAGCCGAAGCCGAGCGATGTCAAGCGTTTGAACGAAGCGGATATTTTCGTCTATACGGGTCCCCTGCTTGAACCGTGGGCCGAAGACTTGCTGAAGAACGCGCAGAACCCCGATCTCGTTGTCGTGAACGCGAGTGAACACGCGGCCAACCTTTTCATGGAAGGCGGCGAACGCTCCGGACTTGATTCGAAGGCTGATCATGAGATTTCAGATCCGCATATTTGGCTGGATATGGATAATGACATCTCTATCCTCAATGCGATCCGCGATGCATTCATGAAGGCGGATTCGTCGATGTCTGATGCGTACCGTGATCGGGCGCTCATCTATGAGAGCGCATTAGCGTCTCTTGATTCAAGATACCGTGAGACATTCGATCTTTGCAGGACGCGGACATTCGTCCACGGAGGGCACCGGAGCTTCGGCTACGTGGCGCAGCGGTACCATTTGGATTATTACGCAACCACGGGCGTGGAAGATACGGAAGAACCGACGGCGAATGAACTCGCCGGCCTCATCGCGCTCGTAAACGAGAAGGCGCTCCCCTACGTCTTCTACGGATCGTTTGATTCTCCGCGCGTCGCGGAAGTCATCGCCAAAGAATCCGGAGCGGGAATGCTTTCGCTGAATTCGGCCGCGAACATCACGAAAGGCGATTTTGACAACGGCGTAACGTTTTTTGATATCATGGAGTCGAATCTTCGTAATCTCTCCCTTGCACTCGAATGTCAGTAATCGTTTCTTTTGATCATGCGAACATCGGGTACCTCGCGCACCCGGTGCTCAAAGATGTTACCCTTCGCGTGAATGATGGTGAATTTTTGCTGGTTGTGGGGCCGAACGGATCCGGGAAATCCGCATTCGTAAAAACGCTTTTAGGCATTATTCCGGCAATGGGCGGAGAAGTGAGGCTGTTCGGGGAGCGAGTGGATCGGTTTTCGGATTGGGCGAACATCGGGTATCTGCCCCAGTCGCTCCATGATTTCAATCCCCTGTTTCCCGCGACCGTGGAGGAGATCGTTTCGATGGGATTGATGGCGGGGAGAACATTCCCGAAGAGACGATCTTCGGAAGATCGAAAGCGAACGGACGAAGCGCTGGATCGGCTTGGAATTGCAGATCTTCGATCCGAACCCATCGGAACGCTCTCCGGAGGTCAGCTCCAACGGACGTTCCTGGCGCGGACGATCGTTCATCACCCGTCGCTCATCGTCCTGGATGAACCGAACACGGGGCTTGATTCGAAAACGCGCGAACAATTCCATACATACCTCGAAGAGATGAACGGGAAGAAGACGACGATCATCTATATTACGCACGACATATCGGAAATACATGATTGCGCCACCGGATTGTTGTACATCGATCAACGCGTGCTGTTCCATGGGACGCTGAAGGAGTTCTGTTCATCGGATGAGATGGAAGAAACGCTCGGTGCGCATCTGCAGCATCATCTGTGCCAAGAGCACTGCGGTGGATCATAAGCTATGGACGTACTCTCACTGCTCCAGTTCGGCTTCATCCAGCGTGCGATCATCGCGGGGGTGTTCATGGCGTTCCTCGCCGCCATCCTTGGCGTGTTCTTGGTATTGAGAAAACTTTCGCTCATCGGCGACGGCCTTGCGCACGTGAGCTTTGGCGGCCTCGCACTCGGACTCACGCTCGGCCTCTTTCCGACGTTTATCGCACTACCGGTTGCCGTCCTCGGATCCATCCTCATTTTAAAGCTCATGGAGCGTACCCGCGTGTATGGAGACGCGGCCATCGGGATCGTATCAGCGGTGGGCGTCTCGTGCGGCGTCATCCTGGCCAGTGTCAGCGGCGGGTTTAACGTTGACTTAATGAGCTACCTGTTCGGGAACATCCTGGCCATTACGCAGGGAGAGCTCCTCCTTGCCGTTCTGACTTCCATCGTTGCCATTGCTCTTATCGCAGCCTATGCGAAAGATTTGTTCGCCATGACGTTCGATGCGTCGTACGCGCGAACGATCGGCGTACGCACTTCGCGCATTGACACTCTCTTCTTCATGATGACGGCGGTGGTTGTGGTCCTCGCGATCCAGCTCGTCGGCGTTCTCTTGATATCCGCCCTCCTCATCCTTCCGGCGACAACGGCGCTCCAGCTCGCAAAGAGCTTTCGGAGCGCGATCATACTGTCTGCGATTTTTGCCGTCATGAGCGTGATTGCGGGTGTCTTCGTGTCATTCCTTCTGAATATTCCAACCGGCGCGACAATCGTTCTCATGAGCTTCGTCGCCTTCGTGATCGCCGCGGGAACGAGAGCGTTTTTTCGCCAAAGGTAGATTACAGATAAGAAACATATCCCAAGGAACAAATAAATTCCAAATGACAAGCTTCAAATGTCTCTATAACGGGTACTCCTTAATTGATGATTGAAACTTAAAGCATTGGAGCTTATTTGTTCCTTGGGATATGTTTCTTGTTACGTCACTTCTCGTACCCTTCTTCATCAAATCGTTTCGCCATGGCATCCGGATCATCAATGAGCCTGATAAGATTTTCGCACGCTTCCTTCGATAGCATCGTAGGCGTTTCATCCGGATCCAGGAGCGTCATAAAGTGATTGATGATTTTGGCGAGATTTTTATGTTTGAGCCATACGACATCCAAATAGGCATACAGTTCGCTCCTCTCTTCCGCAGTTAGCGCCAGTAAAGCGAGCTTGTTCGTTTGCCGAATTTTATTCGCAATCTCTTTTGGAAAATTGGGAATCCGCGCTTCCTGTCTCTTCTCTTTCCCCTTATATCCCCCGTGAACGAAGGCGATTTCTTCCGGACTCAGCGGCTCAGTTGTGACGGTCTTCCCTCCTCGTTCATTAAATGAATGATCTGTCTCATGGCGCTTCGCATCTTCCGACAGCGAATGTCGCTTGGCGGGAGGAGCGTACTCCGGAGATCCCAGTTTCATACCGTTGCTATTTTGCCACGCAGTTCTCCGCCTGTTCCTCTTCCAGCTTCTTTTCGCTTTCCTTGCGTGCCACGAAGAACCCGAAGAGACTGAAGATGACGATGGAGCTGAAAACGATGCCCAGCAGATTGAGGCCGAAGAGCGCCAGTGAACCCGTGACGATATGCAAATCGCCAAAACCGATGCCGATGCCCGTAACGGCGATGGCGGGAAGGAGGGATACGCTCACGGCGATCCCCGGGAGCGTTGCGGACATGTTCGGCCGAACGAGGGCGAATGATGCCGCGATGCCGGATGCGATGGCAACGATGAGGTAGCTGAGCGACGGCAACGACCTTGAGAGGATTTCTTCGTTCATGAGCGCGCCGTGGTAGAAGAGCGACATGATAAACGATGCCATCGTCGTGATGGCAACGGCGATGAGCAGTGTTCTGAACGATCGGATGATGAGATTGAAGTCCGCGATCGTGACGCCGAGAGCGAGGCTCAAGATGGAACTGAGGAGCGGAGCCACGACCATGGCGCCGATGATGATGGCCGCATTATCCAGAAAGAGGCCCGGAACAACGATGAGGATGGAAAGCGTCAGGAGGAGGAAAAAGCCGAATTTCGGGGAGCTCTGTTCGATGAGGTCGTCAATGGCTTTTTTTCGATCGCACTGCGATATGGCGAATATTTCTGGTTTGTTCATATTATTTTTATCATAGATGATCAGTGAGCTGACGTCTATAATCATGCTGTTAAATCCGTCTCTTTTTTTAAAAACGAGTTTTACTACTCTAAAAATCTTAACAAAATTAAGCTTTTTAGTGATGCTGTAACGGTTTTTCGTTTTACGCGGTATAGTACGTGCGGGGGAACGTTTATTTCGCACCTTTTCTAACGACAAGGAGCAGCGTATGCCTCAGGGAAGAGAATCGTTCTGCCCCGTGTGCAAGACGATCAATGTGGAGGGGAGATGTCCGAATGTACATTGTCCGAATTGCGGATTTTGTCCAAAGTGCTCTTCGCCTCTTAATCCTGAGGGGAGATGTACGAGCGACACGTGCAGTACGAACCGACCCACGATCGCGCCATCCGTGCGTCCGCATCCCTTCATTCCGAGCCGGCCTCCGAGCCAGTCGTACCAGCGATTAATGGCGATCGGGCGTCCGTTCTCCGGAGCGTACGAACGTGTTCTCAGCGGTGGCAGTCTCCGCAGACATCCCGACAGGTTTGATCGAGATTTTCAAGAAGAAGAACCGCCAACGCTCCGCCAACGTCCGGGACCCGCTCAGAGCGGAACGTATGCACGCACGCTGTCGGAGGAAGCTCCTTCGCAAAAAAAGAAAGCGAGGTAAATCGTCTCGTCCAATACTCAACGCCGACTCCTCTTGGGGCCGGCGTTACTCTTTATGCGTATCGATGCGAACAGCTTTTCCGTGGATGATGGCGTCCGCAACCTTCTTGCGCGCGGAAGCGAGGATGCGCTGGAACGTGCTTTGGGAAATGCCCATTCGTTTTGCACTCGCATGCTGTTCCAGTTCCAGCACGTCATTCAAACGCAGCGATTCCGCTTCTTCGAGACTCAGCCCGACTTCTTCAAGATGGCGGAGCGGAATGCCGCGCGGTTTGAAATACGATACATTGGGATCGAATCGGATACAGCGGGGTTTTCGAGGTCTGACCATAAAGGATTCAGCCGAACATGAGCCATGCGGGCTTAAGGAATAAGAGGAGGCCGATGACGATCATCAGAATACCTCCGATGAAGTGGTTGATGCGCGAATACTTCGTTGAGATACCCACCATGTGGAGCGTTTTCATGGCGATGATGAACACGAAGAGGTCATCGAGCATGAAAATGAGGATGTACAGGAGGAGGTATGCGTAGTACTGCCACAGGGGCAGATTCGTCATGGTGAGGAGCTGCGTGTAGATGACCGGAAATCCGGCGGAGCATAATAGCTCGATGAGGTTTATGGCGAAAGCAAGGCCGATGATTCCAACGATGGCCAAGAGGAATCCTTTTCGGGATACGACATCTCGCATGCGCGTGAACAGGCGTTTCCTCCGCTCTTCGCCGACGACCTCGCATCCGCTTTCGGGTTTTTTGATATAGGCATGGAGGTGGTATCCGCCCGCTGCGATTGCGAGCGCCGCGATGCCCGCTCGGACCCAGGAAACGAGACCGAGGAAGAGAAGAGCGTTCAGCCACGCCGTCATGAACAGGAAATAGATGAACGCGGAAGCGGCGATGAACGTGCTTCCGAGCGTCCACATGCGCCTCTTATTCTCCATGCCGATGAGCAGACTGATGAGAAACAAGAGTACCCACATGGCGCATGGATTGAATCCATCAAGGAATCCGATGACGATGGTGATGGCGGGGAGAGAAACGTTTTTAATTTTTACATTTCCGATGAACGGAACGGGAATGGATTCCGGGATTGGGTGTTCGGAGACCGTCTGGCTCAGATAACTGTCCCCGGACTCTGTTTCTCTGTTCGGTTCCGCGTTGTCCGTTGGAGGTTCGTCCGCGGCTTCCGGAAGTTTTTCATTTGAAGGTGCGGGAGCATTCGGAACGGACGGCGAAATTTCGGGACGCGGCTTTTTTCCGAGAACAGATCCGACAACGTCGAAGCAGTAGGACTCCATACAATTGAGAATCTGGTCCTTTATCGTTTTTCCGGTTGTTTCTTCATTTAAAAATCCGGTGAACGCACGATCCCCTATTGCCGTAAACGGAACGCCGGATACATCCGCTTGCGTTTCGCGTCCTACACGGAAAAGGAGTTCCGCGTTCGCCTGATCCGTGCCTACTTCATAGCGGTGTACTTCCAGCGCTTCATATTCTGATTCGAGTTTGCTCAAAAAATAGCTCTCTTTGGCGCAGTGCGGACAGCTGGAGGAGAAAAAGAAATAGACGTCAACGGTATTTCGTTCTTCCGCTGAAGCGCAGACCGGTTTTGCGAGCGCTACAATAGAAATAACGATCGCAAAGAGAACGCTAAGGATGATCGTTCTTTTCATATGCTAGCGATTTTTATTTTCGTTGATGATTTTGACGAGCTCGTCTTTTGCACGCTCTCCTGAAATGCGAAGAATTTCATCGCCCTCTTTACTTATAAAGATGAAAACCGGAATAACATCTTTTGAGAGGTTATACTTTTCAATAATTTCCGGGTGGTCGTCAAACTCGAAATATTCCGTTTTCAGCCAAGAGTTCTCTTTTTCGATTTCCTCCCAGCGCGGTTTCATCACCAGGCATCCCGGACACCAAACAGCGCCTATTTTAAGCACGTTCATAGGAAACGCGGTCTATGTTAGATAGTTTGAATTACTTTTTACGCTTCTTCAGCAGAGATTGTACCTCTTTGAGCTCGTCTTGCAAATCCTCCTCGTAGGATGAGAGCGACTCACGGTCGCTCTCATCAACGAGCGGCTGTCCGAAGAAGGGGCAGAACCCTGCCCATCGGCCGAATCCGCGTCCCCTTCCCCGTCCGTATGCACGTCCGGAACCATTACCGGTATTGCAGGGGCCTTGACCCCGGCCCGTCATGGGTCCGCGGCCCTGAGGGCCCGTACCGTCAAAATTTGGCATATGTTTGATATGGTTAATAGTTATATAATGAATATATACCCATAACATTCATTTGTCAAGCTATTATCAATTGGGTTGTGGATAACAGAAAAATCGAGGAGCGCTCCCCGATTTTTCATACGATGCTCTTATCGGTTGAATGGTCCGAATCCATGTCCTCGCCAAGGCATGGGGCCGTCCATCATCCCTCCGTGCATTCCCTGTCCGTTGAAGTTCAGGTCCTCCCGGAGCGTATTCGCCTGCTCCATGAGTCCGTGGAGTTCAACGTGCTTATCGAAGGTTTCCTGATTGATTTCTCCCTCATACGCAGGGAGTTCTCCGACGAGCGTTGCCCACGCTTCGTAGTCCTTGGTTTCAACCGCTTCACGGATCGCGGCGAACTGTTGGTTTGCTACACCCCTCTTTCCGAATCGTTGAACGCCGAGTTCATCCGCGATCTTTTTCGCGCCCTCGTTGTCCCCCGCCTGCGTAAGCTCGTACATCTCTTGGAGCTTTGAGAACGTTTCTTCATTCACGAGCTCATTCGCGTTCGGCCGCTGGTTCATGAGATCCGCCCATGCCTGGTAGTCGCCATTCTCTATGGCTTCACGGACCTCTTTAAAAGCGCCGTTCATTTGTTTTCGATTGCGGAACATCATTCCACAGTTTCCTTCCCTCCCCCGTTCATCAACGGACGTATTCGCTTGCTGTGCATTATCGGTTTCCGAAGCCTTTGTGTACGAGACCGCACCGGCTGTGATAACGAGCGAGAGAATCGCCGCGCTTAGAATGAGATGCTTACTCGTTAAGGATCGTTTCTTCATAAATAATTGATTGTTAGGAATGAGACGGAATGCGCGATTCCGGAAGCTTCTCATACTTAATACGCAGGATCGTTCGGTATTCTTTCATTCATAATCCGCATAAAGAAGATCGGTTTCAGCGGAGATTCCCATGGTAGAATGAGATCCGCTTCAAACGCATTCGCCTCAACGGGCCTTCCGAGACAGCGGACCTTCATGCCCTGTTGGAGAAGAGGAGGCGGCACGGGTACGGGCCGGCGCGTGAGGACGATCCAGTCTTTATCCCGTAAATCTCGCATTCGGAATGAGAGCGAATCCGTTATTTCGAAGACTGTTCCGGCGATGATCCCCTTTTCGGGCCGCGACCACATCCGCGCCCGCGGATGCAGGAAGCGTTGATACGTCGGCACCTTGTCCGAGAGGACGAGATCAATGGCGCGTCCCGCTCCGATGTCGTAGAAGAATACGCCGAGGACCGCGCTGATAAAGACGACTGCAACCGCAACCGTCGGAATTCGATAGCGGTATCCTCCCTTCGTGTGCTTAAAATTGTAGTGGGCGATCAGGATGAATGCCGCGAGCGTGAGAATCCAGAAATACGGCAGGGCGATGAGAATGACATCGACGGTTCCTTCACCCGCTTCGCTCAGCGCATCCAAATCATCATTTCGAAGCATGTAAATAATGACGGATGCCGCGAGTCCGCCGATGATGAGACAGGCGATTCCCGCGGTCCAGACCGCGGAATCCTTCAATAAAAACTCCCACCGCGGTTTCGGGGTGATGTGCTTTTTCTTTATCTCATCGAGCACGTTACGGCTCAGGTTGCTGTCCGTCATATGTGTGTTAATTCAACGCCCATTTCTTTCGCCTGCTCACGAAATCGTTTCTTCGCGCGATTGAGCAGTGTTGCAATCGTCCCCATGGGTTTTTTGAGGATAAACGACATCTCTTTATAATCCTTTTCTTCGAGATATTTCAGGACCAGTACTTCCCGGTATTTCACATCCATTGAATCGAGAACCTTCAAAATGGCTTCCCGCGTTTCTTTTTTTTGCAGCTCCATCTTGATATCAAGCTCGCTCGCAAGCGCTTGGACGATGTCTTCACGAATCATCTCCGCATGGCCTTCAGCGCGAGCCCGGAGTTTGCGATGGTTGCTGATAACTTCGTTTCGCGTAATGCGGTATATCCATGAGGAAAACGGTTGGCGTTGATCGAACGCATTTATATGTTCGTAGACTTTTATGAATACTTCCTGCAGGATATCTTCCGCTTCATCCGTTCTGCAGTTGGAGATTCTCAAAATGTAGCGTTTGAGCTTTCCTTCATACCGTTTAATGAGCACGCCAAAAACTTCCTGATTTTGTAATGTCAGCCGGACGAGTTCTATGTCTGTTTTCGTTTGCCAATCAGGCATGTTGAGTAGCAGCTGGCTTTCGGTATGGCTTCGAATCTGATTTCAAGAATGCGTCGATAAGGAATGGAATTTGGAGATTAAAGAGACAGCGAAGAGAGATGATCTTATGAGGTCTGAAAATCGATATCTCTTAAAGATCGACCTTTCCGTCATGTATTACGCAGCATTCCCTCTATTTCTTTCATCATATCGCCGTTTTGGAGGAAAAAGTATATTCCGACGCAGAATAGAATCGTGGTGATGAGAATGATGACCGATATCCTCTGGCGTTCTCGTTCCGTCTCCTCGCCGAGTACGTCTGCGGTTTTAACGGCCGTTTCTTCCTTGATGGATGTCCCTTTTAACGCGAGCCGGTTTTCCAGAAATGTCCATTTCTTTTTCTTACCCGAAGGGAGCACGGAAAATAATCCGAAAATGATTCCGATGACAAGATTGTTCGTCAGTTTGTACATGACACCCGCCACGATCAGCACGGATAGGAGTTGAAGGAAAACTCGCTTGCGGGGGTCCTCCGAGGCGTTTTTCATCCGTTGTTCCATAAATGCTAAATGGGTTTTTATATTAGGTGTGGATAACATGTATCATAACTCATATCCTAGCCGATGTGCTGTTTTTTGAAAAAGGAAACGGCTTTCAGCCGCGCTCCCCATCGATCTGGAGCTTATGGCCGAAAGCCGGTGTTTGCATCCTTCGCACATACAGGATTATACCACGGAGGCGAGGTGATGTTACAAGGGATAAAAGAGACAGGAGGGCGTCATCATTCCATTGCTGAATGGTTGAATTGCTGAATGGTTGAACTGTTAACGAAGCTAATTGCAGGAAAAAATTGTTTAACAATTTAGCAATTCAACAATGAAACTACGGCTGCACCTTCCCCAAGAGGTACGCCTTCCTCTTCCGTTCCGGAAATTTCTCGATGGCATACCGGAGCATCGTGCGAGGCATGTGTCTGTAGTGTTTTTGAAGAAATGCTTCGAGCGTTTTCATATCCCGCTTCCCCACCTCGCGCAGCATCCAGCCCACGGCCTTATGAATGAGATCATGCGTATCGTCACGGAGTTGATGCGCGATCGCGAGCACATCATCGAAGTCTTGATCGCGGATAAACCGGAATGTGGACACGATCGCGATCCGTCTGTCCCAAAGGTTCTTTGATCTCGAGAGCGTCATTAACATTCTCCTCGGTTTATTTTTAAGATATCCGCCGACGATTCCGGGTGCAGTGAGGTCAACGAGATCCCAGCTATTAATCCACTTCGTGGATGCGAGATAGATGTCGTAGATGCGTTTTCGCTTCTTTTCATCTCCCCGCTCAAATTGATCAACGAGAATCAGAAGTCCGCACAGCCGCTCTTCGTGCCACGGGGAGCGGATGAGTTTTAGCGTTTCCGATAGCGGCAGATCGCGGAATCGCTTCACGATGCTTCGGATCTGCGGGACCGTAATGCCCAGAAATTTGTCTCCCGCGCCGTACTCCCCTTTTCCGGTTTTGAAAAAGCGCGAAAGATCTCGAGCCTTCTGTTTAGTGGCATATTTGCGAAGTTCTTTTAAGATGTTTTTCGATATTTTCATATGGATCGCCCTATATCGAAATTGCCACCTATTTTTCAAAGTATATTGACAAATACATAAAGACAGACGCCATAATGGTAGTGATTATCACCATTATGATTTTTCTGTTTTTTTGTTTCAGAATCATCTCATTCAGATACTGATTTTTTTGAAAGATGAAGAATATAGAAGTGATAAATATAAATGTAAATAAAGCCCAAATAGAATAATGGGGTTCAGTGAATATTAGTACAACGGTTATCAGTGGCGCTATCAGCGCTCTAATCGTAATTTTTACGGTGAGTGCAAATATTATTGAACCCAAAAAGATTGATAGTATCGAATATACGATTGAAATAGAGGCAGGATTCTTCGTTAAACTTGTAAAAGTTTTTTTTATAAGCCACATAATATTTTAAACAGATGTCCTCTTGGAATGATTATAAAACTTTATTCGTGGATCATCTGTCTCCGATGTCTCCGCTTCTAAAGTAGATGAAGGTCAATAATCCGCACGGCGAAGTAGATGAAGAAGATGGAGATTGCGATCATTGCCAGGTTCGTAAACCAGCTCGGACGGATTTCTTTTGGAAGTTTGAAGTTATTCAGGTAGATGAGGAGCGGCGTGTAAATCGCCATGGTCAGGCCTCCGAGGACTGCGGAAATCGTGAGGAGCGTGAGCGGCTGTTTGAGAGGCAGAAGGATCGCGCCGAACAGACAGATTGTAACGATGCTGATGTAGTAGAGCTTACTCAGGCTGATTTTTTTACACCATGAAAACACACGCTTGTACGGACCCACGTGCGCATTCGTATACAAGATGTCCGAGACCATGCGCGTGAGTGCGTCGATGACCGTCCACATGACGGCGAAGAGCATGAGGAAGGCCATGAGCAAAAAGAGCTTGTAGCCGAGCGGTCCCCACAGATCGCCGAAGATATGCGCCTGCACCACGGCCACGTCCAAACCCTCCGGTACGATTCCGCGCGGCGTGAGTACGGCATAAGCGTTTACCGCAAGCAGAAAGAGCGTGATGAAGCCGAGGAGGAAAAAGATGATTCCCTGGTCCACGCGCACGAATTTCATCCATCCCTTCCAGCGCTTCACGTTTTCCTTCGTTGGAGCGAATGTGAATCCGGTCGGAGCGATAGCCTCCTCCTTCCCGGTGATCGGATTCGCGATCCTGCCGATGTATTTTCCCATGCCGATCTGTTTGTCGCGGTACCAGAGGGAGATGCAGAGGTTCAGCATTCCTCCGGCGCCCGCGAAAACGACAGCGGAAAGGAGGATGTTCAGATCGATGCCTTTCGGGATATATCCGAAGTTCACGACGCCTGCGATCGCTTCCTTCATGATGTCGAGATTCAAATTACCGAAGCTGATGGCGACGAGGAGGATGAAGAACGTCGGAACGATAATCTTCAGCGTGCGTTCGAGCATGACGTATGCGATGCGGCCGCTGAACGTGAGTACGAGCACGAGCGCGAGCGCGACGTACGCCCAAACCAAATAGTTCCCAAAGCCGACAAGCTCGCTGAGCGTGGTTCCCAGAGCGCTCGCCCACCCCGGCCATATGTACATGAGCGGTGCGGCGAGGAGCCAGAGGAACACGGACCATTTCAGGATTCTGGCGGAGCTCGTAAAGAAGCCTTCCCCGGTTGCAATGGCATGCCGCGCAACTTCCTGGTTGATGAAGTACTGCGCGCCAATGCCCACGAGCGCCATCCATAGCAGGCCGAGCCCGTACTTCGTGATAAGGTGCGGCCACATGATGAGTTCGCCGGTTCCGATGGCGAGTCCCATCACGACCACGCCCACGCCGAGGGCCTTGGTCCACGACGGCGGTTTGGGGAGATCGCGTGTTTGAAGAGCGGGGTAACGGTCCATAGGACTCACATGATAGCAGATTGAGTTCAAGA
>Ga0307435_1000096_pt1 | contig 38623 bp, 33 predicted proteins | sample SalMarWE160470MG_FD_202164 | JGI IMG/M metagenome (GOLD analysis project Ga0307435, IMG submission 202164) | Salt marsh sediment microbial communities from the Plum Island Ecosystem LTER, Massachusetts, United States - WE1604-70 | ecosystem: Environmental > Aquatic > Marine > Intertidal zone >... | reverse complement strand
AAAGCTTCGCGTAAAATCACGTAAGAGCCGCTTCTAATTGTTCAACCTGCTCTTTGCTGGACAGGGCTTCAATGATTTCATCCAGTTCTCCATCTAAAATCTGTTGAAGGTTGTGAAAACTTGAGCTGATTCGGTGGTCGGTGACCCGGTTCTGGGGGAAATTGTAGGTGCGGATCTTTTCCGACCGTTGGCCACTACCTACCTGCATCCGCCGCTCTTTATCCATGCTTTCAGATTGTTTCCGTTGTTCAAGGTCAAGCAGCCTGGCCCGAAGCACCGCCATGGCCTTCATCCTGTTTCTTATTTGAGACCTTTCATCCTGGCAGGAGGCCATTATGCCTGTGGGCAAGTGCGTGAGGCGAACCGCCGTAGTTACTTTATTTACATTTTGCCCTCCAGCCCCCCGGCTATGGAAAAATTCCATTTTGAGATCATCAGGCTTGATGTTGAGCTCAATCTCTTCTGCCTCGGGCAGGACCGCTACCGTAGCTGTCGAGGTGTGAAGTCGTCCCGAGGCTTCGGTGGCTGGCACCCTTTGCACTCGATGGACACCACGCTCGTGCTTAAAGCGGCTGAAGGCGCCTTTACCCTTGATTTCGAATATTAGCTCCTTGAACCCTCCGATTTCACTTTGATTACTATCAATGATCCCCACTTGCCAGCCTTTGCCCTCGGCATATCTGCTGTACATGCGGAATAAGTCGGCGGCAAAGAGGCTTGCCTCCCCACCACCAGCACCAGCCCTTATCTCAACGATGACATCTCGATCCTTGGCTGGGTCTTTGGGCATCAGGGAAAGCTTGAGTCGGCGAAGAAGGTCATCTTGCTGCTGTTTGATTTTGTTCACTTCTTCCTTGATTAAAGTCATCATTTCCGCTTCGTCATGGGAATTAAGCAGAGCTTCAAGTTCCGCCAGCGCTTTGCCCTTGGCTTTATATTGCTGGTATGTGCCAACGATATCTTCAAGAGCAGCCTTCTCCTTGCTTAGCTCTTGAAGCCGCTTGAGATTCGTAGCTACATCTGCTCGAGCCAAGAGTTGGCTTAGCTCGTCATAGCGCTTTTGTATTAATTCTAGTTTCTCAAACATACCCGATACTATTATAATACAGCGACACAAGCTGCTCAAATTTGAGTTAAGGGAGTTAGCATGAAACTGATGCCAGGTTGCTATGAATGCTTACGCAGATTAATCTGCCAAGCTGCAGAGCTAGCCACAGATGATGCTTCGCTGAAGCAAAATGCAATAAAAGAAGCGATGAAGATATTGGATGATGAGTTCTCTTATAGCCAATTATCCATTGTGATTGCCACCAGGATTAACAAGGTAGTAAGAGAAGTGACCCACAATCCTGACCCTTACAGGGCAATGAAGGAAAGGGAGATGACGCTCGCCAGAGAATTATATCCTGAGCTGAGGTCTCGATATAATGATGACCTCAGGGGTTGTCTTAAGCTGGCCGCAGCAGCGAATGTTATCGATTTCTTCAGGGAGCCTGGTTCTATTAGGGAGGATATCAGGAAACCTGTAAGCCTTGTTGTAGATGATTCGGAGCAATTGGAAGCAAAGTTGAAAGATGCCGGCAAAGTCTTATATCTGGCAGATAATGCCGGGGAGCTTTACTTCGACCTGCCTCTAGTCAAGTGGATGAAGCAATTTGCCCAGGTTATCTATGTGGTTAAACCATCGCCTGTTCAAGACGATTTGACCCTGGACAATGTGAGGAGGTCTGGCTTGGAAGGTGAGTTTGGGAAGGTCATAAGCACGGGCATAGCTTCACCAGGAATAGTCTTTTCTTTAGCTTCAGCCCAGTTCAAACTAGAATTTGAGTCAGCAGACCTTATATTCGCCAAAGGGATGGGGCATTATGAGGCTTTATCCGAGCTCCCTCCGGAAGGGAAGTTTTTCTATTGCCTCATGGCGAAGTGCAAACCAGTAGCAGATTCGCTGGGGGTGCCTATAAACAACTATGTGGCCATGCTACAATGATTCAGGTCTTTGTCCCCAACCATGTAAAATCGCCTCAGAGAGCACTAAGAGGCTCTAGAAAGGGCATGAAATAAGAAATAAGAGAGAAGGGGAACCACGCCCAAGACCCTATACTATAAAACAGCGGAGGTATGATTTTTTGATATCGCCCGGCGCTCTCACCGACCAAGATCGACAGTCACAAAGCCTTTAAGTCATTGACTTTGTGCTCAGCCTTGGTCATGTTTTCTTTCTTGAAATAGCTATAATCTCGGCACAGTGAACAAACCAAACTCAAAAAGTTTGGCTCTATTTGTATACTTTTACTGTATAATAGGCAAAATTTATGAGGAAACCGACTAAGCGTGAAGCCATAATAGGTGGCATATCTCTAGCAGTTACCATAGCTTTATCTCTTTTTATCCTTCAGCATCGAAGCTACCTCAACCAAATAGCAGAGTGGGGCTATCTTGGTTGCTTTTTCATCAACGTTCTCACTAACGGGACCTTCATTTTGCCCGGCTTCGGCATTGTTATTACATTCACACTGGGTGGAGTATTAAATCCCGCCATAGTTGGCGCCGTAGCTGGAATTGGTGAAGCTATAGGTGCTACTGGTGCTTATTTCACTGGATACGCTGGCAGGGGATTATTGCGAGATAGTAACAGCAGCCTTTACCTTCGCTTCAGCAATATTATTGACCGCCATGGTTCTAAAGCCATTTTCTTCACATCAGCTGTATTGACTCCTCTTTTTTACCCCTTCGCCGTATTTCTGGGCATGGTTCGCTTTGGCTGGGTAAGATTTTTCCTCGTCACCTGGGCAGGGCGGACAGTCAAAAGCATGGTACTAGCTTACCTGGGTTATTTCGGTTTGAATGTCGTCCTACAATGGCTGGGCTTGGACATTTAATTTGAGTTTCCCAAGCTGTTTTGTTATATTCTTGAACCAAGCGGGGCTGTAGCTCAATCGGGAGAGCGTCTGACTGGCAGTCAGAAGGTAGTGGGTTCGAATCCCATCAGCTCCACCAATCTTTTCCCGGCTTTGATTTCCACAAATGTGCCCTCACCGTAGCTTAACCAGTACCCCATGAAAAAATTCGCTCCGCTCTTTTACACCCCATAAAATTTTCAATCTGGCAGGGTGAATGTAGATTTTGCTTACACGAGAACGGCAGTTGGTTCTATCACCCTTGCTCTGGCTCGATCAGGCCGTAGTTGCCATTCTCGCGACGGTATAGCAGATTGAGCCTCTCAGTATCGGCGTCTATGAAAAGAAAGAAATCATGCCCCAGAAGCTCCATCTGGCCTATAGCTTCATCTACAGGCATGGGTTTGACTAAGAAGCGTTTACTCTTTACCACCCTTTGGGGAGCCTCGATTTCCTCCGCCTCGATTGCTGCTCCCTGCCGAGCAAAAGAAATGCCTCTTCCCTTATCATATAATTTGCCTTTGTATCGCTCAATTCGCTTAGATAGCACTTCCACTACTTTGTCAATGGCTGTGCGGATATCCTTAGACTCTTCCTGAGCCCTAATTAAGACACCTCTGCTGTCAAGGGTAACCTGGACAGTGAATCGCTGCTCAGGCAGCTTTGCACCTTCGTAGGAAATCTCGACCTTGCCTTCACTGATGGTAGGTAAGTAACGACCCAGTTTGCCAATCTTTTTCTCAACATATGCCTCCAATGTTTCAGAGACCTCCACATTATTCCTAGCGATAATCTGTAGCTTCATTTCTCCTCCTTCAGCTGTAAATCTCTCTTGCCAACGTTAAGCCCCAAACAGATGTAGCATCCTTTCTCTTGAGAGCCGCGGCACAGGACTCCAGCGTGGCTCCAGAGGTACATACATCGTCTATAAGGATAATTTGTTTACCGCCTACCTTTTCATCACGGCACACAAAAGCATCGGCTACATTCCTCCGGCGCTCTTCCACATCAACTGCTCTCACCTGAGGTTGTGCCTGCTTAACCCGAATGAGGCAATCCTCAATCACTGGCAAATCAATGCTCTTACCCAACTCCTTGGCGAGAAGGCTGGACTGGTTATAACCCCTCTCTCTCAATCGCCGTGGGTGAAGAGGTACGCAAACCAAGGCTTCGCCAGGCAAGGAATTTGACCTAAGATAATCAGCGAGTAATTTAGCCAGACAGGGAGAAATTGCTTTCAAATTTCGATACTTCAGCTGATGAATGGCTTTTCGTATTACCTCGTCAAACCTAAATAGAGAACGGATGCCGTCAATCTCAGTTTGTCTTTGTCGACAGTCCGGGCATACAATACCGCTAGCCTGAGACCTGCCACAGTTGGGACAAAGCGGGGGTAATAGCCTTGGTAGTTTTCCGAGACATTCGGGGCACAGAAACCCACCTACTTTCCCACAGCCAACGCATTGACGCGGGAAAAAAGAGTCAATCGCCAGCTCAATTAATTTACCTGAGCGAAGCAAATCCTCTGCTAGGGAGTGTATTCCCGGCGTGTGCGGGTATGAAGTTCTCCACTAAGAATAGGCTCATTAATGTATACCTCACCATTCCTGATCTTTATATTGTAACCACAATCAGGATGTGTACACACCCAAGCCTTGTAGTGAATCGGTGCCCCTTGACTACCAAAGTCAGACAGAGGCACTAAATCTCCCTTTCCGCATTTTTGGCACTTAGGTAATGAACCGTTTTCCAAGTTCCACCTCCACAATTAATTTATTTGCCTGTATGAAAGGCAATAAGTATACACTATAAAAAATTCGTTTGCAAGGCCACTTCCCGAATAAACCCAAACTTTCTAGATTTTCTTTAGATTTTCCTGATGGCCCAGCCCAACCACCGACAGGCAGGTATAAATAGCCCCGGCAGGCGTCAGTTGGCTTCTCATTAAGCTGATAGCCTCGACTTTAATATGATATTTATCTTCAAAGATGGTAGAGCCCACAAGTTCGCCAAATCTCCTTCTTTCCAGTGGTGATGCTTCCTGTCTGATGCGAGCCAGAGTCAAGTGTGGCACAAAGGAGCGTTCTTCCTTAGCAAATCCCAAGGCGGCGAGCGCGGAGTCGATGTTTTGCTGTAACCTGGATAGCTTGTCCACCTCGCCACCGATGCCGACCCAAAAGACCCGAGCTTGCTTTAGGCTGGGGAAAGTCCCCAGTCCTGAAATCTCCAAATGGAATGGAGAAATCCCATGTGCAGCTTCTTCCATAGCTTCAGTTATCTCTGTTACCCGCTTAGAAGGAATGTTGCCCAGAAACTTCAAGGTGAGGTGAATTCCGCCCGGGTCCACCCACTTGACGAACCTATGTTCATCTCTCTCCAATTTTTTTCTCAGCCTGGCTAATCCCTCTCTAGCCTCCTCAGGCAGTTCAATGGCAATAAAGGAACGGATTTGCTCACGATTATGTGACACTTTTGCTCCTTTCATACCGGTATAGCAGTTTTTGGGCATTAGCCCCCAAGATTCTAGCTTTATCCTCCTCGGGAAGCTGTGAAGATTGGATTTGGGCAATCACTCGATTCTGGTGCATAAGAGGATAGTCAGTGCCGAAAAGGACTTTATCACTGCCGATGATGCGACTCACCTGCTCAAAAATCTCGGGCTTGTAAAGGAAGACGGTAGCTGCGGTATCAAAGAAGACGTTGGCTAAAGCCTCGGCTACTTCAGTCATCAGGGCATAAAAAGGCAACCCCCCACCCCAATGAGCACAAACAAGCTTCAAGCTCGGGAAAGCCGTAATAAAGGAGTAGAGAATGTCAGGGGTGATACTACCCTTGCCGGAGTACTCATGCCCCACTGGCTCAGAAGAATGGGTCAGAAAAATCAAGTCGTGCTTTAGCGCGGCATCAACTAGAGGCTTCATTGTTGTCTCATCAGCGAGATTGAAACCCTGCACATCAGACCTTAATTCGCCAATTCCCCTGGCCCCAGCTTTAGCACATCGCTCCAGTTCAACTATGGCAGCATCTCCTGCCGTGGGTTGAATCGCACAAAAGCCGACAAGCCTTTTGGGATAGCGTGATACTGAATCTAAAATGTAATCGTTTGTTTTCACACAGAGTTCCTGGTTGACCCAGCCGGCGTTAAGAACGACGGACAAATCAATGCCCGCTTCATCCATGCTGGCAATCAGTTCTTCCGCCGTGGCTATCCTGGCTTTCGGCTGGGAATAAAGCAAAGAAAAACAAGGGTCACATCTGCTATATTCATCACGCCTTTCCCTCAGCCAGGAGGGAAATATATGGGTATGAAAATCTATAATCACTTAAGCCATTATACCCAAACAACTAAAAATACTAAAATACCATAGTCTTTTGTTATTGCGAGCACCTGAAAGGTGCGTGGTAATCTCGCATAATTACCTTGAGATTGCTTCGTCGCCTTCGGCTCCTCGCAACGACAGAGGGGAAAAGATTACTTCGGCATTGTCGTGCCTCGTAATGATGAGTGTGGTGGAGAAAAATAGAGTTGACCCCTTTTTAAACGACAAAACATTTGACAGTGCAGGGGATGATATGATACGAACTAATATTTTGGAAAATTCAAACTATTACCGCGGAGGAATTAAAGATGTTAAACATCCGTACAATCAAAAAGGATACCCTCTACACCGTTATGCTCCAGCAATTGTATAGCCTTAATTACACGTGGGTGAGGTTCGAAGGTTTCATACAGGAGAAAGCTCCCGAAGTATATGGCAGTGAAGAATATTATCAGCTTTTTGAAGACTATGGTTCGGAGGAAGCCAGGCGATTGGTCAAGGCTTTGGGTTTTCCCAGAGAGGAAATCAGAGACCTGACCAGGTTTTTGGAATATTCTCACTGGGCTATTTTCGAGAATATCGAAATAGCGGAACTGACCGCAAACAGTTTCAGAATGCGCACACTAGATTGCTCAGCGCAAGGTGCAGCGAAGAGATGGGGGATGGAGTTTTATGATTGTAGAACTGGAGGCCTGCGGATTCGCAGTGGTTTCTTTAAAGGTATTAACCCTAAGGCAAAGGTCCAGAGGATTTTTACCCCGCCTGAAGCCAGACCTGAAGGTACACGTGCAATCGTCTCTTGCGAGTGGCTAGTTTCATTGGAGTGAGACACTTCATAGCGGAGAAAAATAGAGTTGACCCCTTTTTACAAGAAACATTGACAATTTCTTTAATAAAAACTTGATAATGGAACCATATATGATAATTTCTTTAATAACATTTTAACAATTGCATTATATAATGGTACCAAGAGCACCATAAGGCGAATACAGAGTGAGTGGTCAAGTGCGTGCGTCAGAGGGTTGCGGCGGCTTCCACGATGGTGAGCCCATCATATGTAGACGTGCGAACCGGGCTCTTTTAAGCATTTGTATTTCAATTGTCATTTGGATTTTGACGTTTGGAATTTGTCGGGGCAACTACAAGAATCTGGAGGCGAGGTATGAAGATAATACTTAGTTCGAGGAGACGCCATTACATGGCCAGAGTTAGCACCTTTGTGATTATGGTAGCCTTAATTGCCGGGATGATAGGCTGCCTTCCTGACGAGCACGAATACACCCCTATGGTTGCGGCTTCGTATCATGTGGTGGGACTTAAGTCCAACGGCACCGTGGTCGCCGTGGGGGAAAACGGCGACGGGCAGTGTAATGTCGGCAGCTGGAGTCACATCATCCAGGTCGCCGCAGGCGGGTATCACTCGGTGGGACTTAAGTCCGACAACACAGTAGTCGTCGCGGGATCGGGCCAGCAGGGGCAGCGGGATGGTGTCAGCAACTGGACGGACGTCATCCAGGTCGCCGCAGGCGAGTATCACACGGTGGGACTTAAGTCCAACGGCACCGTGGTCGCCGCGGGCGGCGAGGGATATGACTACGGGCAGTGCGATGTCGGCAACTGGACGGACATCACCCAGGTCGCTGGAGGCCGCTGGCACACGGTGGGGATTAATCCCGACGGCACCGCAATCGCCGTGGGATACAACGACTACGGGCAGTGTGATGTCAGCGGTTGGACGGATATCGTCCAGATCACTGCAGGCTGGTATCACACAGTGGGGCTTAAGGATGACGGCACCGTGGTTGCCGTGGGATACGATGACTATGACCAATGTGATGTCGGCAGCTGGACGAACATCGCCAAGGTCTCCGCAGGCTACTTTCACACGGTGGGGCTTAAGGACGACGGCACCGTGGTCGCCGTGGGAGATAACGTGGACGGGCAGTGCGAGGTCGGCGGCTGGACGGACATCACCCAGGTCGCTGCAGGCGTCCATTACACGGTGGGGCTTAAGTCCGACGGCGCTGTATTCGCCGCGGGAGGAAGCGACTCCGGGCAGTGTGATGTCGGCAACTGGGAGGACATCATCTATAGCGCTGCAGGCCGTTATCACACGGTGGGGATTAAGTCCGACCACACCGCGGTCGCCGTGGGAGACAACTGGGGCGGGCAGTGCGATGTCGGCAACTGGACAGATATCACCAAGGTCGCCGCAGGCTACTGGCACACGGTGGGAGTTAAGTCCGACAACACTACAGTCGCCGTGGGATGGAACGACGATGGGCAGTGCAATGTCGGCGGCTGGACGGACATCACTCAGGTCGCCACAGGCGAGAAGCACACTGTGGGGGTTAAGTCCGACGGCACCGTGGTCGCCGTGGGAGCCAACGGCGACGGGCAGTGCGATGTCGGTGACTGGGTAGACATCGTCCAAGTCGCCGCAGGTAAATTGCATACAGTAGGGCTTAAGTCCGACCACACCGTGGTCGCCGTGGGAGCCAACGGTGACGGGCAGTGCGATGTCGGCGGCTGGACGGACATCATCAAGATCGCCGCAGGCGAGTTGCATACAGTGGGGCTTAAGGCCGACGGCACCGTGGTCGCCGTGGGAGCCAACTACGATGGGCAGTGCGATGTCAGCGGCTGGACGGACATCACCCAGGTCGCCGCAAGCCGCTTTCACACAGTGGGGCTCAAGTCCGACCACACCGTGATCGCCGCGGGGTATAACGGCTACGGACAGCTTGAGGTCGGCGGCTGGACGGACATCATCCAGGTCGCCGCAGGCCGCTATCACACGGTTGGGGTTAAGTCCGACGGCACCGTGGTCTCCGCGAATCTTGTGGTCGAGCTTGCCAAATGGAATCTGGGCGAGGCAGTGCCATAGGAAGAGAAAAGAATAAGAATATGTCCAGAGCCTTCGGTTGAGATCCTGCCGAAGCTCTGTCGAAGAATAAGGATTTTGGGGAAACCGAAGTGTTACGGAGGAAGTGAAGTATGAAGATAATACTTAGTTCGCGGAGACACCATTACCTGGCCAGAGTCGGCATCTTTTTAGTTGTGACAGCCTTAATTGCCGGGATGGCAGGCTGTGGTGGGGGTGAAGCATATCCTCCTTATTATGAACTCACTATCGACAGCAGTGCCGGAGGGTCGGTAACCACCCCTGGAGAGGGGAGTTTTACCTATGACCCGGGAGAATTGGTTGACCTGGCAGCCGAGGCTGAGGAGAGCTACCGCTTTGTCGAGTGGACTGGCGATGTGGGCAGCATTGGCAACGTCGACGCCGCCATAACCTACATCATCATGACCGGCAACTGTTCCATAACGGCTGACTTCGGGCCCAAATGCACCCCCATGGTCGCGGCAGGCGGCTGGCACACGGTGGGGCTCAAGGTCAACGGAAGGGTGGTCGCCGTGGGGGACAACTCCCACGGGCAGTGCGATGTTGACATCTGGAGGGGCGTCACCCAGGTCGCCGCGGGCGGCAATCACACGGTGGGGCTTAAGTCCGATGGCACCGTGGTCACTGTGGGATTGAACACCTCCGGGCAGTGCAATGTCGGTAATTGGACGGACATCACCCAGATCGCCGCAGGCGGGGCTCACACGGTGGGGCTTGAGCCCGACGGCACTGTGGTCGCCGTCGGGGAAAACGGCGACGGGCAGTGCCATGTCGGCAACTGGACGGATATCACCCAGGTCGCCGCAGGTGGGGCTCACACGGTGGGGCTTAAATCCGATGGCACCGTGGTCGCCGTCGGGGAAAACGGCGACGGGCAGTGCAATGTCGCCGGCTGGACGGACATTATCCGGGTCGCCGCAGGCGGGGCTCACACGGTGGGACTTAAGTCCAACGGCACCGTGGTCGCCGTGGGGGAAAACGACGACGGGCAGTGCGATGTCAGCGGCTGGACAGACATCAGCCAAGTCGCTGCAGGCGGGGCCCACACGGTGGGGCTCAAGTCCAATGGCACCGTGGTCGCTATGGGAGATAATTACGACGGGCAGTGCGATGTCGGCAGCCAGAGCTGGACGGACATCATCCAGATCACCGCAGGCGGGGCTCACACGGTGGGGCTTAAGTCCAACGGCTGGGTAATCGCCGTGGGAGACAACGTCTACGGGCAGTGCGATGTCGGCTGGACGGATATCACCCAGGTCGCCATAGGTGGGTATCATATGGTGGGGCTTAAGTCCGACGACACTGTGGTCGCCGTGGGAGACAACAACTACGGGCAGTGCAATGTTGCCGGATGGACGAACATCACCCAGGTCGCCGCAGGCTACCATCACACGGTGGGGCTTAAGTTCAACGGCACTGTGGTCGCCGTGGGAGATAATTACGACGGGCAGTGTAATGTTGGTTACTGGACTGACATCACCCAGGTCGCCGCAGGCGGTGACCACACGGTGGGACTCAAGTCCGACGGCACCGTGGTCGCCGTAGGAGATAACGACTACGGGCAGTGCGATGTCGGCGACTGGACAGGCATCACCCAGGTCGCCGCAGGCTACGAGCACACGGTGGGACGTAAGTCCGACGGCACCGTGGTCGCCGTGGGACGGAACGACTACAGGCAGTGCAATGTCACCTACTGGACGGGCATCACCCAGGTCGCTGCAGGCAGCTATCACACGGTGGGGCTTAAAACCGACGGCACCGTGGTCGCCAGGGGAGACAACTACTACGGGCAGTGCAATGTCGGCTATTGGTCAGACATCACTCAAGTCGCCGCAGGCAGCTATCACACGGTGGGGCTTAAGTCCGACGGCACCGCGGTCGCCGCGGGAGACAACTACAGCGGGCAGTGTGATGTCGATAACTGGACGGACATCGTCCAGGTCGCCGCAGGCCGGTTCCGCACGTTGGGGCTCGAAGACGACGGTATCGTGGTCGCCACAAGCCTGGTTGTCCATTGGAATCTGCTACTTTCGTTGCCACCGTTGCGGTATCCACCGCCACCCCCACCCCCCACCACCGGGGGCGGTTGCTTCATCGCCACCGCAGCCTACGGCACGCCAATGGCTGAGGAAATACAAATTCTCCGCGAGTTCAGAGATAAATACCTGCTGACGAACCAGCTGGGACAAGCTCTGGTAGACTTCTATTACAGGGTCAGCCCATCAATAGCCGAGTTCATAACTGAGCATCCCGGCCTGAAGCCAATAGTGAGGGCTGGGCTATTGCCCGCTGTGGTAATGAGCACCGTAATCGTCAACGCTAATCCAGCCTAGAAGACGGCCATAGTAGGCTTGCTGGCGTTGGGCTCGGTGGTTATATTTCAACTGTTCCATCTTCAGCGGGCAGGATGACATTTATCCCGCTGTCGCTCAGATTATCCACGTAGAATTCGGGCTTCTCGGAGTGCACCGGTATAAGCACCTCCGGTTGAATCTCACGAGCAACTCTCAGCAGGTCTGGCCCACAGGCGTGCCCCGAAGCATGCAGCCCTTTCTCCTCTTCTGGTATTTCCCATTCGCCGTTCCTTTCTACAGGGAGGCCGAATGCCCGTAATTGGAAGCGCTCAAGCCAGCTGTGCAAACGCCGGAAGTCCATCTCCTGCTCTTCGTTGTGAGGCTCGCTCGAGCTAAAGACATAAAGGCTGCCTGCCCGGGGCTGTATGCTGGGCAGTTCATTCAAATCCCAGAAGCTGAAGCAGAGGATGAAATCACCCTGATTAGAACTAACATCCTTAGCCAAGACAATTTTGCTGGAGTATTCCTGGTAGGTCTTTCGTAACCATGAAGCAGGACTTCTCGCAGCCGTTGTCTTCTGGTAGATGACCAGAGCGTCTTCTTCGGTTAAGTCAGGTATCTCTCGGTCGAGAAGGCGCATGGTCTTTAAAAGGTAAGCATCCCTGGGCAAAATGGTTAACTTCCTTTTTGTGTCTCTGGCAACCTGCAAGAAGGTAAGCAAGCGGTTTACATCTCTGGGAGGAAAATCGGCAATGACCAGACCCCTGGCATCGTTAATAGCTTTGAAGGCATTTTCATATACTTCCTGCTCGAAAACATTCGCGGCCTTGTCCACATTAGTGCCTTCCAGGATTAATGCCTTAGGATGTAGCTGAGCTGCCTGTTTTATCATTAACTCGGTAAGTTTACCGTGCCTGCCATGAAGTCGCAGGTCGCCGCTGTAAATCACCCAACCAGAGCTTGTCTCAATACCCCAGGAACAGGCACCGGGAATGGAATGGTCTACGGGGAAGCAACGCAGATGAAAGCTACATTTACTAATATCGCCCAGCGGTTGTGAGACAAGTTTCTTTTGTCGGGTAGCTTTCTCCCAAAAATCCTCGGCCTCCTCACTCAGCTCGAGCTTATCAGCAACGCAGAAGCGACGTTGACGGTCACCACTGCTGCTGGCAACGTAAGCCCCCTGCCTCCATCCCTTCAAACATTCCTCCACACGGGGTGTGAAATAGCACACCTGCTGGTCGAAGGATGATATGCCCGAGTCCTGTACTGCCTTGGCGATAAATGCTGTGGTCGCGGTGGCGTATACCGGGATGTCCTCTCTCAGGAAAGATATATGGCCGGAGTGGTCGAGATGGGCGTGGGTTAACAGAATTCCATCTATATCTTCAAGTTTGCGATAATGCTCGGCCCGGCGAAACTGCTGCCACAGGTTTTCTGTCTCCAGGTCAGTGCGGTAAATGCCCTCAAGCTGGGGAAGCAGCCCCATTACTAACATGTCGAGGAGTCCTGCTCCGGGTCGAGGCTTTAAATATTCCTCGTAGAAAACTCGATACTTACTATAGGGATAGCCAAAGTCCAGGAAAAGCTTCCCCTTATCATCTTCAAGGAGGATTTTATTGCCTCCGATTTCTCCGACGCCTCCGTAGAACGTAAGTTTAACCATGTCGGTAGTGTATCACAGAGAAGGGGGCAACTCTATTTTTTCTCCCCTGTCATTGCGAGCGAAGTGTGGCAATCCCATTGCCCCCGAGATTGCTTCGTCGCTATGCTCCTCGCAACGACAGAACCCTAAAACGGGGAGTGCTAAGCGCCAGGTTTTTCGGTATACTTAGGGGGATGGACGAAATGTTACTGGTGGACAAGCCTAAAGGGCTTACCTCCTCCCGAGTGGTACAGCGAATAAAAAAGAAATTCAACGTGAAGGTTGGTCATACTGGGACCTTAGACCCCCTAGCTACGGGGCTTTTAGTGGTTCTCACCGGCAAACGGACGAAAAACGCCTCTTTGTTTCTTAAGCTGGACAAGGCTTACGAAGTTAAGGTTGTTCTCGGTATCGAGACAGATACCTTTGACTCCGAAGGAAGGGTTTTGCGACGAAGCGATAGCGAAGTAACCAGAGAAGAATTGGAAAAGGCGATGAAGGAATTTTATGGTGATATTTGGCAGACCCCTCCACCGTTCTCAGCTAAAAAAATAGCAGGTCAAAAAGCTTACCAACTAGCCAGAAAGGGTATCAGCGTAGAGATACCACCCAAAAAGGTAAGCATTTATTCCTTAGAGCTCAAGGAGTTTCAGTTTCCCTATTTCACTTTTGCTTGCGAGGTGTCTTCGGGATTTTACGTTAGAAGCCTTGCTCATGATATCGGAGAGAAACTCGGGGTGGGCGCTACTGTAGTGGAAGTTCGCCGCACTAGAGTGGGCCCTTATCACGTGGAACAGGCTAAAGGCCTGGAGGAGCTCCTGGGCTATAAGTAGTTGCCCCCTGCAGTCAACAGCTTTGCTTTTTAGCGACAGTGGCAAACTCGGGCAAATTTTCACACTAAAAATCATAGATCTGGCATTATTTTTCCTTTGATTGGGTTATAATGCCCATGATATAATGCTTTAACAATGGCTACTGAGAAAGAGAAAGCAGTCGAATTGGCTATTGAGCAAATCGAGAGGCAATATGGCAAAGGTTCGATTATGAAGTTAGGCGAAGCTCCAGCTAGAGTAGCTGGAGATGCCATTCCCACCGGGGCACTGGCTCTTGATCTGGCTTTAGGAATAGGTGGCATACCTAAAGGGCGAGTTACCGAGATATTTGGTTCTGAGGCTTCGGGTAAAACTACACTCGCCCAGCATATAATCGCTGAAACTCAAAAAGCTGGCGGTATTGCTGCATATATTGATGCTGAGCATGCCCTTGACCCTAGCTATGCCGCTAACTGCGGTGTCAACCTGCGCGATTTACTTATCTCCCAACCTGACACCGGCGAGCAAGCTCTGGAAATTACTGAAACCCTGGTGAGAAGCGGTGCTGTAGATGTAATAGTCATAGACAGTGTAGCCGCCCTGGCGCCCAGAGCTGAGATAGAAGGCGAGATGGGCGATGCCCATGTTGGTTTGCAGGCACGATTGATGTCCCAGGCACTGAGAAAATTGAGCGCTGCTATCAGTAAGTCTAAAACAGCGGTTATTTTTATTAACCAGTTGCGAGAAAAGGTGGGCATTGTTTTCGGTAATCCGGAGGTAACTCCCGGGGGAAGGGCGCTTAAGTTCTATAGTTCGGTGAGGATAGATTTAAGGCGGGGTGAATCCATCAAGCTGGGCACAGAAATGGTAGGCGCAAGGGTAAGGGCCAGAGTGGTTAAGAATAAGGTAGCTCCTCCCTTTCGCAGCGCTGAATTTGATATTATGTTTAATCACGGGATAAGCAAAGAGGGGAATCTGGTTGACCTTGGGGTAACAACAGGCGTGGTAAAGAAAGCTGGTGCCTTCTTTACTTACGGCGATACGAAGTTGGGGCAGGGCAGGGAAAATGCCAAGGATTACCTGAGGCAGCACCCTGAACTAGCTTCAGAACTAGAAAGCACAATAAGAGCTTCAACAGCTATTCCCAGCATTTCTCTTGGAAAGAGTTCAGAAACCTTCTCACAAGAAGCTTGATGTAATTCAGGAAGAAGCCAGTTGGCAGATAGTAATTCCTTGCAGGATTGCCTCAATGCAGCCTACCATTATCTCAGTTATCGCCCGCGCAGCGAAGGGGAAATCAGACAGTGGCTTCACCGGCGCGGTTTTGCTAATGAAGTGGCAGAGAAGACAATTGTCAAACTCAGGGAGCAAAACTTGATCGATGATCTTACCTTCGCCCAATTCTGGAAGGATAACCGCTTATCATTCAAGCCTAAGAGCAAAAGATTGATAAAAAAGGAATTAAGAGATAAAAAAGTAGCCGCAGAAATCATCGAACAAGTGACCAAGGACATAGATGACGAGGAGATTGCTTATAAGCTAGGCTCTAGCCGGATGCCGGCCCTTGCCCATTTAGATTATCCAGACTTTTACCGACGCCTATCAAGTTACCTTGCTTACCGCGGTTTTAGTTACGAAGTCATAAAGCATGCCGCGGCTCTTGTCTGGCAGGAAAGGGAATGACGCTAAGATAATGGACTGGGGATTAATCGCAAAAATCGCTGGTGGTGGTTTTGGATCTACCCTCCTCATCCTGGCGATTCTATGTATTATAATCTGGATAATAGGGCTTGTGGTACGAAGAAGAGCCCCAAGGGATAAGAGGTGAACTAAGATGTTTGGCTTATACGAAATGGCTTTTGGCGGATTAACCTGGGGCAACCTCTTGATGCTCTTCATTGGGGGTGGGCTCATTTATCTTGGCGTGGCTCGAAAGATGGAGCCCATTTTATTAGTGCCCATAGGCATAGGCATCATGATGGTTAATATACCTTTTGCTGGATTAATGGTCTATGCCCCGGCAGAGCCCGGGGCTATCCCACTGCCAGCATCAGGCGGACTGAAAGAGATAGCCGAAGGGAAAATAGGACTCTTAAACTTGCTTTACCGGTATGGGTTAGAGAGTGAAATAATTCCCTTGCTTATCTTCCTCGGAATTGGTGCCATGTCGGATTTTTCCCCGGCTATAGCTCGTCCCTCGTCCTTTATGTTTGGGGCTACGGCACAGCTAGGAGTTTTCGTTGTATTCCTTATTGCTTACCTTACAGGATGGTTCACCATAAACGAGGCTATCTGTATTGGTATTATCGGAGGCTCAGATGGCCCCCCCACAGTTTACCTCACCGTAGCTAAAGCACCCCAATTGCTGGGCCCTATCACGCTGGTAGCTTATTCCTACATGGCCCTGGTGCCCATACTCCAGCCACCAATAATAAGATTGCTTACCACGAAAAAGGAGCGGCAAATATATATGAAGCCCCAGATACGAGAGGTTTCCAGGTTAGAGAAGGTCATATTCCCCATAATCGTCTTCGTGGTGGCTGCTTTACTTGTCCCTGCCTCAGCACCTCTTATCGGCATGCTCATGTTTGGCAATTTACTTTCTGTTACCGGCGCTACTGATAGATTAGCAGCATCAGCAGGTGGCGTATTCGTAGATGTACTAACATTTTTGTTAGGACTGACCGTTGGGGCACTGATGCCGGCGGTGGTATTCTTGAATCCCAAGACTTTGATAATTATTGGTCTGTCTGTAGTAGCCTTTGCCTTTGGCACTGCCGGTGGCATCTGGGGAGCGCAAATAGCCAATTTATTCTTAAAAGAGAAGATAAATCCGTTGATTGGTGCAGCAGGTGTCTCCGCGATTCCCATGGCAGCCAGGGTAGCTCAGGTACAGGGGCAAAAGGCGAACCCCAGAAATTTCTTGTTGATGCATGCCATGGGGCCTAACATGGCAGGTGCCATCGCTACCTCAGTGGTTGCTGGAATATTCATGTCCATGGTTTGAATAGCTTGACAGTCGCTTCCCACAAGGGCTATATTTTAACCGCCGAGGGCCATTAGCTCAGTTGGTTAGAGCACGGTCCTGATAAGGCCGGGGTCGATGGTTCGAATCCATCATGGCCCACTTTTTACTTGCAAAATTTAGCAAATTAGGCCCCATTTAAATCACACCATTGACAAACTAAAGGACAAGGTTTATATTTTGAATAATTAAATATAGGAAAAGGCTGAGAACAGGACTAGTACAGCTTAAGGCGGAGTTCAGAGAGTCGGGTAAGGTGTGAGCCGATACTTGCGCGGGGCTGGAATGGACCTGGGAGCCGCAAACCGAAAGGTTAACACCTAGTAGGCTTTGCCGCAGGGGCAGCGTTATCACAGTCCAGGGTATTGCCAAATTGGGCTGTGCCTGAAAAGAGATGGCCGAAAAGGCCGAAAAAGGGTGGCACCGCGAAGGTTAAACCTCTCGCCCCTTGGCGAGAGGTTTTTTATTGTGAGGTGATATGTATTATCCAACACTGGAAGAGGTTCGCCAACTGAAGAAGCATGGCAATTTGGTACCAGTTTGCCGTGACATTCAGGCTGACTTGGAGACACCAGTATCTGCTTACCTCAAGATAGCCTGCGGCAATTACTCTTTCCTTCTAGAAAGTGTTGAGGGTGGTGAGCGACTAGCTCGCTATAGCTTCATTGGCACCGAGCCCCTTCTTGTCCTAAGGACAGGAAATGAGAATCCCGTTGACCCATTGAATTTGGTGGAAAAGGAGTTAGCTCAATTTCGTCCCGTGCCTATTGCCAACCTTCCAAGATTCCACGGCGGCATGGTTGGCTACTTGAGTTACGAAGTTGCCCGCTACTTTGAGAGACTGCCCTGTCCCGACCAGGACCCTCAAGGACTCCCCGAGTCTGTACTGATGCTGGCAGGCACCTTGCTTGTTTTCGACCATGTTACCCACAAAATCAAGGTTGTCTCTCACGCCCACCTAGATGGGGATGTTGACACAGCGTATCGGGAGGCAACTTGTAAAATCGACGACCTGGTGAACAGGTTGGAACAGCCGATGAATTCTAAGATTCTTAAGAATGCGCCGCCAGGTAAGTCTGAAGTGTCATCAAACTTTTCCCCGGCAGAGTTCGAGGCTATAGTGTCTCAAGCCAAGGAATATATCTATGCCGGCGATATAATTCAGGCTGTCTTATCACAGCGGTTGGCAAGACCTACTTATGCCAGTCCCTTCGCCATATATCGGGCATTGCGCTCTGTTAACCCTTCTCCCTACATGTACTACCTCCACTTAGGTGATTTCTATATTGTAGGAGCTTCCCCCGAGCTTCTGGTGCGAGTCGAGGATGGCATAGTATCCAATCATCCTATCGCAGGCACTCGCCGCCGGGGTAAGAATGCCACTGAAGATGTGGCTTTGGAAGAGGAACTCAAGAGCGATGAGAAGGAGCGTGCTGAGCATATCATGCTCGTTGACCTGGGGCGTAATGACATCGGGAGAATTAGCGAGCCGGGCACAGTGGAGGTAACTCAGCTTATGGATATAGAACGCTATTCGCATGTTATGCATTTGGTGTCACATGTTCAGGGTAAGCTCAGGGCTGGACTTTCCCAGTTTGATGCTCTCCGCTCTTGCTTTCCCGCCGGTACTGTTTCCGGCGCTCCCAAAATTCGGGCTATGGAAATCATTGCTGAACTGGAAAGAGAGAAAAGGGGGCCCTATGCCGGCGCAGTGGGCTACTTCGACTTCTCGGGCAACCTGGATACTGCTATCGCCATACGTACCCTTATTATCAAGAATAACATCGCTTATATCCAGGCGGGTGCTGGCATCGTCGCCGATAGCATCCCTGAGCGCGAATACCAGGAAAGCCTGGCAAAGGCCCAGGCATTGCTCGCCGCTATCGACCAGGCAGAGGCTGACCAGTATGCTTTTATGCGCTCAGTTTCGTCCTGAATTAATTATGACCGGCGCGAGAAAGGTTTGTTGAATAATTTTCTAAAACAAGGAGTACAGTGATGATTAGAGAAGCCATTGAAACCGTGGTCAGTGGTCGCTCGCTGACCTTTGAGCAAGCGGCAGCCGTAATGGAGGAGATAATGATTGGCGAAACCACGCCAGCCCAGTTTGCCGCTTTTGTCACCGCCCTGCGCATTAAAGGTGAGACGGTGGATGAGATTGCTGGCTTAGCCAGCGTCATGCAGGCTAAGGCAAAACTTGTCCAGGTCACCCCACCGGTGGTAGATACCTGCGGGACAGGTGGCGATGGCTCTTCCAGCTTTAATATCTCCACGACAGCCGCCTTCATTGTCGCCGGCGCAGGACTCAAAGTGGCCAAGCATGGCAACCGGGCAATGTCCAGCCAGTGCGGCAGCGCCGATGTCCTGGAGGCGCTGGGGGTGAAGATTGACCTTGATGCTGAGGCTGTCGCTCAATGTCTGGAGACAGTGGGCATCGGTTTTATATTCGCTCCCAGCTTTCACCCAGCGATGAAATATGCCGCTGCCCCCCGACGCGAAATCGGAATTCGTACTGTGTTTAATATTCTCGGTCCCCTTACTAACCCTGCCAAAGCCAAGTTTCAGGTCATCGGTGTTCCCTCTAAGGAACTGGGAGAGAAGATGGCCTTCGTTCTCCACCGCCTGGGCACAGAGCATTCCCTGGTGGTACATGGCATAGATGGCATGGATGAAATTTCCATCAGTAGGAAATCTCTGGTGTGGGATGTCAATCAACATAGGGTATTGCCACCTTATGAAGTTTCTCCTGATGATTTGGGGTTTATGAAGGCAAGCATGACCCAAATTAAGGGAGGAACAGTCAGGCAAAATGCTAAGATACTGCGCGGCATATTAAGCGGAGAGGTGGGAGCCAGGCGGAACATAGTTATCATGAATGCCGCTGCCGCGCTGGTGGCTGGCAACCAGGCATCAGACCTCAAGGAAGGTGCCTGCGTTGCTGAGAAGACGCTCGACAGCGGAAAAGCTCTGGCCAAACTCGAAGAGCTAATCAAGCTCAGCCAGAGCCTGAGCAAAAAATAGCCAGCATTCGGCGTTTAGCCGGTAACTGATTGCTGGAAACTGGGAAAGGAAAATGTTGGATAAAATTATCGCCCAAAAAAGGGAAGAGGTTGAGCAAATAAAGAAGGTAGCTACCATAACTTATTTGCAAGAGCGCATTGCCCGGCAGAAGCCGCCGCTTGATCTCGCCCCGGCTCTCAAGGGCGACCACATTCGACTGATTGCCGAGGTGAAGCAAGCCTCCCCATCACGGGGGATGCTAAGCCCAAACCTCAACCCCATCGAATTAGCCCGGAGCTATGCCGAAGGGGGCGCTGCTGCCATTTCAGTGCTAACTGAGGCAAATTATTTTATGGGCAGCATTGAACACCTAGCAGCAATCAAAGAAGTTGCTGGGCTTCCATTGCTGAGAAAGGACTTCATCTTCGACCCTTATCAGGTATATGAGTCTCGGGCCTATGGCGCTGATGCCTTGTTGTTAATAGTAGCCATCCTGAGCCAGAAACAGCTTAATGAGTTCGTCTCGCTGAGTCACAGCCTTGGTTTAAGATGCCTGGTCGAAGTGCACAATAAAGGCGAGGTGGAAAGAGCAGTTCTCAGCGAAGCGGAAATCATCGGAATTAATAATCGAGACCTCAATACCTTTGCCGTTGATATTACTACAACCCGTAGTTTGCAGCCCCTTATTCCCCAGGAGCGAATTGTAGTTAGCGAAAGCGGCATTAAAAGCAAAGGGGATATTGAAAAACTCAGGAAATGGGGAGTTGACGCTGTACTTGTTGGCGAGGCTCTGGTTACCACCGGTGATGTCCTGGCTAAGATGAAGGAGTTGCTAAGATGAAGGAATTTTCATCATTTACACGTGTCAAGATTTGCGGGATTAGAGATAAGACCCATGCTCTAGCAGCGGTTGAGGCTGGTGCTGATTTTATCGGGTTGGTCTTCGCTCCCAGTCAACGACAGGTAAGTCCTGCCAAGGCATGTGAGATAGCCAGTGCGGTTAAAAAAAACAGCGATGCCACAAAAGTGGTCGGCGTCTTTGTCAATGTACTGGCTTCCGATGTGAATACGATCGCCGATTTCTGTGCTTTAGATTGGGTTCAGCTAAGTGGCGATGAATCCTGGGAATATTGCCGCGAGGTTGTTAAACCGGTTATCAAGGCAATTCGAATAGACCAGCAATCCCCCGAGGAGCTCTATGCTGAGTTATCCACTGGAGGCAAATTGCTTCCCTCACAAGGGTTTATCGCCCTCCTTGACTCCCGGGTTGAAGGCAAATATGGCGGGACAGGAGAAAGATTCAACTGGCACTTAGCTCAGCGAGTAGCTAAAAAGTTTCCGGTCATTATTGCCGGTGGACTTGACCCAAGGAATGTAGCTAAGCTAATCGAGACAGTAAGACCCTGGGGAGTGGATGTCTCCTCTGGAGTAGAGACTGGAGGAGTCAAGGACATAGCCAAAATAAGAACATTCATCAAAGAAGTAAGGAAAGTTGATGAAAAAAGAAAAGCAGCTACCTGATTCGCACGGTTATTTCGAGCAGTTTGGCGGCAAGTTCGTGCCCGAAATTCTTATGCCGGCCCTGGACGAACTGGAAGCAGCCTACGCAGAGGCAAAGCGTGATTCGTCTTTCTGGGCTGAATTCGATTCTTTGTCCCGTGACTATTCGGGAAGGCCAACACCACTTTACTTCGCTGAAAGGCTCACCAAACATTGCGGGGGGGCGCAAATCTTCCTTAAAAGGGAGGACCTCCTTCACACTGGAGCCCATAAGATAAACAACGCTCTGGGGCAAGGCCTCCTCGCCAGGAGGATGAGCAAACAAAGGATTATCGCTGAGACTGGTGCTGGCCAGCATGGGGTAGCCGCTGCCACCATATGTGCCAAGTTGGGACTGGATTGTATTGTCTACATGGGTGAAGAAGATGTGCAACGTCAAGCTCTCAACGTCTTCCGTATGAAGCTACTTGGTGCTGAGCTGCGTCCTGTTTCCTCAGGTACCAGAACACTGAAAGACGCCATCAATGAGGCTATTAGAGATTGGGTAACTAACGTCAGAAATACCTATTACCTTCTGGGCTCAGTAGTAGGTCCTCATCCCTACCCGGTAATGGTGCGCAATTTCCAATCAATCATAGGCAAAGAAACCAGAGAGCAAATTTTAGCTAAGCGCAGTCGTTTGCCCGACTATATCATCGCCTGTGTGGGCGGAGGGAGCAATGCTATCGGGATTTTCCACCCTTTTGTGAACGATAAAGACGTCAAGTTCATCGGGGTAGAAGCGGCAGGAAGAGGAATCAGGACAGGGAAACACGCTGCCTCCCTGGTTGCCGGTACGGTAGGGGTTTTGCATGGGTCGAAATCCTATGTCCTTCAGGACGATGCCGGGCAGATTCTAGGGACCCACAGCATTTCTGCCGGGCTGGATTACCCCGGAGTAGGACCCGAGCATAGTTACTACAAGAAGACTGGGCGTGCCACCTATGTGGCAGTGGATGATAAGGATACGCTGGAGGCCTTCCAGCTTCTCTGCCGGACCGAAGGCATTATTCCGGCCCTTGAGCCAGCCCACGCCATATCCTATGCCGCCAAAATGGCAGGCTCCCTGAATAAGGAACAAATTATTGTAGTCAACTTGAGTGGGCATGGCGATAAGGATATGGACATTGTAGTCAAGGCACTGGGGGTGAAGCTTTGAGCCGCATTGCCTCTGTTTTCGCCCGGGCAAACCATACTGCTCTCATTCCCTACATCACAGTAGGTTACCCCAGTGTTGAAACAACCTTGAAAGTGGTGCCTCTTCTCGCCAGCAGCGGATGTGATATAGTTGAACTGGGAATTCCCTTCTCCGACCCCCTGGCTGACGGTGCCACTATCCAGCGAGCAAGCTATGAAGCGCTCAGGCAAGGCATTACACCCAAGGTCTGCTTTGAAGTAGCTCAGGAGCTAAGACGGCAATCGGAAATTCCCCTGGTGTTTATGACTTATTACAACCCTGTGCTTAAGTTCGGGCTGGAGCAATTCTGCTCAAAGTGTGCCGAGGTGGGCATTGATGGGTTGATTATACCTGACCTCCCACCCGAGGAAGGACAGGACCTGGAACAATCAACTAGAATGCACGGGCTTGACATTATTTACCTTCTCAGCCCGGCTAGCACCGAAGAACGCATCAGGCTCGTGACTAGCAGGTCAAGCGGCTTTATCTACTTAGTTTCGCTGACCGGTGTCACTGGCGCCAGGGCTAAACTCCCCGAGGAACTGGAAAGCTTCGTAGCCAGGGTGAGGGAAAGGACTGAAAAACCTCTTTGTGTTGGCTTTGGAGTCTCCACTCCCGAGCAAGCACGAAGAATTGCCAGGATAGCCGATGGGGTCATTGTGGGCAGCCGTATTATACAGTTGCTGGAGGAGGATACCACCTTCTCTTCTCTCAAAGCCTTTGCGTCAAGCTTACGAGAGGCTTTTGAGCAATAGAATGGTAGAAAAAAACTAGGAGGTGAACATGCGCTAGCTATTCTTAAAGGAGTCAGCCCCAATATGAGATAGAAAGGAGAACAAAATGGAGAAAGGAATGTATTTTCTTGACCAAAAGGATATGCCCACTCGTTGGTACAACATTATGGCCGATATGCCAGGGGATATGCCACACGTGCTGCACCCGGGAACGGGGAAGCCAGCAACCGTAGATGACGCCGCCGGTCTATTTCCCAGGGTGTGTGCCGAGCAGGAGCTTAACAGGAAAGACCGCTGGATTGAAATCCCTGAGGAATTGCAGGCGGTTTACCGTACCTGGAGACCAACCGTGTTGCATCGGGCATATCGGCTGGAGAAGGCTCTGGATACGCCAGCCAAGATTTTCTATAAATACGAGGGGACGAACCAGGCGGGTAGCCACAAGCCCAATACGGCTACCGCTCAGGCATACTATGCCAAGAAACAAGGACTCAAGGGCTTGAGCACTGAGACTGGTGCCGGACAGTGGGGCAGTGCCTTGAGTCTGGCCGGGGCATTCTTCGGTCTAGAGATCAAGGTGTTTATGGTCAGGATTAGCTATGACCAGAAGCCTTATCGCCGCATCGCCATGGAGACCTGGGGGGCTAATTGTGTCCCCAGCCCCAGCTCCGAGACCAAGTCAGGGCAAGCTATGCTGGAAAAATGGCCTGATTGTCCTGGCAGTTTAGGTCTGGCTATTAGCGAGGCAATAGAGTACATGGCAACCCGTCCAGACTATAGGTATTCGATTGGCAGCGTGCTTAACCATGTCCTGCTTCATCAGACCATCGTCGGGGAGGAATGCCGGAAGCAAATGGAGATGGCAGATGCCTACCCTGATATTATCGTCGGCTGTATCGGCGGTGGCTCAAACTTTGCCGGGCAATTCTTTCCCTGGATTCGGGATAAGATTAGCGGCAAAAAGAAGGACATGCGCATTATCTGCTGTGAGCCAGAGAGCTGTCCTAGTGTGACCAAGGGACTTTATGCCTATGATTTTGGTGATATGGTCGGTATGACTCCCCTGATTAAAATGTACACCCTGGGTCACGGCTTCGTGCCGCCACCAATTCACGCCGGCGGGCTGCGCTATCATGGCATGGCACCTACTATATGCCACCTCCACAAACTGGGCTTGGTTGAAGCCGTAGCTGTACCTCAAACTGCCTCCTTTGCGGCAGGGGTACAGTTTGCCCGCACCGAAGGCATTATCAGCGGCCCTGAGCCCTGCCACAATATCAGGATAGCTATTGATGAAGCCCTTAAGTGCAAGGAGGAGGGCAAATCCAAAACCATCCTCATCGCCCATAGCGGCCACGGGCACTTTGACCTGGCTGCCTATGATGCCTACCTATCGGGTAAACTTCAGGATTATGCCTATCCTGAGGAAGAAGTAAGGAAGGCCCAGCTTGAACTGCCCAAGGTAGCCTGAAGAAAATAGCTGGCGCCGTAGCATGGGTTACTATGGCGCCAGCTATAAATATTTGCCAGTAGAAAAGAATGACGGTGACCTTGTGGAGACGATTACAGGGTAATTTTCATGTCTTCATAGCCCAGGCTTATATCTGCTTCTAGTTCCTGAGCCACTTGAGCTACTTCTTCCTTAATCTCCTGCTCAAAGGGATTCCCAATATGGATAACAATGACGCGAGGTAAATATCCCTTGAGTCGGCGAAATTGTACGAGTTCCTCTTTTAGAAATTTGGCACAAAAATGACCAGCTTTCTTGAGCCAGTCTCCATACTTATTAGGTCCGGCAACTTCAGTAATAAGCAACTGGGGGGAAATATGCTGCCAGCAATCAAATATTCCCGCTGTGGTATCGCCAGTGTAAAACAAGCTTTTGCCAGCCGAAGAGGTGATTTGATAACCAACAGCAGGTACGGAATGTTTTACCGGCACTGCTAAAATATCATAACCAGCAATGGTTTTTCTGCTATGAGGCTCAATGGCTTCAAGTATGAGAGTCGGTTTCTCTTTACTGGGATATTCAAGAAAATTGGCATACATCTTGCCGTCAAGGAGGCAGTTAGTGACAATATCAAGCGTGTAGCGCAGAGCATAGACCTTCAGCTGCCCCTGCCAGTAATAGCCAGCGTTGGCTGCCAGAGTAACTAGATCCCGAGTATGGTCAAAGTGGTGATGGGTAAGCAAAACGGCTTTTATCTTTTTTTGTTCGGGCAGAGAAAGGGCAGAGGTAAGTCCACCAGCATCTACAACCAAAGTGCCATCAATCAATAGAGAAGTTAAACGTGTCCCTTTTAACTCGAGCTGATGGGCCCCTAAGATTTGAATTTCCACTTCACTGGCTGTCTATAACTCTGTCGGTAGCACCAAGAAACTGCTCCCATTGAGCTAATTCTTCAGCCAGAATTTGACGACCTTTTTCGGTCAATTCATAACATCGGCGCTTTTGCCTAGAAATTTGCTGCCACGAGCTTAACACAAGCCCTCTGCGCTCCAAACGGCGTAATGCGGAGTAAAGAGTGCTTGTCGTAAGATCAAAATAGCCTTCGCTCCTCCGCTCCAGTTCTCTGGCAATCTCATAGCCATGTATGGGTAATTCGCCTATAATAAAGAGCAACAAAGGCTCCACAACACCCCGCAATAATAGGCGAACATAAGATTGAGCCATAATCCCTTTAGTATATCATTTTCAAAAGATTAAAACACCCTGCGATTTAAATCACAAAAAAATCTAACCGGAAAACTTAAAAATATAACCAGTTTACTATTATTCTGAAGGAGGTTAAACTGGGCGCTGGAAAGGATGAATATGCATTCAACCCAAGTAATGTGTTATAGGGTTGGTTATAGTGCAACTACTAAGCGCCCCCCTTCCTTTCCTGGCTACAAAACCTAATCACCTCGGCAAAATTATTGATTCTCGTAAGGTTGGTGCTTTCCACAAAGCCGTCATAGGTGAGATTGATCCAGGGCTTGCGATACAGGGCACTGAACTTATCTGACATCGCAGCCACAATTCCACCGGGCATACAGCCATGAGGCATTACCGATATCACACCAGCAAACTTAGGATTCTCCATCCATTCGACTCCACCACCTATACTGAGAACTGCCTCACTTCCGCATTTTGGGGAAAGCCACTGGTTTGTCCATCTCAGTACCTCTTCCGTTGAGGGCTCCCTCACATCAACCAGGTCCTGGAAATGTTTGACTACCTTGTGCTCGTCATGTTCCCAGACACGCTTTATCACGTAGCTAATCAATGCCTTCAGGAATTTGCGGTCCCTGACAGCATCCTCAACATGCCGGTAGAAGATATATTGTATCCATTCCCCTATGGAGGCAACGACGACCTCCAGCCCAGCCTTTTCACACTCCCTGACCAGGTCCTGGTTGCTAAATCTGTTGGAACGCAGGAAGATTTCTCCATTAATGCCCACCAGCGGCTTGCGGGGCAGCTCCGGGTCAATGAGAGACTTGAAATCAGAAGTTGCCTGACGCAGGATATCATCGAAACTTTCCTTCTTACGGACGCTACCAACAATTCTGCCGAGATATTCGTCAAACAGCTCATCTGCCGAGCCTGGCCGCTTTTCATAAGGACGAGTGCGCCAAAGCGATCTTTGGAGATAGTCAATAGCAACGCAGCCCTTCCAGGCGAGGCGGGCAAAACGAGGGCTAATCTCTGTATCCCGATAAGCATTGTTCGACACAGTGGTCCGTATGGGAAGGTCAATGCCCACGTCCTTAAGTATCTTGATTTGTTCCAGGGCATATTTCCCAAAGCGGCAGGGACCGTACGCCCCGGCCATAACTGCCTCGACGTTTTTCAAGTCGGTGCCATCTTCATAACAGAACTTCAGAAAGTCACCCAGGGTTACCCGATAAGGCAAACATTCCACGCCCGACGTTACCTTATCGGCATAGAATAGATTTCGTTCATTGGCCTCAGGAAGCACGACTGCTCTGAAGCCGCTGCCCTCTAGAAGAGCACCTACAAGCTCAATGTGCGGCGCCATCCTGGGAATAATAAAAGTCTTCTTGTTATCAATGACGGGCGGAAATGCTCTCCGATAGATATCTTCTTTGTGTGGCGCTTCCAGCTTCCCGGCAGAATGGGCAAATCCTTGAATGGTGTCGACGAAGGCTTCGAGGCGGGTAACAATACCAGCCTCAGCGGCATGTTCGTCTATTTCCAACTGCCCCAGAGGCTTGCCCCCCATGATATCTTCCACAATGTGGATTATGAAGGAGTTCGGGCCACATCCAAAGTTTGTCAGCCACAACCCGTAAAGCTGGGGGTCTGAAGCAGTTATATCAGCGCCGGCTATATATTTGTTCTCATAGAACCAGTAAGGACGGTCGGAGTAATCCTTGGCATTTACCGACTCCAGGGGCAAAAAGTCCAGCGGTATGGGCACCACCCCAAGCTGAGCGAGCTTCTCCGCTATGCCCAGATTTGCCCCGGTATCCTGCGACATATAAGACCTGGCGAAGAGGACCACGCCCAACTGGTCACTTTGGCGCAGTTGCTCCAACAGTTCCTTGCCCAGAACTGCCTGGTCAGCCTCGAACCTCCGCTGAGATTCAATACCGGCCAGAGCTGCCTTCTTGCCTTTCCTTCTGTTGAACCCCATCTTTACTGCGACATCCGCGAGGTTCTTCATCACATCGGCGTCGCCTCGACTGAAGTCAAGTATGGGTATCAGTATTCGCTCTCCCAGGTCAACTGTCTGACGGATTATGAACGGGGACGCCTGGACTAAGGGACAGGAGTATTTCTGGTTCGCATCACCGTCTTTTTCACCCAGGCGGATGGCGCAGGGGTAGAGGATGTAATCCGTATCCTTAAGCATTGCCGCATGCCCGTGGAGAAGCTTCATGGGAAAACAACTGTCGGTGTAGCTCAACTCGATAGCCTGGTCCATGATTGCGTTGTTGGTCTGGCTGGAAAGGACAACCCTGGCGTCAAGGGCGTTGAGAAACCCGATAAGTAGCGGAGCATAGTCATAGACCAGCAATGCCCTGGGAATGCCCACCGCAGGCCCTGTGCCGGAATCCTTCTTGTACTCTCGAAAGAGCAACTGTTCTCGCTTATCGAAGAAGGTCTCTCTCTTGGCATGGCTGGCTATGGCGTCGTACTTGTCGCACCTGCTGCCGTAGAAAGTATGCTTTTCACCGGGCATCTCCATCCGAGTAATAGTGCAGTTGTTGTCGCACCCTTTGCACACGAACGTAGTAAGCTTACACTCTCTATCCACAACCTCCTGAAAGCCCTTGAACTTCGATTCCTCCGACTTTGTCGGAGCCATGGCCTCTTTGGCCAGGAGAGCTGCGCCTATGGCGCCGCTGACTTCCTTGTGCTCCGGCACGGTCAGTTTTTTCCCTTCAAGCTGCTGGTAAAAGGCAGAGACTACGGCTTTGTTATAGAATACCGCTCCAGTAAGGATAACCTTGTTGCCCAGCTTTCTATGTTCCACCACCTTGGAGAGATAGTTCTTGGCTATGGAGTTGGCCAGACTGGCCGTGATTATTTCCAGGGGCACGCCTTCCTGCTGTGCCGAGGCCACCGCCTGACCCATAAAGGCAGCACATCTCGTCCCCAGCTCAATAGTATGGGGGGCGGCAAATGCCAGGTCGGCAAACTCACCGTTGGTCACGGAAATGCCGAGCATCTCGGCCAGCTCGTCAATGAAGCTTCCTGTCCCCGCGGCACAGGCTTTGTTCATATGATAGTCCACGACAACGCCGTTTCTCTTGATGACCAGCTTGGAGTCCTGCCCGCCAATCTCGATAATGTCTGCTTCGGGGTCCATCTCGGCGGCAGCTCTGGTCTGTGCCGTTATCTCATTCTTAATCAAGTCTGCCCCGATGAAGCCACCCACCAGGTATCTGCCCGAGCCGGTAACGCCGACGCCAGCTATCTTGACCTTATCTGCGCCATCCCGAAGCAAGTTCCTGAAGACCTGCCTGACAGCCTCAACCGGTCTTCCCGCAGTCATCAGGTAGTTCTTCCCCAGCAATCGTGTGCCCGATTCATCCATTATCACAGCCTTGGTGCTGGTGGAGCCAACATCAACCCCGAGGTAGCCAATACATGGTTCTTCTATCCTCTGGCTGTCCTTACCGTCCTGAACAGCGACAATTTCCAGCCTGGGCATTTCAAAATGGCGCTGCCTGGCGTCCGTTCCTGACAGCATAACGCCCTGAGAAGTTTTCCCTATGGAAAGTAATGCCGAACCCAGGGACTCCATGTGAAGGTAGTCTTCGGGAGTGATTACCTCAACGGGATGCCCGTTCCTCGCAGAAATCATGTCCTTGAGGGATTTGGCCACGGCGGGATTGGCGGCAACGCCGCCCACAAAATAGACCGGCTCCTGGAAAGTTCCTTTCTTCAAAGAGGCGACCATCCGGGCCACGCTTTCGCAGAGTGCGTAGAGCATGGCGTCCACCGCGACGCCCTTCTGCTGGAGGTGAATGAGGTCGGTCTTGGCAAAGACGCTGCATCGGGCGGCTATCCTGGGGGCAGTGCCTTTACATTTCAGGGCCAGGCTGGCGAAGTCCTCCATGCTGATGCCAATCCTGTATGCCTGTTGCTCCAGGAATCTTCCTGTGCCCGCAGCGCAGAGGGGATTGGATGCCACCTTCCATGGCTTTTTCAAGCCATCTTCCAGCTCTATCACCAGGGTGCTCTGGCCGCCGATTTGTATGATAGTTTTAACGTCGGGGTAACGGTGAAGTAGCCCGGAGGCAATCGCCAGTGAGCTGCTGTATTCCGTCCAACCCAGCTCTTTGGGGATAACAGCCCTGCCCGAGCCGGATACGCCGGCAGCGACAATCTCTTCCAGATTGAATCTCTCGCCCAGCCTGGCGATAAGTGAACTGACGGCGGCCCTGGGGCTGGAGATTACCTTCTCGGTATCAAACTCAACGACCCCGCCGTTCTCATCTATGAGCGCCAGCTTGGCATTAACAGAGCCAATATCTACGCCCAGAAAGTAACTCATTGCTCGGAGGACAATTGTAGCAAAAAACGAACTTTCTTAAAAGTGTATCCTCTTTCTGGCATTGCAAGCCCTTCGCTTCCTGTCATGAAGAACAAAGAGAGGCTTTATGTCGAGAGAGCATTGCCAGGGTCTTGGAGGTATTACAGCAGGCAATGTACAATTTCGCCATTAGGTATACTCTGGACCTCTGCCTCGCCGCCTCGTCGCCCAGACAGCCAGTGCCACTGAAAGCAGCACCAACAAGCCTGCTATAGCTGTCTTCTCGGCCGGAGTAATGTTGACGGCTGCGTTGCTCATGGCCACAGCAGGCAACAGCCCAGCCCTCACTATTGGCTTCAGGCTGGGATGCTCAGTTATGAACTCGGCTATTGGTGGGCTGACCCTGTAGTAAAACTCCACCAAAGCTTTTCCCACCGGGCTGGTGAGCAGATATTCATCTCTGAACTCACGGAGAATTTCTATTTCCTCGGCCATTGAGGTGCCATAGGCAGCCGTGGCGATGAAGCACCACCCAGCCCCACTAAAATTGGCTCTGATGGAGTAGGGGCTGTCCATAGTGATGATGGTCGAGGCCGCGTCGACATCGGCGATGGTGTCCACATCACCCGCCCAACTGACAAACTGGCCGCCTTCGTCAGGCTCAGCCACAAGGCTGACCTCGGCGCCGAAAGGATACAAGAATGTCCCTTCACCTGGGGTGGTTACCGAGCCTCCTCTGGTGCTGGATATCATCAATAGCGCCACAGGTTCGGGATGCCACGTCTCAAAATTGGCGGTAATGGAGTAGGAGGCGTTCATGGCGATATTGGTCGAGGCAGCATAGACATCGGCGATGGTACTTACATCGCCAGTCCACTTCAAAAACTGGTAGCCTTCGTTAGGTTGAGCGAAAAGGTCGACCGTCGTGTTAGCGGCATGGACAGAAATCCCTTCACCTGGGGTGGTTACCGAGCCTCCTTCGGTGCTGAAGATGGTTAGGCTATAATAACCTTCTTCTAGTTCGAAGTCGGCGGTGATGGAGTAGGAGTCGCTCATGGTTATATTGGTCGAGGCAGAGTAGACATCGTCGATGGTACTTACATTGCCAGTCCAGTTGCCAAAGTGGTAGTGCTCGCCAGGCTCAGCGAAAAGGTCAACCACCATGTCGGTGGCATAGACAAAAGTCCCCTCGCCGGGGTCGGTTACTGAGCCGCCTTCGGTGCTGGAAATGGTGAGGCTATACCAACCTTCGTCCAGTTCGAAGTTGGCGGTGATGGAGTAGGAGTCGCTCATAATGATGTTGGTCGCAGCGGCGGTGACATTGCCAACAGTGCCCACATCGCCAGTCCATCCCGCAAAGTGGTAGTGTTCGTCAGGCTCAGCGAAAAGGTCGACCACTTCATCGGCATTGTAGATAAACATCCCCTCACCGGGGGTGGTTACTTCACCGCCAGGAGCGCTGGAGATGGTGAGGCTATACTGACCCTCCGGAGGCTCAACAGCGATACCAAGCTCATTAATAATGTGCTCTGCCTTGCTAATGAATGCGTGGCTTTCGGAGCCAGCAAAAACCAGCCCAACGAACTCTCCATCTTTATCCACCGCGGAGCCTGAATCACCTGGCCCTGCGAAGGACCAATTCTCTTGAGCTACGACAATCTGGTCCACAAAATAAGCTGATTGGTCGCCATACCGAACCATGACAGAGACATTAGTGTGAATGACCTCGCCGGTGGTTACGCCAGTGGTCCGCCCAGATTTCCGTACGATATCCCCATCAGAGACCTCGGTCCACCCTTCAACCCAGTAATTACCTTCCTCATAAAACTGCTCGCCAGGAGACGCCTCAACACCGCCATCAATACTGGCTATAGCAGCATCAGCATAGTTTTCCGCATCAGGGTCAAAGTCAATAGGTATGTATGCCTCGAGTTCTCCCACCTGATCGTCTATTAACCTTCCTCCGTCGCCACTTCCGGGCTGGACGATGGGTGTTCCTATGTCGAGAAACTCATACGTCTCCGGATTCATAGCGATAACGTGGCCGTTAGAGAGAATCTTATCGTCATAGGTGACCATGCTCAGGGTTCCGGAATAATACTGGTCCGGAATGTAGGCTGACAGGCTTATCCCGCCGACCAGAAGGCTGACCTCGTGTCGTCTCTCAGGACTAACGCCGGCTAGGGGCTCTGCTACCTGAGTAGAAAGTGCTTGTATTTTCCCGGTAACTTCCGTCCGCACCGTGTAGCCATTAAAGGAGCGAGGCACTCTTTGCTTCGTCTGTTCATCCTCGACAAAGACGGTGACTTCGCCCTCAGCTTCCGAATGAGCGATGCCAACAAAGCCAGCTCCAGCCAGAGGTAAAAGTTCTTGTTCCAGGGCCTTTCTGGCTTCCGCCAGTGACCTTCCACGACCGGGATTTTCACCGGCCAAAGCCGGGAGAGAGCCAAAAAGCAGCGCACCAACAAGAACCAGTGCTAAGAACAATAGAAGCTTTTTATCTTTTTTCATCTCTAACACTGCTCCAAATCGTTGTAGTATAGCGCCCTGTACTGTCAACGGCAAATTTCATCCGAATTCGGTAAGAGGGTTAGCAGATTATGAGTGGCGGTTTAAATCACCTAAAAATCTAACTGAAACTTATGATTTGTACTGGTTAAATCTCTAGACCGTTACATTACCACCCTGACCCTGAATGAATCAAATAGGAGGGCCTCTAGATTCTTCGGTTGCCCAAGGCGACCTCAGAATGACAGAGGGGATTATTAAGCAAGCTCAACTTTAGAAGGAGGTGAAGCCAAGCTATGAAGAAGGTTGACACCATAATAAAACCGGGGCCACATCAAGAGAGAAGCAATTCGCGGGATGCAGCCCCAGTTTGATTTAAGCCAATTAAGTAGGCCTTTATGCTTCTTATCAGATATTCCCTTTCTTCAACGTCTCAGTGGGCTCGAACACTTTGACACCAAACTTTTGGGCAAGGTCTTCACATATTTTGGCTAATTTATCATACCCTATCCCCTTGGCAAGCTGAAAGGGACCAATCACCGAACCGCCTCCATTAACCATCGCCTTGTCAATTTCGTCCGGACTCTTGACTACTCCGGCCTCGAGCAACTTTGTTGCCTCGTTAACCTGAAGGGCAATCAAGACAGCAGGGTCGAAGTCCTCTTTTGCCTTGGATAAGTCTATCTCCGGCCTGCCTTTAGACCAGTCAAAAATGCCCTTTCCTGTCTTCTTCCCCAGCGTACCAGCGTCAATCTTAGCTTTGAGCCAGCTGGGCGGCGCGTAGTCTCGAGAGAGTTTGTCAGCAAAATAAAGAGCGCTGTGATAGGCGACATCCAGCCCCACATAGTCCATCAACTCATATGGCCCCATAGGCATACCTATCTTTCTCATCTTGGCATCGATTTCCATCGGGACAGCCACGCCTTTTTCTACTATGAGGCTAAGTAGGATTCCGGTCGGCGCGTTGATCCGATTATAAACAAATCCGATAGAGTCTTTCTCAACCCTGACCGGCACCTTGTTCATCTTCAGCGCCAGATTATATGCCACCTGCATTGTCTCCTCGCTTGTCTTTCCTCCCTTTGTGACCTCGACGAGCTTCATCAGGACAGCCGGGTTAAAGAAATGCATGCCGACGACCTGCTCTGGCCTCTTCGTAGCCGAGGCAATCTCCGTGATGCTCATATTGGAGGTATTCGAAGCCAGTATGGCATGTTTTGGAGCGGCTGCATCCAGCGCCTGGGAAACCTGCTTCTTGAGGTCCATAATCTCGGGAACTGCCTCAATAACAAAATCAGCGTCCTTAACAGACTCAGCGATATCAACAAAGGTCGTGATGTTAGCCACCATCGCCTTTTTGTTCTCTTCAGTGATTTTCTGCTTTCCCGCGAGCTTATCCAGGCTCTCCTTAATTCTGGAAAGCCCCCTGTCAACAAACCTCTGCTCAATGTCCCGCAGTGCTACCTTGTAGCCCGCAAGCAGCGCCACCTCGGCAATGCCATGTCCCATGTCACCAGCCCCCATAACCGCAATCTTCTTGACGTCTTCAACTTTCATATCAGAAAACCTCCTTTTATTTTTTACTTTCGCCCCAGAAAGCTATTCTCCCGTGAAGACCGGCTCTCGTTTCTCGATAAACGCCATCGCGCCTTCCATGGCGTCCTTCGTTTTGCTTACTCGCTGTGAGCCTTCCAGCTCTATTTTCACGCCCTGGTCAGTGGTGGTCTCAAGTCCCCGGGTCACTGCATCGAGGATTACCTGCATAGCAACCGGGGCTTTTTTCGCCAGCGCCCTGGCAAGTTCCTTAGCATCATTCATCAATTGCCCTGGCTGAGACACCCTTGTTATAAGCCCGATACTCAAGGCCTCGGGGGCGTTGATTCTGGTGCCGAGTAGAAGCATTTCCAGCGCTTTGGTCTTACCCACCAGCCTGGGCAACCGCTGGGTGCCACCCCAGCCAGGTATAATACCCCGGTCAATCTCGGGCTGCCCCATCACCACTTTCTCAGAGTTGAGCATTATCCTGAAGTGGCAGGACATTGCCAGTTCACAACCACCACCGAGGGCAAAGCCATTTATAGCGGCGATTACCGGCTTGGGATACTTTTCGATTTGGCTGAACACCTCTTGCCCCCGTGACATAGACTTCTCCCCTTCCGGCGTCCCGGCCGTTTTTAAATCAAAACCGGCCGAAAATCCTCTTTCGCCGGCTCCGGTGATGATTATGGCTCTCAGTGCTTTATCCTTTTCCCACTCGGTCAGAACCATATCCAGTTCATCAAGCACAGCCAGATTTATTGGATTTGCCGGTGGCCGGTTCAAGGTGATTATACCGACATTCTCCTCTCGTTCTACAATTAAATTCTCATAAGCCATGAGACCCTCCTTGTTTTAAGATTTTCCCGACGGCGCCATGATTTTTTTAATATCGCTATACCACCTCCTTTCAGTCGGGCAGCTCGCAAAGCGCCGCACCAGTAGAAACAGTGAGATGTTAACACCCACAGCAGTGGCTTGTCAACAGCTACAAGATAACAGTTTAGCTTTCCGAAATCCCAGCCTATAACATATCCTTCCCACACGGTCAAGCCACCGAGAAGCGGGTTGTGTCAATTAGCTTGGAGGAAAAGTCTTGTTGCCAAAAGGCGTGAAATGAGAATAAAATACTCACAAAAGCAAGCATGGTTGAAAATAATCAGCTATGGACAGCAGATGAGCGGTACGATAGTCCTTGGCATTGGCAATCCGCTGGGCGGCGATGACGCCGCCGGTACCTGTGTGGTGGACATGCTCAACCGGAGGCGGCACAAAGCCAAGGCCCTCCTCCCCACTGAGATTATGGCCATAGACGCCGGCACTGCTCCGGAAAGCTATACCTCGGTTATCCGCCAGCACCAGCCTGACTTATTGATACTGGTAGATGCCGCCGATATGGGTTTATCTCCTGGTGCTCTGCGCACAATCATGCCAGAGAAAATCAGCATTTTGTCCTTTTCCACACACCACATGCCCCTCTCCATGTTTATATCTTATGTAAATGCATTTTGCGGAAAGGTCCTGCTTGTCGGCGTGCAGCCTGAACAGACAGAGACGGGCAGGGGCATTTCAAAAGCGGTGCGCAAAAGCGTGAAAAAACTGGCTGAGGCTATTCTGGAAGGGCGGATAGCTGAAATTCCGCTGCTGAGGTAAAGGAGCTAGCTCTGCTCGGCCGGCTTCTCTGCGGCTCCGGCGTCTGGTTTCTTTCTCTTCACTGAGCCCGGTAGCTCGCCGCTGTCTATGATTACCAGCTCGTCGGCATACTTATCATCGTTGGCTAGCAGAAACTCTTCCGTCATGGCCAGCGTATGTACCGGGCAAACGTCAACACACTGGGCGCAGAAACAACAGCGTGAGATAAACACCTTGATCTTTTTTTCCTCAGACAACCACTCGATGGCCCGGGTGGGGCATATCTTGTAGCACTGCTGGCAGCCGGTGCAGTTCTCCCGGTCGTAGGCAATTTTCCCACGAAACCCGGGCGGCACCGGCACTGGCGGAATCATCTCCAATTCGCCTTTTGTAACCATGTCCAGGAATTGAATGGTTGATGCCGGAGCGTATTTTGCCGGGAACTTGTTTGTCGCCGGAGTTTGAAAGAGCTGCTTTAGCAATACCTTTACTATTCCCATATGTTTCTCCTCACACTACCATATCTGCCCATATCAGTATCAGACCGACAAGACTTATGAGTGACATCGCAACGACATAGACTTTACTTGCCTGGTCAATCTTGAAACGCGCCATGGCAGCGCGTATCAACATTATACAAACGAACATCACCACAAAGACTTTGACCAAGAAGAACAACCCATCCACAACCGTTGCAAGAGCAGGTACCCCGCTTCCAATTACAGACGAGGGATTGTACGGGAAAAACAAAGCTACTATCAAAGCCGACATGGCAAAAGCTCGTATTGCGCTTGCGATATAGAATAGAGCAAGGTTTCTACCAGAATATTCAACCAGTATTCCCCCAGCAATCTCAGTTTCAGCCTCTGCCACATCAAATGGTATCTTGCCAACTTCTCCCGGCGTAACCATTAGAAGTACAAAAAGCAACATTACTGTTCCTACAACTCCAGCCGGGCCCGCTATATTCCATATCGGATTTGCAGCAATCGTAGATAACGCAAATGGATGGGTACCAGTAACATAGCTGGTACGCCAGCCAATAGCAACTATCGCCATCGCCAGGGGGAATTCGTAACTCATCATAACAACCATTTCGCGTTGTGCTCCCACGGTGGCATATGGCGAGCTCGACGCGAACCCGGCCACCACAAGTGCCAGAGAAGGTATTATTAACAAGTATAGGAGCACTATTGCATCACCGAAGCCCTCAAAAAGCGCCTTCTGTCCGAAAATTGGTATGTAGAGGAATAGTATAGCTGACCCCACCAGACAGAGGATTGGGGCTGCCCTGAACAGCCAGCTAAGGGAACCATCGGGGATTATGCTTTCCTTCATGAGCAGCTTCCTGATGTCGCGGAAGGGCTGCACTATGGGCGGTCCTATCCTGCCTTGCATGTGGGCAACCAGCTTGCGGTCTATGCCGAGGTACAACAGAGCAAATAGCGTCCCAACTACTCCTACAATGACCGGGCCGCCAATGATTGCTGCAATGTCTGCTGGACTATTAGCTGTCAAATTCGGCTTCCAACCCTTTTGTTTTTTCAACAGAGAGCTCGTGCAACTCTCTGTAACTAAGTAGTGATGTGTTCTTCGTTTTTGAGTCCACAACGATAGCTCTATTAGTGCATGACATACAGGGGTCAATAGAGGCAAAGGCTATTGGAACGTCAGCAATCTGCCCGCCTTTGAGTATCGTTGGTATCGACATCAGATTTACATATGTAGGGGCTCTTATCTTCCAGGTGGACAAGGTCTCTCTGCCAGCTTCCAACCGAACATAATGTACAACTTCGCCTCTAGGCGCTTCGGCTCGTCCGATACCTTCACCTTCTGCTTGAGTCAGCGTTTTTAAAAGCACCGCTATCTTTGGTTGTGCCAGTATCGGACCGGGTGGCATCTTCTCCAAACACTGCTCTATGATTTCAACGGCTTGCTTGACCTCCAGCAATCGGACAATTATTCTGTCATATACATCGCCGACTACTGTTCCGGTGAGCATATCAGGGGTAATGGCTTTAATATCTAAATCAGCATATCCACCATAAGGCTGATCCTGCCTCACATCTTTGGGGACGCCGCTGGCCCTGCCAGTGGGCCCGACTGCAAGCAGTTTCAAAGCGTCCTCGGTCTTCAGGACACCTACACTCCTTGTCCGCATCCGTATCGTCTTATCATCCAAAAACAGAGTCTTCAACTGGCCAAATAGGCTCTTGTAGTAATCCAGGGATTGTCTAATCCTGGGGAATTGTTCTTCAGTAATGTCTCTTCTCACTCCGCCAATCTGAAACATAGCTTTAGTGACCCGGTTCCCTGTCACGTACTCTATCAGGTCCATTATTTCTTCCCTGACACGCCAGACAAGATAAAACACGCTGTCAAAGCCAATCTCGTGAGCGGCAACACCTGCCCATAAGAGATGAGAATGTATTCGCTCCATCTCAGCGATAATGACCCTTATATATTCAGCCCGCTCCGGGGGAGTGATTCCAGCAGCCTGCTCCACAGCCATAACATATGCGAAAGGATGACATATATTACAAATGCCGCATACCCGCTCAGCCAAATATATGTTCTGGATAGGGTTATTTCTATTCATACCAAGCC
>Ga0307435_1000095_pt1 | contig 38678 bp, 27 predicted proteins | sample SalMarWE160470MG_FD_202164 | JGI IMG/M metagenome (GOLD analysis project Ga0307435, IMG submission 202164) | Salt marsh sediment microbial communities from the Plum Island Ecosystem LTER, Massachusetts, United States - WE1604-70 | ecosystem: Environmental > Aquatic > Marine > Intertidal zone >... | reverse complement strand
TTTGTTATGGAAATGTGGATTGTTGTGCTTTGATTGGGTTAGAAAGTTTGGGTAAATGGAATGATACTTTCTATTTAAGCTATGGGAGGTATGGTGCTGGTCTTTCAAATGTTGTTAAAGCTCAAATTATTTATGCAAACTATTCTCTTGATTTTGAAAAACCATATGCGGATATTGTCTATTCTGATGTTAGAATTATGGAGGCTGAGTTTTATGAAGCCAGAATAGGGTTTGATGATGTTTGTGTAGAGACCTGTTTATTGCCAGGGTTTAATTACAGCAGTTATAAGTTAGTGTTTATTGTTGAAAATGCTACTTTGAATATTGATAATATCAGGTATTCTGTTGAGAAGAGGATAAATATTTCAGAGAATATACCTGAGCTGGTTAGAGATATTGAAAATATTACGATATATAAGAATGAGTATGTTGCAATAGATCTTTCAGAGTATTTCTATGATATGGATAATGATAAGTTGATATATTCTGCATATGGAGCTGATAATATTAGTGTAGTAATTGATGATTCGATTGCTACTTTAATTCCTGAGATTAACTTTACAGGCAGAAGGTATATTTACTTTAACGCTTATGATGGTTATTATAATGTTAGTTCTAATATGCTCTTTGTTAATGTTATAGAGAAGCCATTGAGTGTTTCTGAGGTTAATGTTTCTGAGAGTTTAGTTAAGCCTATGGTTGTTATTAACGAGCCTGTTAAATGGGTTAAGAGGGTTAATGTTTCTAACTCTGTTGTTAATCTAAGCGTTAATATTTCTTCTGATGCTTTGAATGTTTCGGTAATTGATGTTAAGGAAGGCAAGAGTGTTAGCGAGGATAAGATTAAGGTTATAGACAAGGGTGTTGTTAAGGATGCTGCTGAGTTTAAGGCTGAGAAGAGGATTTCTCAAATTGAGAAGATTGAGGATAAACTGGCAGACAAGAAAATGGAGATAATAAAAGAGGATCCTACTGCCAAGAAAGAAATTGCTGATATTAATAAGGAATTGTTAGAGCTGCAGAATGAGAGGAATAAACTAACAGGATATACGGTTGCTTATAAGGAGAAGGGTTTACTGACTAAGTTCTTTGAATGGCTGTTTGATGTTGAGATTACTTCTTATGCTGTTTACGAGCCTGTTAATAATGAAACTAACACTACGACAGTTATAATTGAGGATATTGTTAAGGAGGTTGAGGTAGAGTATTATACAGAAGGTCCTGTTAGCAGAGAGGAGAATATTAGCGATGGGAAGAGGATTGTAGTTAGCTCTGATGTCCACTATGAGGATATAGTTGCCTATACTTATCTGAATGATGTTTCCAGAAGGGAGATTAAACTTTACCATATTGTTAACGGAAGCAGGGAGATAGTTAAGAATGTCAGCTATTATGATGAGAACAGCAATGACTTGATTGATTATATTGAATGGGTTGTTCCTTCGCTTTCTAATGAGACATATGAGGTAATAATTAAGATTATAAAAGCAGAGCATTTAGATGTTGGTAGAGACTTTATTGAGGATATTTATGGTTATGTGAAGGAATTAGATGGGACTTGGTCTCCAACTATTTCTCCAGAAGAGTATGTTAGGGTTACATTTGAGAAGGTTCTTGATAATACAAAGGATATCACAATATATGCAAGAAGCAATAACTCTGCTTCTGTTGAGGTATATACACAGGATAGCGATGTTTTAGTCAGTAAGTTTGAGAATGTTTCTTCTGAAGGTTGGTATAAGGTTTATTTAACTAATTTAGATATAACTACTAAGGTATTTGATTTGAAGATTCTAAATTCATCTATAGAGTTTGATTATATTGTTGATCCTACTTTTAAATTTTTTGAGGGATGGGAATCTGGCTCAATTTCTGCTAACTGGACAGATGAGGAGAGTGGGTATGGTAGGATAGAGGTACAAACACAGGGTAGCGGATGCAGTGGTGTATATGCACATTCTGGAACCCATTACTTGTGGATGGATTCGACTGCAGAACCATTAGATGATGAAACTCAGATCGTAAAAACAAATTATAATTTTGAAAATGCAAGCAACATTATTCTGGAATTTTATCATTGTGAAACTTATGATGATGGCAGTAATTGTTATGACTATTACGTAGATGAGGATCCTCCGTGTGATGGTTGGTTCTTTACCTGCGATGGACATAGATGGGAAAAATTAGGAAATTTAGATGAGACATATGGTGATTGCAGCAGTTCTAGTGATTGGGCATATATTAAGACTAATATATCTCAGGATCCTGATTTTTGTTCAGAGGTAAATAGTTCATTTGCAATAATGTTCACTCAGTATGATGCGAGTCCGTGCCCCTCCGATGGAAGAGGCTTTGATGATGTAAATGTAACATTCTTCAGGACTGTTGGGAATGGATTGAGTTGTAGTGATGATATAGATTGTAATAGTGGTAATTGTGTTGTAGCTATAAATGAAGGAAGTAGTTATTGCGCTCCTGCTGGTAAAGAGTGCAGCAGAAGCGGTTATGGGGCTGGTTATGACACAGCTGGGGTGTATGATGCTGGAAGCATAGCCTATATATGCAAAGGGAATGATTTGGGAGGAGCAAGCTGTCATGATGATGGGACTAATCAATGTGACGAGTATGTAGGGTATTATTGTAATGGTGCAGGTACATGGACATCTGGTGATTCATATGGTGTGGATGCAGCTTGTCCTATTTGCACTGTATGTGGGTCTGGTAGTGGTGATTTAAGTTGTAGTCTTAATGTAGCAGTAAACACAGCAGATCCTGGTGAATGTACCGGGATTGATGGTTGTGAGAATGCAGAGTGTGCTTGTGATGGTTCAGGTAATTGTGATATTATGAATAGTTATAATTGTGCTGGTGATTATCAGTGCATTTCCGGTGATTGCAATACACAGCCGGATGATACCTGGGCGTGTACTGACAGTAGTGATGAATGTGCTGATAATGATGGCTCGGGTGTGGATTCTCCATCAGGCACTACGTGTTATAGTAATAATGCTTATACATGTGCTAGAGAATCTTTTTATTCGGGTACTGATGGTTGGGATGTGACGGTTTGCAGTAACACCTGCCAACACGATGGGGATGGTACGTATTCCGATAAAGAAGCTACATGCAGCGGGGGTTCTTGTGATGCATTAACCGCTTGTGGCGCTGCATATGCTTGTAATGGTGCTTCAAGCAAAGAAGATGGGGATGATTGTGCAACAAGTTGTTCAGGCAATGATGATGATTATTGTGCTAGTGGTTATACGTGTGAAGGCACAAGTTGTATAGCCAAGTTAGCTGATGGTAATAGTTGTGATGAAGATTCAGATTGTACAAACGATAATTGTGTATATCAGATTACTGATCTTTCTGCGTCTGGCACAAAGTATTGTGCTGGCGCTACTAAGGAATGCAGCAGGTCAGGTACATCTGGTTATGACACAGCTGGGGTGTATGATGCCGGAAGCATAGCCTATATATGCAAAGGGAATGATTTGGGAGGAGCAAGCTGTCATGATGACGGGACTAATCAATGTGACGAGTATGTGGGGTATTATTGTAATGGTGCAGGTGGATGGACATCTGGAAGCAGCAATGGTCAAGAGGCAGGTTGCAGTGAATGTAATTATTGCAATGGTACTGCAGCTAATAACGAAGGTAGTTCTTTAGGTTGTGATGATATGCCTGATAACGCAGAAGATAATTCGGGTATACATACTTGTACCGGCACATGTGTTGCCTGCCAATCAGGTTCTTGTAGTTGGGCAACTGTAGATACAGATCCTGATTATGATTGTGGCACTACTAACTGTTATACTGGGAATTGTAATGGAAGCAGTGGTTGTAAGTTTTATAGAGACGATGAAGAAGGTTCTTGTGCTGTATGTTATGAGTGCAGTGATAATGATCCAGATTGTGATATTATACCTATTAATACAGCAGATGATACAGGATCAAACCAATGCACAGGAGGTACGGGATGTGAAAGTGATGATTGTTTATGTGATGGTTCTGGTCATTGTGATTCTGATGAAGGACAATCTTGTTCTAATAGTTATGAATGTATATATAACAGGTGTGTAAAGGAAATTGATTCTACAAGCACATTCTGTGCGGCAACTGACAGAAATTGCTCTGAAAATAAAGCAGACCACCAAGGTTATAATTCAAGTAATTTAGGTACAAATGGCAATTCTGATTGGCTTTGTAATGCAACAAATAATTCAATTGAATGTAATTCTGGAGCACAATGTGATGAATGGCATAATCTATATTGCAATGGAGCAGGAACTTGGAGTTCTGGGGATAGTTACCATTTAGATGCAGCTTGTGCTTTGTGCACGTGGTGCGGAGGAAGTGTAGGCAATAATAACGGAAATATAGGCTGTGTAAGTCAACCAGAAGATAATGATGAATTTGATGATTGCGGAGCTGTAGAGTGCGACGACGGTGCTGATCCCTCCTATTATGATGGTTGGAGTTCTTTTACTTGCTATTATAAAGAAGATGAGGCAGATGGTGATTGTGATGGTTCGAGTTCTTGTAAAACAGCAGCAGATTATTGTCCAGACAATCCTCAAAATGGTGCAACAGGAACTACTTGTAATTGTGAAGCAGCACAAACAGGATGCAGCGGAACTACAGAAGGAAGTTGTGGCAATTGCCCACCAAACACACCAACAGTAACGTCTCCTTATGAGGAGGAAAGAAACAATACAATAAAAATAGAGTTTAATTCCACAGATGCAGATGGTGATGCTATAAGTTATACAATCTACATAAACAATTCCCTAAATATCACAACAACTACAAATATCACAATATGGAATGGCAGTGATGGTTATTATAATTTAACTGTAACTGCAAATGACAGCACAGATTATAGTGCAAATTCAACTGTCATTCATTTCACTTTGGACACAACTGCGCCAACAGTTGAAATAATCTATCCAGACGGACTGAACATAAGCTCTAACTCAATAGACTTGAATGCTTCTGCAACAGATAATTTCAATACATCATCTATGACATACTCCTGGGTTATAAACGGAACTACAAATACAACAACTATTGGAACAAATACAACATTCAACGCTTCAGATGGATATTATAATTTAACAGTTAAAGTTTTTGACGGATTGCAGAATGGAAGCGATACTGCTTATTTCAGGTTGGACACGATTCCCCCATCTTTCTCCAATCAGGAAAAGAACGAGACTCCTGCTGTGAATGAGGATTTGAGGATGAATATAACTATAACAGAGGATAATTGTCATTATTATAGATTCTTCTGGAATGATTCTGGAACTTTAAGTAATGATTCTGCTATAGCCTGTACAGGAGGTGTGGTTTCAACAAGAAAAACAGGCATGACAGCGCACCAGAGGATATGCTGGGGTTATTGGGCGAATGATACTTCTGGTAATTCTAATGCCAGCTCATTAGATTGCTTTACTGTTGCTAATACTGTACCTACACAACCGACAATACATTATCCAGAAAGGGGTAAGAATTATTCTGATATTCCTTATATTAATTATTCTTCCAGTGATATAGATGATGATTCATTAACCTATACATTATACATCAACAATACAATTAATGTTACTGGAATTTCTGTTAATGTCACTTCTTGGAATGCTTCTGATGGATTTTATAATTTAACTGTAACTGCTAATGATGGTAATGATTCAAGTACTAATAGTTCTGTGGTTCATTTTAGGCTAGACGCAACAGAGCCATCATGGTCCGGCAATGAAACAAATGCTACTTTATTGAAGATTAATGGTAATGCTACGTTTAATATTACTGTAACTGATAGTGGTTCTGGGCTAAGTTATTATATATTCAGCTGGAATGGTACTGGAGATTGGGATAATTTGACTAATGGAAGCATTTCTGGTAGTAATGTTAAGTTAGTTATTAACAAGAGCACTAATTTGAGTTATGCAAATACTATCGGGTATAGGTGGTATGCTAATGATTCTGCTGGTAATTGGAACAACAGTTTGTTAAGGGTATTTACAGTTGCCAACACCCCCATAGAATTCTCTGATGCTGTTAACGGAAGCCCTAACTTCAGGAGATGGGAGAACTTTACAGCTAATATCACAATTAGTGATGCTGATTCACAGCTTGAGAATTATATATTCTCTACTAATAATAGTGCTTCTGGTTCTTGGCAGAATGATAGCTGGGTAAGCATTTCCGGGGCAAGTTATTATGCTAATGCCAGTAAGAACATTACTTTATCCAAAGGTAATTATATATGTTGGAGGTATTATGCCAATGATAGTGCTAATTCTGTGCAGGTTTCTAGCGATTATTGCTTTACTGTTCAGAACACACCGCCTGTAAAACCTGATGTAAGTTATCCTTCAGACGGCAAGAATTATTCTAATATTACTTACATTAATTATTCTTCTACTGATATAGATGGAGACAGTATAACTTATACCCTTTATGTTAATAATACTATTAATGTTACTGGAATTTCTGTTAATGTCACTTCTTGGAATGCTTCTGATGGATTTTATAATTTAACTGTTACGGCTAATGATGATACTGATTCAAGTAGTAATAGTTCTGTGATTCACTTTAGGCTAGACACAACACCTCCAAAAATAAGCCTTGAGTCCCCAGCCAATTATACATGGACAGGGGGTGATTATCAATTTGTTGCTAGCTATACACCATACGATGCTAATCTTCTAGCATGTATATTCTATCATAACTACACAACATGGCATGCCAACCAAACAAACTCATCTCCGACAAATAACGCCCAAAATACATTTACTACCTCGGTTGATGACTCTGTTGCTACTTTAATAATATGGAATGTATGGTGCAATGATTCTGCCGGTAATTCTGCATTTAACAGCACAAACTTCACTGCAAGAATAGATACAGGAGCACCGACTGAATTTGACTTAACAGCACCAGCAAATGGTACAATAAGCAGAAATCTTACACCATTGTTAGATTGGACTGATACAACAGAGCCAAACTTTAATAATTATACAATACAGATAGATGATGATTCTGACTTTAGTTCAGTAGATTATATCAACACAACAACAGGGGCAGTAACAAACTCCTCCTATCAGATAATCACTAATTTAACTGGTGACACAATATGGTACTGGAGAGTAATAGCCTATGATTTAGCCGGCAATTTGAGGTATAGCTCACAAAACTTTACTTATATAACTGATTTAACGATACCATCATTTATTTACAATATAACGCCAAATCCAGCAGAATATTATTATGAAAATGTGTCTGTAAACTGGACAAGTATTGATGTTAATCTAGACTCAACTTATATAAACATTAGCTATCCAAATGGTACATCTTTAGCAACCCGGTTAACACCAAACATTACTTTGACAAAGGACAATTTAACTGTATTAGGCGACTATAACATAACCTTCTGGGCGAATGATTCTGCTGGAAACACAAACCAAACAACAGCCACTTTAACAGTAGAAGATACAACACCGCCAGCACAATTTGATTTATCAACACCAGCAGACAGAACCTACTCAACAAATTTAACTCCCCTGCTAAATTGGAGCCCTACAACAGAAGTTCTATTCAAAAATTACACAATAGATATAGATAACCAATCAGGATTCCCCTCTATTGATTATGTCTATAAAACAAACTCTTCTGTAGATAATACAACTTATCAGCTGACAACAGCGCTTACGGCCGGGAAAACATGGTACTGGCGTGTAACTGCTTATGATACTTCAGGAAATAAAAGAATATCGGATAGTGTATTTGGCTATACAACAAATGAAACAGTGCCAATACCAACAGCACCTTCAATAACCAGCCTGACCTATAGAAAATATACAGCTGTGAATTCGGCTCAGAACATCTCGGTGACCATAAACTCTAATCCATCAGTAAGGACAATAACATTAAAAATAAATTCAACAGAATTGAGCTATAACACAGCATCTTCATCGGGCACAACATATCAATATAATTATACCTATACACCAACTAGTTTGGGGGATTATCTAATCAATGTGACAGTAATAAATGCAGATTATTTAAAAGGAACGGCAACGGCTGTGTTCCACGCAACACAACTAACACAATTAAATTTATGGGCAATTGGGGCAAATAACATAACATTAAGGGATATTGTCACAAGTGACGAGATAGCTAAAGGAGGAAATAATATCACGGTAACTATACCGACAGGAGAATATAATGTTGTTGTAGAAACAAACGAAACAGACATTACCTTAATAAATGCAACTATAAATGAATCGGGCTCTGTTTTAGAATATTCTGATATAGCTGGTACTTTAACAGCACCAACTGACAGAATAGATATCAACCAGTTTGAAATAAATTCTTCTTTAAGCTTTGCCAATACCGAAATTATCTATAATTACACTAATCTTACACCATCAATTACAAATGAGGATAATTTAGAGATCTTCAAATGCTTAAATACAACTAACTCCACATGGAGTGAGATCACTCCGACAACTATTGACACAACAGAAAATACAATAACGTTCACTACTAATAATCTGTCTATATTTATGCTGGCAGAATCTATAGCAAGAGTAACCCGAACAGTAACAATAAGTGGAGGTGGAGGTGGAGGTAGAGTAGAGGTTACTAAATTAGCGTCCATAAACCTCATAAATCCCGGTCCTATTACTGTACTTACAAAAGAAGAGGTAGATGTGCCATTGTATTTGGAGAATGATGGCGAGTTGCCATTAAAGGGCATTTCGCTTTCGGTAACTAGTGATGTAAAGGATGCTATTTTAAGTTTAAGCAAGGATTATATAGATATTATACCGGTTGGTGAAACAAGAGATACTATTCTGAATATTAAATCAACTTCTTTGGAAACATTCGGAACATATCCAATAACAATAACCGCAAAGGTTAGTGATCCAGCATTGGAAGCAAAAACAAAGACGTATCTGGATATAGTGGATAGATATGCAAAGAATAAGACACAGGTTATGAAAGAATTAAACTTTGCAAAAGATCTCTTTAAGGAAAACCCAGAATGCCTGGAATTCAATGAATTCCTGGAGCAAGCTGAAGATGCATTGTATGATTATGAATTTAGTAGATCTTTAGATATATTGAATGGTGCTATTCAAGCATGCAGGGATGCTATTGCTGCAACAGAGGAAGAGGAATTACCTGCACCAGTAAAGGAAAGGGTGAGATATCTATTATGGTTTATAATTGAGATAATGGGTATTATATTACTGCTTGTTTTGTTATTCTATTATTACAGAAGAAGAAAGGGTGTAGGGGCCTTTAAAATAGGAAGATATGATGAAGAATTTAATGTTTTGCTAAATAGCGTGAAAGGGGAGATTAATGATGGAAAGGCAGATGAGGCAAATGAGCATTATCAGGATTTATTAAGGATTTATTTTAAAATAAGAAAAACTTCTATTCCTGCTGTTAAAAAACAGGAATATTATGAAAAGATTAAAACTGTCCATGATGACATAATTGATATGATTAAGGGAGTGTAGAAACAATTGATTTATAAAATTCTATTATAGAATCATGAAGCGCTAACTTTCCGGATCTTGGCAGTTTGTAATAAAGATAATAAATTTCTTTGTATACTCTGATAGCCTTATTTGGATTTTTTTTTGGGATTTTTTGTCCTTTAATAAGCAATTTTTCAATTTTCCTAAAATCTTTGTTTAAACTTAAATTGATTTCTGGCTGAGGTTTTGTTTTTTTGATTATGCTTTTAAATTCTCCTATCATCTCTGTCAATACATCCTTTGATATCGGATGCGGGCTATATTCTATTTTAGACAATGTATCAGAAGAAACCGATATTTTTTTATCCTTTTCTTTTAATTCCTTTTCTAATTCTTCATATGTGAATTCGTAATTTAGGTTTAGGTAATCTGCAAAAAATTTTCTTATAATTTTAATAAGCTCTTTATAAGCAGTTTTTACATCCATCGTGTCTAATCTGTTTTCTAAATCTTTAATTTGAGAATAATAATCAACTTCTTCTTTAGTTTGGGTTTTTTCGGAAGGAGATATGGTCGTTTTTTTCTTTTCTTCAACTTCTTTTTCCTCTTTTGGTTTTTCCTCTATCCTAGTTTCTTTTTTGCCTGTGCTATTAAAAGTGGGGATGGCTAAACCTTTGGTGGCTGATCTATTCCTGATTATTATGATAATAAAAAATAGCAGAAGTATCAATATCAAAACAGAGGGAACTATTAATAATATAGGGATATCACTAAGCATATTAGAACAAACCATATTTAAATATAAAAAGGATTAGGACTACTTGAAAGTATTAAATTGCATTACGAAACATATTTATATATGGTTGGTTACTTTTGATATAATTAAATCATTAGATTTTCGTGGAATTTAATAATTTGGGGAATTAAAAAAATGTTATCAGATTTAAAAAAAAGGATTGAAATTTACTCTAATGATCTTAAAAAGGTTAAAGAAGAGATTTCTAAGGTTGTTGTTGGACAAGAGAGAGTAATAGGAGGATTATTTCATGGTTTATTGTCAAATGCTCATATTTTAGTTGAGGGTGTTCCCGGGATTGCGAAAACATTAGTTATTAGAGCATTAGCAGAAGCAACGGGATGTAAATACAGCAGAATACAATTTACAGTCGATTTATTACCGACAGATATAACAGGCATTACGGCTTATGAGGAAAAGAGGGGTTTTTATATAGTAAAAGGGCCTGTATTCGCGAATTTTATAATAGCAGACGAAATAAACAGGGCACCACCAAAAACGCAATCAGCTTTACTAGAAGCAATGCAAGAGCATCAAGTTACGATTGGGAAAAAGACCTTTAGTCTAGATGAACCATTTTTTGTCATGGCTACAGAGAATCCAATAGAAACAGAAGGCACATACCCCTTACCTGAGGCCCAGGTAGACAGGTTTTTATTAAAGCTGTTAATGGATTACCCGGAACATGATGAGGAAGAGGAGATACTAATTAAAAATATAAGTTTAAGAAATTTTTGTGATTATAATATAAAACCTGTAATTACCCCTTCAAGAATTATTGAAATGCAAAAAGTTGCTAAGATGGTTTATCTAAAACCCAAAATAAAGAATTATATCGTGGATATAGTTGAGGCCACGAGAAAACCTGATAAATACAATATCGAGCTTGGAAAATATATAGAGTTGGGAGCATCCCCACGAGCATCTATTGGTTTGTTTATTGCGTCAAAAGTAGAGGCATTGTTGAGGAATAGTGATTTTGTTACTCCTGATCATATTAAAAAGGTTGCCCATAATGTAATGAGACATAGGATTTACGTAAATTACGAAGGCCAGGCAGAGGGGGTCACAGCAGATAAGATTATTGATGAAATTCTTTCTAAAATAAAGTTGCCTTAAAGATGGAAAAATTAAAAATTGATGTGGGAAAAATAATCAAGAAGTTAGAGATAATCACCAAAGAATTAGTTACTTCAAGGGTTATTGGAAATTACAAGAGCGTCTTTAGGGGGGAGGGTCTTGAATTTGATTCTTACAGGGATTATTCTATTATTGAGGATGCTGAGAATATTGACTGGAAGGCATCATTAAGAGCAGGGAAATTGTTAATTAAAGAATATGTAGAAGAAAGAAATTTAGAGGTATTTTTTCTTGTTGATATAAGTTCGAGTATGATTTATGGAAGCATAAAAAAATTAAAGAGCGAGTATGCAGCAGAGGTTGTGGCTTCCCTTGCTTATGCTACACTTAAAGCAGGCGATTCTGTTGGTTTAGCGTTGTTTAATGACCAGGTTGTTAAAGAAATTCCAGTATCAAAAGAGAAGAACCAATTTTATATATTATCAAAAACTTTAATAAATCCCTATTTATATGGGGGAGGGTATGATCTGGCTAATGCTTTAAAATTTTTAATTTCATATTTAAGAAGGAATGTAGTTGTTATAATAATTTCAGATTTTATTGGGTTAAGAGGTGAATGGAGGAAATATCTGGAAATAGCAGCGTCCAAGTTTGATGTGATAGGCATGATGATAAGGGATCCTGCTGACAGAGATCTACCTTATGAAGAGCATCCTGTTATTTTGTCTGATCCATTCTCAAATGATCAACTTTTAGTTGTTGCAAGCAAGATAAAAGCAGAGTATAGCGCACATGTAAGGGAACAAGAAAATGCAATCAAAAAAACCTTTTTAGAAGTTGGATCTGATTTTATTTTACTAGTCACAAATAAACCCTTCACCAGTGATTTGATAGGTTTCTTTAGAAAAAGAAAAAAAAGATTAAGGTTAAAATGAGGATAGCCTTTACCAATCCTGTTTATTTATGGTTTTTATTATCCATACCCTTTTTAATAATAACCCACTTCTTTACCTTAAAATACAGCAAGGGTACCGCGTTAAAGTTTTCAAATTTTGAAGCTATAGCCAGGGTATCGAGAGGGTATAGGTTAGCAAAACCTTATTCGGGCCTGATTACAAATAAAAATATTATTATGCTGTTGATCAGGGTACTAACCTTACTTTTTATTATATTAGCTTTAGCGGGTCCTGTTTTTTGGTACATAGGAAGAACTTCCGGATTTGATTTTGTATTAGCTATTGACGCCTCTACATCAATGCTGGCAAATGATTTTTTGCCGAATAGATTAGAGGCTGCGAAAAAGGCTGCAAATTTATTTATTGAAAATGTTCCTGAGAAAGCTGGTGTTGGTTTAGTTTCTTTTGCCGGGACATCTTTTGTTGAACAAAAAATAACAGAAGATAAGGATGAAATCAGGGGAAAGATTAGTCAACTTACTGTTAAGAGGGTAGGTGGAACGGATGTGGGCGGCGCTTTGGTCTCTGCTTCAAATTTATTGTTAATGAGCGATAAGAGCAAGGCAATTATTTTATTAACCGACGGCAGGAGTAATGTGGGCATATCGATTAGCGAGGCAATAGAATATTTAAAAAAATACAATACTATTGTTTATACAATAGGCATAGGAACAGAGGAAGGAGGAACATTTGTAGCAGAGGAACTTGTTTCTACTTTGGATGAAAATACCTTGATAAGGATAGCTAATGAAGTAAACGGAAAATATTACAGGGCAGAAGATGAGGAGGAATTGAATAATGCTTATCTGGAAATTGCCAAGAAAGAGGATATTGAACTGTCTCTTGAGTTATCGTTTATATTTATTATAATAGCCTTTTCATTATTATTCCTGGAGTGGGTTTTGGTTAATACTAAATACAGGATAATAAGCTAATCTATAAAACCAAAAAAACTGAACTTTTTCTTTTTTTCAGATTCTTTTTTCTTTTCTGAAAATCGAAGTTTTATTTCCTCTCCTTCTATAATCTTTTTAATTAATTCTTTTTTCCATCCTTCTTCTGTTAATATTCTAATAATTTCTTTATCAGAATACTCTTTTCTGAGAGTTTGGATTCTTTCTGGCAATATACCAAGTTTTTTTATTATTGAATTAAATGTTTTGGAAATTACTTCCTTATCCCAGCCATTTTTGACCAGCGAACTAGTGATATGTTCATGCCCTAAATCTCCCTTAATATCCAAATCAAAGTTCTTTGCCAGATGTTTTATCAGTCGTTTTGATTGTAGATTATGCAACTCTTTTTTTCTTATCTTTTTTATTAATATTACAATAAGAGAAAAAATAATTATCCCGCTAATAACTAAGATTATTATTAAAAAGGATCTGTTTTTATTAAGTTTTGCACAATCGGATGGGCAGTTTAAAATATTTTCCCTTGTTGAGCAGTAGCTATCGCCACATGTCCCGCAGAATATTTTATATGCCGGCAGGGATTTTATTTTCTTTCCTATTATGATAAACGAATCGTCTTTTTCACAGTCATCGAGTTGTAATTCAAAGTATTTATTGTTGCCCATAAAAGGAATTTCTTCATCTGTAAATTTATCTTCAGCAATTATGCTTAGAATTACTTTTCTGGCTCTCTCATCATCGATTGTTTCTGTATGGGTGAGATTAAATTCCCAGTAATTCTCACAGAATTTATTTAGGTAAGTATTGCCTATATGCTGTGCATTTTTTACGGTGATGATGCCATCATTTGGCTGGTTGTTAAATAGGTCACCAGTTATTTTTTCTAATCCCTCAAAAAAAGGATATGTTCTAGTTCCTGCGATAACATAATAGCTGATAGCGGGGACTCTGGGCACTATCAAACCTTGGGTAAGATCTTTTATTACTGCGCTATTAAGCTCATAGAGTGTAAAAGGAGAATCCTGGTTAACAAGATATCCAAATAATTCGTAGTAAAATTCTACTACCGGGGACCCTTCGTTGGTTGGGGAAGCCAGAATAGCTTTTCTTACTTTTTTTATGAAACTATATTTGGTTTTGTCTTTTTTGTTTTCTGTATAAGCATCATAAAGGGCTTTTTGGGCTATCACACCACCCAGGGAATGGGCTATAATGTAGATATTTTCGTATTGTTTTGAATTTATTTCCAGATGCTCTATTAATTCGTTTGCTGTTTCATTGATTGATTGGTAGGAGGAATGGCTTAATGCATAAACATGATAGGGCTGGTTTGTTAATATTATATCATCTATAAGTTCCTGATAAGTAGCAGGACTGCTTGCCAGCCCATGAACCAATACTATCATATCTCTGCTTTCCTGTATGGGTTCATACTCTTTGGTGAATGAAGAGGTCAGGTTGTAGTCTGAAATAACTCCCATTAGGGTTAATATAACCTCGTTGTTTTCATTTGCGTATTGTTTTATATCTTTTATATTTATCTCTATTATCTTATCTTCTTTATTTATTGTCCCCCCAAGAGGTTTCCATTCTTCTTCTTTTCTAACATAAAAGGAGATGCTGTTTTCTACAATTCTTTTGGAAATAAAGTAAGGCATTGAGATAATTGCGTTGGGTGATGAGGTGCCTTCAATCCTTAATATTATTGGTGTAGTGACGATTTTTAAACTGGGGTTTGAGGCTTCTTTTATTGGTTTAGAGGGCATTCTTAAGCTTACTTTTGCATCTTCTATATCCCCATAGAAATTAACTTTTATTCTTTGATCATACAACAGAATGTTTTCTTTTAGATCAACTGTTTGTTCTTTAATTTTTATTGGCATTAATTTTGGTTCAAGGTAAAGTTGCTGCCTTAATGTTCTTTTTATTATTTCCCCACCACACTTTAACTCAGAGGTTTTAATTAACAAAGTTGAATAACATTGATCTTTTTCACATTTCAAAGCTTGTATATCATTATAATTAGAGGGGATATTCAGGGTTACATCTGTGCTTCCATCACAGTCCAGACTAAAGGGGCCTGTAATTATTTCATATCCTTCTGGTATCTGCTTTTTTAGCAAGCCTATATCTTTTATGGTGACTAATTTTTCTTTTTTTGTTATATTAATATCAATGCAGGGCATCTCATCAATTATATCCTCTCCAGAAGCTACAGGCAGGTTTATAGCAGGCGCTTCATAGATATCCCCGCAGTCAGGGGAGCATGGAATACATCTGCCATTAACACAAAGCATGTCGCAACTGGCTATAGAGCCATCTGAGCAATTTTTTGTAATCTTGCCACAACTAATGTCGCAGCAAGGTCCTGGGCATAAGGAGTGATCTTTTATTTTTGTTTCTCCAACATTTAATCCTACTATATTGCTTTTTGTTTTTGTAATAGTGTCACTTGCTGTAAATATAACATGTTCTGTACCGTACCATCCCTCAGACTGCAAGAAACTTACCCTACCATCATCCAGTATAAGCACAGTAATATTGGAATTACCCTCAACATCAAATGTCAATAGATCATTATCTTCATCCTTGAAGTAATCATTCAGATTAAAGGCGTTTAATCTAAATCCAAAAATATCCCAGCTCTGATTTTCTATTTTTTTTATTAATTTTGGTACTTTGTTTGATTCTTTTTTTATTGGTTCTTTTATCTCTTTTTTTCCTATTTTTAGATGGTATATTTGAGAGGAGGATTCTTGGGTACCATCACTAGCTATTATTTTCCATGTATACTCTCCCTCTTTTAAATTGAGGATTGTTTTTTTATCTGAAGTTGTTTTTTGTATAATATCATTAATGTAGAGCGCATATGTTATTTTGTCATCATCTTTGTCTATTGATTTATATTCGAATTCGATATTATTATTTTCTTCTGTAGTATAATCTTTTGGTTGGATTAAGATTGGTTGTTCGGGAGGGGAGTTTTGTACAGGGATTTCAATTGTTTCATGTTTGGATTCCTTTTTTCCATCAGAGACATAGGTTTCTAAAAAAATAAGATCGTTTTTACTAAAATTTTGATTATTTAATACACTATAAGAAACTTCATCTGATTTCTGTTCTTTTTTTATTTCTTCAAATAATTTTATATTATTTTTATACCATATAAAATGAGTCTCTAAAAATTCATCATCAACATCATTAATCTCTATATTTCCCTTTAGATTATAATCTGTATAGAGGATTTCTGGAATGAAACTTGTTTTTTCAATGGTTGGGGGACTATTATAGAAGATATCAAACAGGATTGCAGATAGCACTATTGCTAATATGATAAATAAGAGAATAACACCTCTTTTTTTGATTTCCATCGTACCTCTTTTTATTTAATCAAACTCATCAAAAGCTTTGTTTTTTTGTTTAGGTTTAATTTATATATCTTGAATTTTTTGATTTTAATGGAGGTTACAATATTCAGGCTGGATAATCTCTTTATAATCCTGAAGGTGGTGGCTAGAGGAACATTAGATTTCTCTGATAGCTTATTAATATGGAAGAGCTCATCTTTGTTTTCAAATAATGTTTTTAGAATTCTTTCTACTTTCTGGTCTATAAGGTCCTTAAGTACAGCGCTATTATCCATTATTATGCTTATTTTTTATTATTATATAAACTTTTCTTTTTTGGAATATATTTTTTATTTTTGGTAAATTTATTTCATATTTGGAAATATTTGAAAAATATACCTATATGTTAATTACCATAATATTTAAAAACAGAAAAGGATTTCCAAGGTTGGGCAAGCTAGGCCGGGAGGTTAGCGCTCTCCTGTTACTGTAAACACGCTTTAGACGGGGCTGAAGCCCGGAAAGAGATATCAACTTAGTATATCAGTCTTAATATGGACAATGAGATTCTGTCCTGTAGGATTGGTATCTTAAGGAACCGTGTGAGGCCAGGAATGGAGCAGCACTTACTTCTGATATTGATGCTTATAGGGTAGCGGAATTGAGAAGATATTAAGGTTACTGGTATATTTTGTTTTTATCCATTTTCAGGCGTGCTTGCCTACTTTATATTTTCTTAGCTATTAATGCTGCTATTACTGCTATTATCGCTCCGATTATTGCAGAGATCAAGGGGCCCGTGATTAATCCTATGAAAATACCGATTGCCATGAAGCTTTCAACTGCTGCAGCGTTTGCTCCTGCCTGCGCAATTGCTGCCTGAATGACTTCTGGGACAAGGTAAAACATAAAAATTCCTATTATTGCTCCTATAAAGCCTGATATTATTCCTGTCAATGCGCCGGACCATGCTGCTATTTTTATTGTTTCTTTATGATCCTTTATTGTGCTCCATCCAATAAAGCCAAATACCGCTATTGTTAATATCCAGCTTGCTATTGGGGAAAAGATTGTTGCGTATAATGAGAAGGAGGCTATGCTTATTAGGAAACCCAGAATGCTCCATGCTATTAAGATATATGTTGGTATTTTGATAATTTTCCAGTAATCTTTGAATTCTTTTTGTGCAAATTTCATTTTTTAATCACCTCATTCTTTTTTTGCTTTTAAGTAAAAATAGATATCCATAATTATAATCATAATTATGAAAATTATGGCTAATCCTACGGCGCCTGTTAATTCTATGTCTAACTTTTGCGAGGCTACTGCAAAACCTGTTATAGATGGATTTATGATTAAAAAGTTCAAGATTAAAATTGCTGAAACAATGTTTGCTATGAATAATGAAGTTTTCATGGTTTATTGATTAACATAAGTAAGCCAGTCTTTATATTTTTCGCTTTTTCCATGGACTATGTCCATAAACAGGTCTTTTAGTTTAGTTGTTATTGGCCCTGGTGCTTGTTTTCCTATCGGTTTGTCATCTATATATGCTATTGAGGTTATTTCAGCAGCTGTGCCACTAAAGAGGGCTTCGTCTGCCTTATAAACTTCATCTAATTTGATGTTTCTTTCCTCCAATTCTATGCCTTCATCTTTTGCTATCTGTATAACTGATTTCCTTGTTATACCGGGCAATATATTGCCTAAGGGTGGGGTTATTATCTTTCCATATTTGACTATGTAAAAATTTTCTCCCGGACCTTCCTCTACAAAACCCTCTGCATTTAACAATAAAGCTTCATGGTATCCTTTTTCCTTAACTTCGCAAGAAGCCAATATTGAGTTTACATAATGGCCACAGAACTTACAGTCAGCATACGTTGAGCTAGGGTGGATTCTAGTAAAACTGGAGGTCTTAATCTTTACGGCTTCTTCGCCTAAATAAGAGCCCCATGACCATACTGCTATTGAGCAATTAACAGGCGCTCCTTTTGGATCCAGGCCCATTTTCCCATATCCATAGAAGAATATCGGCCTTATATAACCTGATTTTAATTTGTTTTTTCTGATTGTTTCTAAGATTGCTTTGTTTATCTCTTCTTCTGTGAATGGAACTTTCATCATTGCTTTTTTTGCTCCATGAAATAATCTCTTGGTATGGTCTTTTAGCCTGAAAACAGCGGGTCCTTTATCTGTCTCGTAGAATCTTATTCCTTCAAACACACCTAAACCGTAATGCAATGTATGTGTAAGTACATGAATCTTGGCATCTTTCCATTTCACAAATTTTCCATCCATCCAGATGAATTCTGTTGGTTCCACTTTATAGAGTAGAAATTTTATTATATTTAAATAACTTTTGTTAGGATAGTGACAAAAACCATAGAATCAGAGGTATTGTTATGATTGAGAGTATGGTGCTTATGAAGATTACTGAAGCAACTAGGTTAGCATCTCTTCTGTATTTTTGGCATAGAATCATTGACATTACTGCTGAAGGCATTGCTGCTTGGATTAGGATTATGTTTTTTGACAACCCTGTTATTGAGAATAGTTTGATTATTATTAAGGCAATCAGAAAGCCTCCAATTATTCTAAATAAGGAAGCAAGGAATGCTGTTTTTGTTTCACTAATTTTTATTTCTGTAAGCTTATAGCCCAGAATTAGTAAAGCCAGAGGGATTGTGATCATTCCAATTGTTTCGATTGGTTTGAATATTATCTCTGGTGTTTTGATTTTTAACAGATTGAATAATAACCCTATAATGACTGCATAGAGTAAAGGTATTTTGAATGCTTCTTTGATTTCGTTTTTGTGATGTATAATATAAATGCCAAAGCTATACAGGAATAAGGAATTTGTCATATCAAAAACAACTGCTCCTGATAATCCTGCTATTCCAAAGGCGAATAAGGCTACAGGGTAGCCTAGATAGCCTGTGTTGCCTATTGTCATAGGGAGAGATAATCCAACTTTCTTTGATTTTGTTATTTTTAGGATTATGAAAACTAAGAATGCCAGGATTAAGATAATTGCTATTGCGGATAAGGCTATTGTTAAGAAATCTGTTAAGTTGATATCGCTCTTTGAGATTGAGGAGAAGATTAAACAGGGACCTGCAATGTAAACAATTAGATTGACGAATGGTTGAGTATTTATTTTTTTGTATTTTCCTATGATGTAACCTATTAGAATAATAAGGAATACCGGTATAACTGTGCTTAATATCATAAAAAGAAAAAGAAAAGAGGATTATTTAAAGGTTTTTACTTTCCATAACAATTCTTTCCCTTAAATTTTTCTCTGTAGGATTGTAGTAGAGGTGTTAGTTTTCTTTTTGGAGTTTTAACTTTATTTAATCTTTCTTTTATTTCTTTTTCTGTTAGTTTAACATTTATTTTTCTTTTTGGAATATCTATTTCTATAATGTCATTATCTTTTATTGCTGCTATCGGGCCCTGATTGTAGGCTTCCATTTCTACATGACCTACGCAAGGTCCTGATGTGCCCCCTGAGAATCTTCCGTCTGTGATTAATGCTACTTTTTTGTAACCTGCTCCTATTATTGCGTCTGTCGGAGTAAGCATTTCTGGCATTCCCGGAGCTCCTGCTGGCCCCATGAAATTCAAAACAACCACATCTCCTTCAACAATTTTTTTATTTTCAATTGCTTTCAACAAATCCGCTTCTGATGTAAAAACTTTAGCAGGACCGCTATGCACCATCATGCCTTCTTCAACGGCTGTTTGTTTAATTACAGAACTATTTGCAATATTTCCTTTTAAAACAGCAATTCCTCCTTGTTTAAAATAAGGATTATCCAAGGGTCTAACTATATCGTCATCTAAAACCTTGGCTTCTTTTGCTATTTCTCCTATTGATTTTCCATTTACTGTAAGGTTGTCTTTTAACATATCCTTGATCCTATTTAAAACAGCAGGTATTCCTCCTGCTTTATGCAAATCTGCCATTTCATATGTTCCGGCAGGGATTATTTTACAGATATTTGGGGTTTCTCTTGCAATTTTATCAAAATCATTAATGTCAATATCTATTCCCAGTTCTCTTGCTACAGCAGGTATATGTAATACAGCATTTGTTGAGCCACCCATTGTCATGTCTACTCTAATTCCATTTTCAAATGCATTCCTGGTCATGATCTGGGAGGGTTTTATGTCTTTTTTTACAAGTTCCACTATTTTTTTTCCTGTTTCATAGGCTTGTTTTTTCTTCAATGGATCTAAAGCAGGTGTTGCTGCACATCCTGTTAACGACATTCCTATTGTTTCTGTAAAGCATGCCATTGTGTTTGCTGTATATAATCCTACACAGCTTCCAGCACCACATACCATGCACGCCCTCATTTTTTTCTCTGCTTCCTCTTCTGTTATTTTTCCTGCTTTCACTTGTCCTGTTAAGCCAAAACCCTGAATTGGGTGACCTTTGTTACCTTCTTTATCTACATTGGCTTTCATTGGTCCTCCTGTTAGTATAATAGAAGGAATATCCAGCCTTCCAGCTGCCATTAACATTCCTGGCGTTATTTTATCACAGTTAGTTACTCCAACCCAGCCATCTAAAGAATGGGATAGCATCATAATTTCTATGTTATCTGCAATATGTTCTCTGCTTGGAAGAGATAATCGCATTTCAACAAACATGGCAACCCCATCACAAACTCCTGGAACGCCCCATTCTAATGGGATTCCTCCCGCGTCTCTTATGCCCCTCTTTACTTCTTTTGTTAGCTCGTTTAGGTGTATATGGCCAGGTATAATATCATTATAAGAATTTGCCACTCCAATGAAAGGTTTATTTTTATCAAAATCTTCTGGTTTTATCCCCGAGGACATTAATAAAGCCCTGTGTGGTAAGGTTTCAGCACCTTTTTTCAGTATTTCTGAGCGCATTGAAATCACCCCAAATAAGAATATATAATTATTGTTTATATATAAACTTAATTGATTATTTCACATAATTCCTTAATGTTCCGATTCCTTCAATCTTTATTTCTATTTTATCTCCTTTTTTCATAGGACCTATTCCCTTTGGAGTGCCTGTTGCTATTATGTCTCCTGGGTTTAATGTCATGACTTTTGAGATGAAGGAGATTAATTCCTCAACCTTGAAAATGAAATTGGATGTTTTTGAGTCTTGTTTTAGTTTATTGTTAAGGAAGCTTTGGATTTTTAGTTTGTTAGGGTTGATGTTTTTTACTATTTTCGGGCCTATGGGACAGAATGTGTCAAAGGATTTTGCCCTTGTCCATTGTTGGTCTAGTTTTTGCAGGTCTCTTGCTGTTACGTCGTTTAAACAAGTAAATCCTTCAATATGTTTCATTACTTCGCTTTTTTGGATATTTTTTATTTTGTCTTTTATTATTACTGCAAGCTCTGCTTCATAGTCAACTCTTTTGGACATTTTAGGATAGATTATTTTTTCTTCTGGACCGATGAGAGAGGTAAGCGGCTTCATAAAGAGTATAGGGTGGTGAGGTGTGTTCATTCCAAGCTCTTTTGCGTGGCAGTGATAATTCAATCCAACACAAACTATTTTTGTCGGGGGATGTTTTAAAAAAGAAAGAGACATTTTAAAAATAAAAAATTATTTTTTCTTAAACAATTTCCTAATCTCTTCGCCAGTTACTTCTATCTGGTGCTTGCCTATATCTTCTCTGCTTTGTTTTAGGAATGGGATTCCTTTTTTGTATTCTTCTACCCATTGTTTTGCGAATTCTCCGTTTTCTACTCTCTTTAATGATTCTTTCATCTTTTCCTTTACTTCCGGGCCGATTATTTTTTTGCCTACTGCCCACATTCCATACTCTGCGGTATTGGAAATAACTTCTGCCATTCTTTTAATTCCGCCCTGCCATACTAAATCTACAATTAGTTTCATTTCATGGACGCATTCAAAGTATGCCATTTCAGGTGGGTAGCCTGCTTCTACTAAGACTTCAAAGCCGTTTTTCATCAGCTCTACTAAGCCGCCGCATAGAACACATTGTTCTCCAAAAAGATCTTCATAGGTTTCTTGTTCAAAAGTACATTCTAAGACACCTGCTTTTGTGAAGTGCATTGCTTTTGCCAGTGCTTTTGCAGTGTCTTTTGCTTTTCCAGAAGCATCCTGATGTACTGCAACTAATGCTGGAACACCAAAGCTTTCTAAGTAGGCTTTTCTTTCTTCTGTTCCTGGTGCTTTTGGGGCAACCATTATTACATCTATTTCTTTTGGTGGAACAATCCTTTTGAAGCAGATGTTAAAACCGTGTGAGAAGTATAATGTCTTGCCAGCTTTCATGTATTGTTTTATTTGTTTTTCATAGATTTCCGGCTGAATTTCATCCGGAAGCAATATCTGGATTATATCGGCTTTTTCTGCTGCCTGATCTATTGTTAAAACTTCAAAACCATCTTCTTTTGCTTTTTGCCAGCTTGGATTTGGTTTTTGGTTTATTATTTCTGTTTCTCCTATGATTACATTAACCCCAGAATCTTTTAGCATATTGGCTTGTGCTGCACCTTGTGCTCCATAGCCTATTGTTGCTACGGTTTTATCCTTTAAAATTGCATCATCTACATCCTCATCGTGTAAGACTCCCATTTTATCTACCCCCATTATTTTATTTTAGAGAATAGTGTATTATATATAAATTTAACTTAATTTTTTTACAACAGCATCTCCCATTTCTGTTGTTTTTACCCTTCCGCCTAAGTCTTTTGTTTTTACTTTTCCTTCTTTTAATACCTTTTCTATAGCTTTGACTACCTGCTCTGCTGCTTTTGGTTGTCCTATTTCATCTAACAGCATAGCTCCTGCCCATATTGTTGCTAAAGGATTTGCAATATTCATTCCTTTGTATTTTGGAGCTGAGCCATGGATGGGTTCGAACATTGAGATTCCTTTTGGGTTTATGTTTCCTCCTGGCGCTAATCCTAAGCCGCCCTGTATCATTGCCCCTAAATCTGTAATTATATCTCCAAACATGTTTGGGGTAACTACAACCTGGTACCATTCCGGGTTTTTGACAAACCACATTGTGATGGCATCTACAAAATTGTATTCATGCTGTATTTTTGGGTATTGTTTTGAGATTCTTTCAACTATTTCACGCCAAAAGGAATATACATGGTCTAAAACATTTGCTTTGTCTACAGCGGTTACCTTATTTTTATTTTTCTTTTTGGCTAATTCAAATGCATATTTTATTACACGTTCTGCTCCTTTTTTTGATAAAACTCCAATCTGATATGCTATTTCTGAGCCTTGCGTGTCTATATCCAGGTTGAATTTTACTTTGTATAGGGATCTGATTACTTCTAATTCCTGTTTTGAGCTTCCAATCTTACATCTATTTCCAATACCAACATAAAAATCTTCAGTGTTTTCCCTGACAACATCAAAGTTTATGTCTTTTGGTCCTTTGTCTTTTAAGGGAGTTTCTACTCCTTCCAGTAATCTTACTGGTCTAAGATTTACGAATTGGTCAAAATAGAATCTTGTTTTTAGTAAAATTCCTTTTTCCAATATTCCTGGCTTTACCCTTGGGTCTCCTAATGCTCCCAGGTAGATGGCTTTGCATTTCTGCTTTATTTCTTTTAATGTATCTTCTGTTATTGTTTCTTTTGTCTTAAGGTATCTTTCTGCACCATTATCATATTCTACCCAGTCAATTTTGAAGTTGTACTTATCACTAGCTGCATCCAATACTTTTACTCCTTCTCTTATTATTTCCGGGCCTATTCCATCGCCAGGGATTTTTGCTATTTTGTAGGTTTTCATTTTCTTACGTAGTTAAGCAAGCCTCCTGCTTTTATTATGTCTACTGCGAATTTAGGGAATGGTGTGAATTTAAATTCTTTTTTGTTTGTTTTTATTATTCCTTTTTCTACATTAATTTCCAATATGTCATTATTCTTTATTTTCTTTGAGGCATTTTTTAATTCTATTGCATAAAATCCATTATTTATGCAGTTTCTGAAAAAGATTCTTGCGAAGGAGTCTGCAATCACTGCTCTTATTCCTGCACCTCTTAAAGCCCATACAGCATGTTCTCTACTTGAACCACAACCAAAGTTTTCTCCTGCTACAATGAAATCTCCTTTTTTTACCTTTTTTGTGAAATTTTTATCTAAGTCTTCCATTGCGTGTTTTGCCAGTTCTTCTTCCTTATCAATATTAAGGTATCTAGCCGGGATTATTTCGTCTGTGTTTATATGGTCTCTTTTGTAGACGATTGCTTTGCCTTTCATTTTCCTAGCTTATACAACATTCCATGAAAGTCTTCTAAATCTCCATTATAAAATGTTGCTTTTATCGTTGCATTGTAGTCTACAGCAATATGTGTTCCATCTGCAATTTTCATTATAAATGAGTGTTCTTTTCCACTACGAAAGATTGAACCTGTAAAATCATACCCATTAGGGGTCTCACAACTTTTTAAACTTATAACTTCAAAAATTTCTCCACTAGTGGATTTTACAGTTTTAAATATAGTTGTATTGCTTGAACTAACAATTGTTTCAATCATTATACATACCTCCTTGGATCTGTTATTTTTCCTTCTATTGCTGAAGCTGCTACTGTTGCGGGGCTTGCTAAGTAAACAAGGCTTTTTGGATGGCCCATCCTTCCTACGAAGTTTCTATTTGTTGATGAGATGCAACGTTCTCCAGCTGCCAATATTCCCATATGGCCTCCTAAGCATGCTCCGCATGTTGGGGTTGAAACTGCTGCACCAAAATCTGTGAATATGTCTAGCAATCCTTCTTTGTTTGCTTGTTTCCATATTTCTGTTGTTGCCGGTACAACTAGCATTCTTGTTCCTTTGGCAATCTTTTTTCCTTTTACTATTCCTGCGGCTATTCTTAAGTCTTCTATTCTTCCGTTTGTGCAGCTGCCTAGATAAGCCTGATCTATTTTGATGTCTTTTATTTTTGATATGGGCTTTCCATTTGATGGTAAATGTGGAAAAGCAACTATTGGTTCTAATTTTGAAATGTCATATTTTTTTATTTTTGTGTAAATTGCGTTTTTATCTGATTTAATTATTTCAAATTTCTTTTTAGTCCTTTTTTTAACATAATCTATAACTTTCTTATCTGCTTCCATGATTCCTGATTTTGCTCCTGCCTCAATTGCCATATTTGTTATTGTCATTCTTGCCTCTACTGATAATTGTTTTATTGTTTCTCCTGTGAATTCCATTGCCTTGTATAAGGCTCCATCTACTCCAATGTCAGAGATTATATGCAAGATTATATCTTTTGAGTAAACTCCTTTTGGCAGTTTTCCATTTATTACAAATTTTATTGTTTCCGGAACTTTAAACCATAGTTTTCCGGTTGCTAAGGCTGCTGCTAGGTCTGTTGAGCCTACTCCTGTAGAGAAAGCTCCAAAAGCTCCATAGGTGCAGGTATGTGAATCTGCTCCTATGATTAATTCTCCAGGCAATATATGACCCTGCTCTGGCAATAGGGCATGACACACGCCATGTCTACCTACTTCATAATAATTCTTAATGCTGCAACTTTTACACCAGTCTCTCAACCTTTTGGCCAATTCTGCTGATTTTATGTCTTTGTTAGGAACAAAATGATCCGGGGTTACAACTACCTTATCCGGGTTGAAGACCTTTTTTATTCCTTTTTTCTTTAACATCTCTATTGCAGGCGGTGTAGTAACGTCATGACACATTATTATATCTACATCTACATTAATCAATTCTCCCGGTTTTACCTGTTTTTTACCTGCATGTTTTGCAAGTATTTTTTCTGTTATTGTTGGCATATTTTAACCTCTTGATACGGCTGTAACGCCTGTTCTTGAGATTTCCTTTATTCCGAATTGTTTCATCAGCTCGATAAAAGCATCAATTTTAGCGGGTTCTCCTATTAATTCAGCTGTAACTGACTTCTGGGTTATGTCTACAATCTTGGTTTTATATATCTTTGTATATCTAAGTATGTCTTCCTTTGCTTTTTTATTTGGTATTGCAACCTTAACCAGGCAAAGCTCCTTTATGACTGATGTTTCCGGGGGCATTTCCATTACCTTGACAGTGTCGATAAGCTTGTTTACCTGCTTTTCTACCTGCTCTAATATTGCATCATCTCCTATTACTGTAAATACCATTTTGGAGATGCCTTTCTTTGTTGTTTTTCCAACTGTGATTGTGTCTATGTTAAAGCCCCTTCTGGAGAACATTCCTGCTATTCTGGCTAAGACTCCTGGCTGATCTTCAACAAGCATTGAAATTACGTGTCTTTTTTCTTTTGCCATTTTAATCATCCCCGAAAAATTTTCCTGGTGCTGCCATACAGCCACCAAAGGCATCTTTAAGATGACCTCCTGGTAATAACATTGGCAGTATGTTGGATTCTTCCTCTACCTGAACATCAATAATAGTTGTACAATCATTTTTTATTGCCTGTTTCAGTGCTGGCTCTAGTTCTGATTGTTTCTCAACTTTTATTCCTTTTAAGCCATAAGCTTCTGCTACTTTAACAAAGTTTGGAGTTTTGCCTAAGTAAACTTCGGAGTAGCGTTTGTCTGAAAACAGCTCAAGCCATTGCCTGACCATTCCCAGGTAGGAGTTATTCATAATGATTGGAATAACTTTAATATTGTTTTCTTTTACTGTTCCTAATTCCTGGATTGTCATCTGAAATGAGCCATCTCCATCTATTAAAAATACATTTACATTTGGTTTAGCTACTTTTGCTCCAATTGATGCCGGAAAGCCGAATCCCATTGTTCCTGCTCCTCCTGAGGAGATGAATGTTCTAGGCTTACTTCTTTTAATAAAATGGCCTGCAAACATCTGGTGCTGGCCGACGCCTGTGACAACTATGTCATCCGGCTTTAACAGCTTATTTAATGTCTGCATAACGAATTTTGGATGGATTCTTTTTGTTTTTGGGGTTGGTACACATTCATCACAATATTTCTTGTAATGCTTTATTTTTTTTGTCCATTCGCTTTTTTCCTTTACTGCCATTTTTTTTATCGCGGCTGTTAATTCCTTTATTATTTCTTTTGAATCTCCAACTATTGGTATATCTACTCTAACATTCTTTCCTATTTCAGCCGGGTCAATATCAGCATGAATGACTTTTGCATTTTCTGCGTATGTTTTTAAGTTACCGGTAATCCTGTCTGAAAATCTGCAGCCTATTGCGATTAACAGGTCTGTCTGCAGAGTAGCGTAATTTGCAACTTTTCTTCCATGCATTCCTACTGTTCCTAAGCTTAATGGATGAAGTTCGTTAAATGCTCCTTTGCCCATGAATGTTGTTGTTACTGGGATCTGGGTTAGAGCAACCAGTTCTTCCAGTTCCTTTGAAGCATTTCCAATAATTACTCCATGGCCTATTAAAAACAAGGGTCTTTGTGCGTTTATTATTGCCTCTGCTGCTCTTTTTATCTGAATTGGATTAGGAGTTAATGTTGGCTGAAAGCCTGCTATTGTAACTTCTTTTGGGATTTGCTCAGTAACTTCTCCTGCCTGTGTGTCTTTTGGAAGGTCAATATAAACAGGACCTGGTCTTCCTTCTAATGCAATTTTGAAGGCTTTCATTATTACAGGAGCCATTTGATTAGGGCTTCTTACCTGAAAGTTATGTTTTGTAATTGGAAGAGTTATTCCCATCATGTCTGATTCCTGGAAAGCATCATTTCCGATTAGGTTTGTTGGAACTTGACCTCCAAAGGCTATTATAGGTACAGAGTCCATATAAGCGTCCATTATTCCTGTAACTAGGTTGGTTGCCCCTGGTCCTGAAGTTGCAATGCAAACTCCTGCTTTTTCAGAAGCTCTTGCATAGCCTTCTGCTGCGTGTGCTGCTCCCTGTTCGTGTCTGACTAAGATGTTTTTTATTTTTCCTTTATAGTCCAGGTAAGCGTCGAATAGGGGTATGACTGCTCCACCCGGAAATCCAAAGGTTACATCTGTTCCTTGCTTAAGCAAGGTTTCGATAATTGCTTGTGCTCCATTCATTTTTTCTACCTCCTTAGGTTTTTATAGCACTACACTTTTGTAGTGGTGTTCTACACAAAGTGCTTAGTATTGAGCATGAATTCTTTTCTTTTGTTTTTTTCTTTTAAAATTTAATGCTTTGTTCATGCCTTTTATTAATGCAATTGCAGAGGCCATTATAATGTCTTCATTGACTGCTTCTGCTTTGAAAATGTTTCCATTTTTGTCCTGAACTTTTATTGATACATCGGCTAAAGCGTCTGTTCCTCCTGTTATTGCTTTCAGGCCATATTCTTTTAGTTTGATTGTAGGATCTACCATTGTTCCTACAGCGTGAGAGACTGCATCTACTGGTCCTACTCCTTTTCCTTTTCCTGTTTTCTTTTTTCCATCTATTATTAAGGTTACTGTTGATTCTGGCTGTGTTTTGTTGCCGGTTGTTACCTTAAATTCGTCCAGTTTTATTATCTCTTCCTCTTTTGACAGCCCTCCTGCAATGTCTGTTGCGATTGCTATTATGTCTTCTTTCATTACTTCTTTTTGTTTGTCAGCCAAATCTTTTACTTTGTTAATGACTTTTTCTATTTGTTTTTTTGTTAAGTCGTAACCCATATCTTTCAGGATTGTTTCTACTGCGTGATGCCCTGAATGTTTTCCAATCACAATGTTTGTTCCTATCCATCCTATTTCTTCTGGCTTCATTATTTCATAAGTTAATTTATGGCTTAATACACCGTGTTGATGGACGCCTGCTTCGTGGGCAAATGCGTTTCCTCCTACAATGGCTTTGTTTCTTTGTACTGCTAATCCGGTTAATTGCGATACTAACTGAGATGTTTTGAATATTTCTTTTGTGTTTATGCTTGTAGTTATGTTTTTGAAAAAGTCTTTTCTTGTTTTTATGTTCATTACGACTTCTTCTAAACTACAGTTTCCTGCTCTTTCTCCAATTCCATTTATGGTGCATTCTATTTGTGTTGCGCCATTTTTTACTGCTTCTAATGAGTTTGCAACTGCTAATCCCAAATCATTATGGCAGTGTATGCTTATTACTACCTTGTTCTTTTTTATTAAGTCTCCTAGTTTTTTAAATACATAATTTATTCTTTTTCCGAATTCTTCTGGTTCTGCATAGCCAACTGTGTCAGGGATATTTATTGTTGTAGCACCTGCTTTTATTGCTGCCTCTACTACATCGCACATATAATCCAAGTCTGTTCTTGCTGCATCTTCTGGGCTGAATTCTACATCGTTGCATAGCTTTTTAGCATGTTTAACTGCATCTATGGTCATCTGTATTACTTCTTCTTTTGTTTTTCTCAGTTTTTCTTTTATATGAATGTCTGAAGTAGCGCAAAATGTATGAATTCTTGGCTTTTTTGAATATTTTATAGCCTGCCAGGCTCTGTCAATGTCTTCTTTTTTTGTTCTAGCTAAACCACATATTACAGGTCCTCTTACTTCTTTTGCTATCAGCTTTACTGATTCAAAATCTCCTTCAGAGCTTATAGGGAAGCCTGCTTCGATCACGTCTACACCTAGTTTTGCTAGCTGTTTGGCTACTATAAGCTTCTCCTGGATTGTCAATGATGCTCCAGGGGATTGTTCTCCATCCCTTAATGTTGTGTCAAAAATAATGATTTTTTTTGGCATGTTATTCACCTTTTGTTTATTATTCAAGCGAAAACCGACCTTCGTCGGTTTTCTGGAACCGTCATTTTCCATTTCAGCATCAATAATGGTTAATGGAAAATGAGGTTTTATAAATCTTTTCCTCCTTTGTTTATTGATTAAACAAAAAGAAAATTTATACGCTGGCCCTTAATTCTAAATAATAAGAATTAGGGCAATCATAAAACCAGAACCAATAGAACTAGAACTAACAAAATCTTTTCTGATTTGAATGTGCTAGTTCTTTTCATGTTATATAGTGGAGTAGAGCGGTTATATTTAAATTTATGGGTTTTTGGTCGGAAAATAAATATATAGTGGAGAATAGTATAATTTCGATAGGTTTTTAAGTTAGTGTATAGCAATTAAGAGTTATGAAAAGGTTTATTCCTTTGAACGAGTTGATTAGTGAAAAGAAGATGAGCAGCTGGATTGACAAGCTTACTTTCTTTAGAATATTCTTTATATGGACAGTTGTTATAGTGCTTTTTGGTGTTTTCTACTTTATCTTTTCGGGTGTAAGGTCCTATCTTTACTTTTCACGCAGCGGGGAATCTGTTGAGGGTTTATTGGATTATATATACTTTAGTTTTATTACTGCCACTTCAACTGGGTATGGAGATATTGTTCCATTGGGCATTTTTAAATTATTAGCACTTGTAGAAGTTATATTTGGCTTATTGCTTCTTGCGTTTGTCACCTCTAAACTGATATCTATCAAGCAGGATATTATTTTGAATGAGCTCTATGAAATATCATTTAATGAGAAGATATCCAGATTAAGGTCTTCCTTGTTGTTGTTCAGACAGAACATTAACAGGCTTATAGGCAAAGTGGAAGGAGGGGTTATACGCAAAAGGGAGATTTATGATATTTACACTTACCTTTCTTCTCTGGAGGATACAATTAATGAGCTGTTATTCCAGATGGACAAGCCTGAGGAGAAGAGGTTTACCAAAGTGATAGATCCTATGAATACAGAGCTGATTTTTATAAGCATTACCCATTCTTTTGAAAGATTTTATGAATTAATCACTCTCCTAAACCAGAATAACCTTGAATGGAGGAGGGATGTTACTATTGAGCTGATTAATAAGTGCATATCCATTGATATTCTTTTATTTGAAAAACTGAATTCTTCGAAGAAACTGGCGGAAAAGAACAGGATTGATTTGAATGCACAAAATGAGAAGGCAATATCTATGTTGAAAAAAGAGATAGAGCCACAGCCTGCTGTCGAGATAGTGAAATAAGGGGATTTTTCATAATATTTATAAATTCCGGGAGAAAAGATATTCATATGAAGAAGGTGATAATACTATTTTGCGCATTTCTTGTTAGTTTATCATTTGCCAATGCTTCCAGCATATTTCTCAGCGATTATCTTGAGGAAGGCCAGACAAGGGTGTATGAAACAGATGGTGGAGTGTATGTTATTAATTTATTATCGGTCAGCGAGGTTAAGCAAAAAGCAGTTTTCAGGCTGAATGATGAGATGTCCAAGGGTATTAAGCTTAAAGACAGTTATGTTTTTAATGATGGCTCTGAGGTTGTTTTGAGGGAGTTGGTTATTAATGATGCTGGGGAAGGAAATGACGAAGCATATTATTATTTTTATGGCACAGGGAAAGGGGTTTTACCTCTGAGCAATGTATCCATGTATGCTATTGAGGAGTTATGTAATTTTGACGGGCAATGCCTGAATGAGACTAAGGATGATTGCTGTTATGACTGCGGCTGTGATAAAGATGAGGAGTGTGTTAATAACAGGTGTGTTTCAAAAGAAGAAGAGGAGACAGAAGATGTTGAGACTGAAGAAGATGTTAAGGAAGAGATTGAAGAGGAAGGTGTTGAAGAAAAAGAAGGAACCAGTGAGGAAAAAGAGAAAAGAGCAGCGTATGCTATGCTTGGGATTATATTATTTCTGATAATAGTGCTAGTATGGTTTGTTATAGAGAAGAAAAGAAAATTATTTTAATGTTCCAGTATTCTCTCAAATCTTGTTATTCTTTCCCTTAAGCATTCCTTTTTAGGTGTGCTTGCGAATGATTTATATATCTCTCCTTTGAACTTGCAGTTTAATGGGTTATTGCAGAGATTAATTATTTCTGAGATTCCTGTCATGTATTTGCATTTTTCATTACTGGGTAAAGAAGCAATATAACGGTCAGATTCTTCCTGTTTTTCTTTTAGAAGGTTGTTTATTTTTAACTCTCTCAAAGAAAACTGTTTAGCTTTGATTCTCTCTACATCAGATTGTAGATTTTGCAATCTAACACCCCCAATTATTTGCAATATGGAAAGATATGGTATTATTTAAATTTTACTCTATCAATATAGCAGGCTTAGAAGGAGATGCGTTTTTTGCCTTTTCTTGTTTGCTTTGCTCTGCTTTTTCTATTTCAATTTTGCAATTGAATTCTTTTTCTATGAGTTCTTTGCTTTCTTCTAGATTCTTAAGTTCTGTTTCCTGGGTTAATATCTCTTGTGGTATTTTAGAAGCGTCTTTTAATAGAGCAGGGATTATTTTTGAGATATCTTTTCCATATTTTTTAAGATCATCTTTCATGCATTTTTGCATTAATGTTTTGATATCTCTTGTCTTTTCAATTTCCTTTTTGAAAATATTCAGGAAATCGTATTTCCATTTTGGGGAAATAATTAAGATAATCTTTTTTGGCTTTTCTATTTTTATAAGCTTTAAAACATTGGTTATGTCTGCTATTGTCTTGTGTATTATGGCTTCTGCTGCTTCTAATTTATTATCTATTTTCTTTTCGTTGTAAGCCGGCCATTTTTGCAGGGAGCAGAATGGCTTGTTGCCTAATTTTTCCCATAATTCCTCGCATATATGGGGAGTGAAAGGGCACATTAAGAGGGTTAGTTTTTGTGCAGATTCTTTTGATATTGAGTCTTTATTTGTAAACCAGTTTGTGAACTGCATCAAGCTGATGATTGCTTTATTGAATAGCATATTTTCAAAATATTCTGTAACCTCTTTTATTGTCTTGTTAAGCTTTGAGCCTTCTTTTTTGGTTATTTCTTTTGTTTTTTTCTTTTCTTTGATTAAATGATAAAATTTGTTTACAAATCTAAAGCTTCCTTCAATTCCCTCATCGCTCCATTCCATGTCTTTGTCCGGGGAAGCTACGAACAATAGAAATAATCTTGCTGTGTCTATGCCGTATTTTTTTGCAATTTCTTCCGGTATCACAACGTTGCCTTTGGATTTGCTCATCACAACGCCGTTTTTATGGAGCATTCCCTGGTTGAATAAGTTTGGGGCAGGCTCGTCAATTTTTAACAGGTTAATATCCCTTAGGAATTTTGTGAAGAATCTAAAGTAAATTAAATGCATTGTTGCGTGCTCTTTTCCTCCTATGTAAGTGTCTACCGGCATCCAATATGCTGCTTTTTTCGGGTCAAAGGGAAGCTTATTGTTTTTAGGATCTGTGTATCTCAGGAAATACCAGGATGAATCCACAAAGGTGTCCATTGTGTCTGTTTCTCTTTTTGCTTTTTGACTGCATTTCGGGCATTTTGTGTTTATGAATTCCCTGCAATGCTCCAATGGGTTTCCTTTTCCTATTGTGAATTTGTAGTTTTCAGGAAGTTTTACAGGAAGGTCTTTTTCGGGTACTGGCACTATGCCGCATTTTTCACAGTAGACTATTGGTATGGGGCAGCCCCAGAATCTCTGCCTGCTGATAAGCCAGTCTCTTAATTTGTATTGGGTTGTTGATTTTCCGCAATTGTTTTTTTCGAAGAATTTTATGAATTCGGGGATTGCGTCTCTATTGTTCATTCCGTTGAATTTCTGGGAGTTTACCATTATCCCGTCTCCCATGTAGGATCTTGTCATTTTTTCTGGGTCTAGTTCGTAATCTGGCGGGTTAAGGATGACTTTAATAGGGATTTTGTATTCCCTAAAAAATCCTTCGGATTTTTGGGGCCCTGAACGCATTTTTGCGTTCATGGTTTTTGCAAACTGGAAATCCCTTTCATCATGTGCAGGAACTGCTATTATTGCTCCTGTTCCATATTCGTATAATACGAAGTTTGCTATGTAGATTGGGATTTTTTCTTTTGTTATTGGGTTTATTGCATATTTTCCAATAAACATTCCTTCTTTTTCCCTGTCTTCTGCTGTTCTTTGGAAACGGTCTTCCAATAATACTTTTCTTATGAATTCTTTTACTTTTGTTTCATATTCTGTTCCTTTAACAAGGTCCATAACGTCTGGGTGTTCTGGTGCGTAAACCAGGAAGGTGATTCCAAAGAAGGTATCTGGTCTTGTTGTGAATACTTTTAAGGTTTTATCTGAGTTTTCTATTGGGAAAATTATTTCTGCTCCCTGGCTTTTTCCTATCCAGTTTTTTTGCATTATTTTAACGTCTTCCTGCCATCCTTTTAGCTTTTCTATATCTTTTAAGAGTTCATCTGCATAATTTGTTATTTTTAAGAACCATTGCTCCAGGTCTTTTACTTCTACGTTTGTTGTCTCATGGCGCCAGCATTTTCCGTTGTGGACTTGTTCGTTAGCTAATACTGTGTTGCATTTGGGGCACCAGTTTACAACTGATTTCTTTTTATAGACTAAACCTTTTTCATACATTTTTAAGAAAATCCACTGGTCCCATTTGTAGTAATTAGGGTCGTGGGACATTATTAATCTTGACCAGTCGTATGATAAGCCTAAGGCTTTCTGTTGTTTCATGAAACTTTCAATTGCCTTGTCTATGAAAATTTTTGGGTGGGATTTGTATTTTATAGCTGCATTTTCTGCTGGTAAACCAAAAGAATCATATCCCATTGGTTGGAGAACGTTAAAGCCTTGCATTCTTTTAAATCTTGCATGAGCATCTCCAATGCAATAATTTCTAGCATGGCCCATATGCAACTTAGAATCGCTGGGGTATGGATACATCTCAAGAACATAGAATTTTTTCTTTTTCGGGTCTTCCTTTACCTCAAATATTTTTGAAGATTCCCATTTCTTCTGCCATTTAGATGCTATCTGGTTGAATTCTGACATAATACGAAGAAATAATAATTGGTTTAAATTATTTGTGGTTGGTGGGGGAAAGGCTTAAAAATACATCTTTATTCTTAACGGAAATGCTATTCTGGCTCAGAGAGAACCAAGGTCTGAACATGATGCGAGATGGAATAACTATAGACGCAATAGTCAGAAAGATAGGTGGTTCTAAGGGACGCAGAGAAGCAAATCTTGAAATTCGCGGAAGTTCCAATTACACCAATCGTCGCATAAAATGGGGTGACGATCCTATCATCCTGGCAGAAGATTTAAGTATTGCTATTGATACCGGGATCAAGGCAGGCAGTAGAAATGTTTACATCAATGTTATCGGTCCGGATTATAGAACAGAATGGCGGAACTATCCAGTTGGTGCCAGACGTATACATTAGGATTTTATAAGGATGTATTAGAAACTGGATTGGGAGAAGAGGTGGGGGAATTTTTGGGTTAGAATGCTTTTGATGGCAAAAATAGGATCTTGGTAGTAAAGGAAATGGAGGATTTGAATAATAAAAGAAGGAATGTAATGAATAAGAGAGAATGTGTGAGTCTATCATTGATTAAAAATTTTATTAAACGCATAAAAGAAAATAGCACATCCCAAAAAATAGGGCCAATTGTCTTTAACCCAAGCTCTGTTGGCTTTTCTAATTTCTTCTCCAGCCATTCTCCTTACTTCATCATCCAGAGAATTACATCTTAAGTTTATTAATGTTATTCTAGCCTGTTTTCTTTCTTCTTGGGAGTAGGCATGTTGCCATCTATAAAGGGGCTCTAGTTTATAGTCAGTTACAATTGTTGTTCCACTATAATCAGGTACTTCAATTACTGAAGATACCACCTTCTCCTTTTTGGTTAAAATCTCTCCTAATTCTATAACTTGTTGCCTCTCTATTAGGTTTTCTATTTTAATTAAGGTTCTCATTTTTTATATGCTAACGAAGGGAGAGTTATATATTTTTTCTTTTTCAGGTTCTTTTTCAGGTAGGGAGAGGATTTATTAGACACCGGATTTGGGACAGGTGGTTGGGGGATTTTGGGGTTTTTAATTTATTTCATAATAACCTTTATCATTAAAGAAAGCTAATTTGAATTTATACTCTGGGATTTGAGCTCTTTTGGATAATGCTTTTCTGTAAAGTTTTAGCTGGTTTATTGTCTGCTCTTTGTTTATTGGCTCTGGCTTGTAATCTAGGATGTAGAGCTTGTGGAATCTTAGTTGGAGGATATCGATGTGGCCTGTTAGGTTTTGGTTTAGTTTTGTTTCTTCTGCTTTTAGGTATATTGGGATTTCTGCTGCTATGGTTGCTGTGTCGTTTATTAGCATGAAGTTTTCGATTATGTTATGTCTCTGTTTGTTGTCTTTTGTTATTGAAGCTGCTAGTTTTGATAATTCTACTGCGTAGTTTTGTTTTGGGAGGGTATTTATTTCAACTTCTTCTGGTTTAACCCGGGAAATTCTTTGTGAGCTGTTGAAGATGCCTTTTGGTAAAAGGCTGTTTATATTTTTTAGATATTCCACAAGAGCTGGGAATTTCTTTGCGAAGTCTAGTTTCAGGCTGTGGTATTGGAAGAGGAATGGCTGCTTGTGGTGGATGAATTGGTTTTTTATTATTATTTCGTGTTTTGGGGTGTTTTTTATTTTGTTTCTTAGCCTGTTCATGGGAAGGTTTATGTTTCTTATCCAGTTGTGGAGGGTGGAGCTTGGTATTGATTCTTTGTTTTGGTTGGTTATTTTTCTTAATGATTGGCCAAGGTTGTAGGCGCTGATTGCGTTGAGGATTGTTTTTAAGGGGTAGGTTTTGGATTTTTGGAGAGGGGGCTGAGCTGTGAATGAATGGTTGCATGGTTTACAGAGATATCTTTGGGTGGTTCTTTGCTTGCATTTTCTGAGTCCCATTTTCTTTGCCGGGCTGTGGCAGACAGGACATTTTGGGTTTAATGCTGGAAGAATTTTCATGTTATTATTGGTTAAATTGGCCTTATATTTAAATTTTATTAGACACCGGATTTGGGACAGCGGGTTGGGGAATTTTGGGGTTTTGGGGCTTGAAATGGCAGAATTCGGGGGTGGGTTGATTGGGGGTTGATTGGGGGTATTTAATATGCGGCTTTGGAGGAGGTTGAGTGAGTAAGGGAGTTGAGTGAGGAGTGGAATGGAAGGAGAGAAGGAGTTTGGTTTTAATGAAATTAAAAAGGGATGGTGGGTGGTGTTTTGGAAAACGACTGAATGAGTGGAATGCAACGAAACTGACGGAAAAACAGAGAAAGGTTTATAATAATATATTCATTAACTATCTGTATGCCCGTAAGTAACGAGTGTATTTGTAAGGATAAAGAATTATTTAAAAAAATGATGAAAACCTTTTTTAAGCATAGTTATATCTTCTTAATAATCTATTTGAGCATTATAGTGTTATATAATTATTTCCAGAATATTAAAATAAATTTATTTGCTTTGACCGTTATTCTTATAATTGCATGGTTGTTGTTTCCTTTGTGTCTAATCAAATTAGAGATAATGCGGAGATGTAAAAAACATAGATATATTCCAGTTATTATTTTTATACTGTTTGTTTTGATTATGCTGTATCTATATTGGAGATTAATAATGAGTAAGTTATCTTGAAAAAGAAAATAATATGATTTATTCCTGAAAAAACCGAAAAGTTTATACAGAATTGTTGGTTTTATTTAACTCCAAATTCTTTCTTTTTTGAAGTCTTCCCATTTTTCATTTAAACTGTGTATTGGAACAACATGAAATATCCATAGTTGTCGTTCTACCTCAGGTATTTGTTCTTTGACACTTTCCGTGGTGGGAGATGTATTTGTTATAAAACCAATTATCCCTCCTCCAGACTTTAGGAATACAGGACCACCGCTCCCCCCAGGTAATGCTACTCCTTTTACGCTATACATTAGAATTAAGTCTTCTCCTTTTTGTATGGTGTTATATCCCGAAATAACTCCCTCTCCAATTAGTTTTAGGTATATCGGTCCATTATCATCTAATGGCTGGAACCCTATAAATAAAATTTCAGAACCATATCCTATGTCCTCTTTTTTAGTAATTTTTAAACTTTTAAATTTTTTAGTTGTATTTAACTTTAAAATAGCTAAATCGTACGTATCGTTAACTCTAATTATTTTTTCTACAAAGTATGGATCTTTTTCTCGAATCTGGTTAATATTATCCACAAAGTATATTCTTATATCTTCCTCTCTTAAATTTGCAACATTATGAGCCGCTGTAACTAGATATCCTTCTTCATCAATTATAAATCCAGTGCCACTTCCTTTATTTGTAATAATCACTACTGTCGATTCTATTATCTCATTTATTTTATTTAAATAATCTTCTTCAGTATATAATTTATTTAATTTACTTTCAA